>Ga0256787_1000463_pt1 | contig 10914 bp, 12 predicted proteins | sample MC6MC0938MT_FD_189994 | JGI IMG/M metagenome (GOLD analysis project Ga0256787, IMG submission 189994) | Metatranscriptome of enriched soil aggregate microbial communities from Iowa State University, Ames, United States - MC6-MC0938-MT... | ecosystem: Environmental > Terrestrial > Soil >... | reverse complement strand
GCTTATTTGCTTTGTACTATGACGAAAACGCAGCCTATAAGGGCATAGTGAAAGATGAGTCGAGTAACGAGGTACGTTGTTCTTCAATCGAAAAAGAGGCAGCATTGATCGCTTATTTATTTTTCAACCTGGAAGCGTATATGGCACATTGCAAAAGCTATGCGGAATATTGGGCCTGGGTGGAAAAGCGGAATGAGCATCGCTATAAAGGCAACCAGGAGCATGGGAAGGGTTATGATGCCAAGAACATGATGCACACGATCCGTTTGCTGCAACAGGCTAAGGAGCTTTTTGAAACAGGTACTTTAAATGTAGTAAGATCCAACAGGGAGGAACTATTAAGTATCAAAAGCGGGGAGCATTCTTATGAATCACTTTTGGCATATGCGGAAGCACTGATGCGGGAAATCGATGCCGCGAGCCATTCAAGCGATTTGATGCTAAAGCCTGATGCTGTAAAAGCAAGGAAAATATTGATAGAGCTAAGAACACAATTGTATAAAGACCTATAAGGTTTAATCACTTTTAAATTTTGACTTAAAATGTCACAACAAATAAACGGGAATGACCTGATTGCCTTAGGTTACCCACAGAATGAATTATTAGGTATTGCGCTTAAAGCCAATAAAAAAAGAACCGGGTTAAACCGTGAAGCAATGCTGCAACATTATGCCGCAGTATTGGAGAACGCGGAAAATTACCTGGACCATAAAATTTTCGGGAAATTAGCTACTGCTATTGTTGAAGGAGTAGGTACCAAAGAGGACGCCGCTACAATCCCCTTAAAAGAGCAGGCTGCGGCTTATAGCATCTATGGTGCCGAAAATATCGAAGAAGGCGCCTTGAAACAAATGAATGTAGCTATGCATTTACCGGTAACCGTTGCCGGGGCTTTAATGCCGGATGCCCACCAAGGGTATGGCTTGCCCATAGGAGGGGTATTGGCCACCAAGAATGCAATCATACCTTATGGCGTAGGGGTGGATATCGGGTGTAGAATGGCCTTGTCGGTTTATGATATTCCTTATACGCATTTTGAACAAAACCCGGACTTGTATAAAAATATCCTGTTTGCTCAGACACAATTTGGCGCAGGTGCAGGATTTGTCAGACATGAAAGAGCAGAGCACGGAGTGCTTGACAATAAACTATTTGATGAAAATAAGTTCGTTGCTAAACTAAAGGATAAAGCCTGGGCACAGCTGGGAAGCTCCGGTGGTGGCAACCATTTCGTGGAATTCGGTTACCTGGATTTTGAAAAGGATGATGTGCCATTAGGGATTAAAAAAGGTAGATACCTGGCCTTACTGACCCACTCCGGTTCCCGCGGATTAGGCGCGACGATAGCCGGTCATTATACCAACCTGGCTAAAACATTATGCCCACTGCCTTATGAAGCTAAGAACCTGGCCTACCTGGACCTGGATGCTGAAGCCGGGAATGAGTACTGGCTGGCGATGAATCTTGCAGGTGATTACGCCTCGGCCTGCCATGAAGTGATCCATCATAAACTGGCAAAGGCGCTTGGTCACAGGTTTTAGCTAAAGTTGAAAACCATCATAATTTCGCCTGGAAAGAAATCTGGAATGGGGAGGAAGTAATTGTGCATCGAAAAGGCGCAACGCCTGCAGGTAAAGACGTGATGGGTATTATTCCCGGCTCAATGACCGCACCCGGATTCCTGGTAAGAGGAAAGGGGGAAGCAAATGCGATCAATTCCGCCTCGCATGGCGCCGGAAGACAAATGAGCCGGACTCAGGCGATCAAAAGCATTTCCCAGGCGACGATGAAAAATGCGCTGGAGGAAGCCGGGGTGATCTTGCTGGGGGCCGGAAGAGATGAAGCGCCGATGGCTTATAAAGACATCCATACGGTGATGGCCGCGCAAACGGACCTTGTTGATGTGATCGCTCAATTCTCTCCTAAGATGGTTAGAATGGCAAACGACGGAAGCCGGGAAGATTAAGGATTCTAAGTTAAACGAATCTCCGGAACTTGCGTATAGCATGGAAATGAAAATAGCTACTAGCAAAAGGAGCTGCCTCCCGGGCAGCTCCTTTTGCTAGTAGAGGTTGATTAATACCGGGTGACTGCGCCCAAACCATTGAATTGTTCCAGTGCACCTTGGGGTAGAAATACCACATCGCCACCTGAATCCATATGTCGCCCGATCAGGTCATCATAAATATCATCAATGCCGGTAGTTTTTTCATAACCTATTTGCCCGTTCTCAACAGTCGCACTTTGGTGCAAATCATGTTCCAGGAATAAGGTCTGTACACGTCCTTGGGCAATTGCATGACTGATATCATTGGCGTCACTCAGGAATTTTTGTTCATTCACAGCCTGTAGCAGCTCAGATTTTCTCGCGTCATTTTTATTTTGTTGGTATTGCTGTATTATTGGCCAGGCATCCGCAACAATCGCATTTGCTTTTTCATTCTGGCGGCTGCGGTTCAGGAACTCAGGCAGGATACTATCTATCTGATCGGCAATTTTTAAATATTCGTAATAGTTATTTTCATCGGAACAGATTAATACGGGTAATGGATTTTCGTTTCTAACCTTATTCACTGCTTTGTCCACAAAATTGAAGAACTCCGATATAAGGTCCCCGGCACGGTTCATGTCTTTGGATTGGGCAGAGAAAGTTTTACTGTGGTCGGCGTTTTGAATCGGGAAAGGTGCAATGGATTCCTGGGTCAGCTGGTCATTTTTGGCGGCGATCAGTTTTGCCTCGTCCTTGTTCAACACCAGTATATAATATTGAGTTGCTAAGTTAGTACAGCGTACCAGGTCACGGGTAGCAAAGCTATCGCCTATCATTACCCTGTTGGTAACTGCAATAGGTAATCTTACTATTTCCGAGATTTCCTTATTCACAAACAGCAAAAGACTGTCCAGATTTTCCCGATGGTCTACCGATTTAGCCAGTGTTTCCAGTTTTTCGGCCAGGACCCGGGCTACATTTTTTTCTTCGTTAACCGAAAGCCTTTCTATGGCTTCATTAACCAGGTTTTTTAAAACGATAGCGTCTTTTTCGGCGTCCGGGTGCGTACGATGGGTGTTAAGCACTATCGTAATGCAGTTTCCGGATTTAATCTTGTTTAGTCTCTTTAATGTTGTGTTCATAATGGATAAATTTTTCGGGTGAAAAAATAGCTTTTGTAAAAGCTGTTGACGTATGTAATGGTCAATATAACAGGCGCAGCCTGCAAGTGTATGAATATCAGTATGTGTATGAATTCAGGTAAAGATAATAAAACAAGGACCGAAGACCTAATGGCAGCAAGGACTTTAAGAGTTTATTAATATTTGTTGCCAACATGAACCGGTAGCCTGATTAAATTGTTAGCACAAAAAAATAGGGAAGCGATTGCCTCCCTATTTCTTATTGCTTAATTTTTATTAAAGATTCTTTTTAAAGAAACCTAACATCGCTTTATAAAACTCAATGCTGTTTTCTTCTTTATGGAATCCATGACCTTCATTGTATTTGACCAGGTAGGGCACTTCAAATCCTTTTGCTCTTAATGCTTTTACGATCTGGTCTGATTCATTAATATTCACCCTCGGATCATTCGCGCCTTGTACGACGAATAATGGTTTTTTGATCTTGTCTAATTGATAAACCGGGGAAACTTCTTTCGCAATTTTAGCTTCTTCCGGATTGTCCAGGTCATACCAGATCTCTTTTACCATTTCCGTATAAGGCTTCCAGTATTCGGGGAAGGACGCAAAGAAGGTTTCAATATTCGATACACCTACATAGTCAACGCCACAAGTATATAAATCCGGTGTTTTGATCAATCCCATCAATGTAGCATAACCACCATGAGAGCCACCATAGATAGCAATCTTATCTTTATCTACCCAACCCTGGCTGATGGCATAGCGTACGCCGTCTTCCACATCATCCATCGCTTTACGGCCGATTTGTTTGAACCCGGAAGTCAGGAATTCTTTACCATAACCACCAGAGATCCTGAAATTCACCTGTAAGGTAGCATAACCCCTGCTCGCAAACAACTGTGTTTCCGGGTTGAAGCCCCAGTGATCGCGTACGCCTTGTGGTCCGCCATGCGGGTTGACCACCATAGGTACTTTCTTGCCTGCTAAGGCAGCTTTAGGTAAAGTGATATAACCATGAATCGTTTTACCATCTCTTGCTTTAAAAGTAATCGGCTTCATCACCGCCATATCCGCTTCTTTCAGCTGCGGCATCAGGTCATAGAGCAATTCTGCTTTACCGGTTTTGATATCATAGATGTAATATTTACCGTATAATTTATCACTTTGTACGATGATCAGCGCTTTGTCTTCATCATCCGTTTTGCCGGCAAAATTGAATTCATAGCCTTTAAATTGTTTCTCAAGATTGGCATAGATTTTCTTGAATGCAGCGCTTACCGGGATGATCTCCGATTTCTCTCCTTCAAACCCGTAATAGTCCAGCTCCCAGTTTCTTTTCCGGGAAAGACCCAGGGTTTTGGCATCAAAATCCTTATTAGCATAAATTTCTTTGATGATTTTTTTGGTTTTGAAATCATACAATACGATTCTTGTTTTGTCGCCATCTACATTCGTGAGCACGTAAGCCTCATCCGGGTTTTTGCTGGCATAATTAAAAGATGCGATGCTGAAATCGTCATACCATTTGCCTTCATAAACCAGTTGGAAATCTTTTGCGCCATCTACGCGGTAAAACAATTGCGATTTGGTGCCGTCTTTCATGCGGCCATAAGCTTTCAGGTTGCCATGGCGGTCAAATTCATAACCCATGATCGGGTTGGCCGGATCATCATTGGAAAATAATTTTTCGGTCGCGCCGGTAGTCACGTTGATCTTATAAGGTTCATGTACCTGTTTGCTCTCTTTGTTCATGCCTACAATGATGAACTCTTTATGATCTCTGGAAGCGCTGATAATACTGGCCTGTACGCCTTCGTATGGGGTAAGGTCTACATTGTTTTTGCCATCGAGGTCCACTGCATAAATGTGATAATTCTCATCACCCCCTTTATCCATTACATAAAGTAAACGATTGTCAGTTACCCAGCCATAGCCGCGGATGAGCTCTTCTTTTTCTTCAATCGCCATAGATACTTTTCCGGTAGCGATTTCCTTTACATAAACGTGGTTTTTATTTTTGGCATCTTTTTCTTTATACGATAAATATTTGCCATTAGGAGATAACTGGAAGCTGCTAGATTTCGGTTTGGCGAAATAGTCTTCAACTTTATAGGCATAATTACCTTTATCCAGGTCGATCAGCTTTTGAATGTCTGCTGCAGAAGATGGCAGGCTCAGGTCTCCCGGGAGTTTTGCTTCTGTCTTGCTAAGGTTAAGCGGCATTTCCATACCGGCTTGTGTGAACTTGCCTTCAATCGTATTGCCTTTCAGTACTCCTTTGTAAGCAATACCCGCCTGGGTAAATCCTAATTCTACATTCGGATTATTAAAGGAAGCTTTATCCAACGGCAATCCCATTGTTTTCTGCATCGGGATATCCAGTGTTGCGGATACGACACCGGCCTTATCCTCGATATGAAAGATCATTTCCAATTTGGTACCCTGTACGTCCAGTTCGCCTTTCCAGGCACCACTGATTTGTGCTAATAATGGTGTCATTCCCATAAAAATTAATAGACTGAGTAATGATAGTCGCTTCATTGTTTATTTTTTAGATATGCTACAAATTTACTAAAGCACTTGCTTACATCGGTCAATTTTAGACCAAATGCTGTTTTTCTTAGATAAGTGTACGCTTTACCCGGATAAACAGCACCCTGTCTGGATTATTACCCTGTTGGGAAAATTCCAGCATTTTTGTGATAATTTTCTGAGCAATCGGTTTAACCTTTCTTACGGCGGCGGTTCAAAGTATCCAATAACAATAAAATTAATCATCTTTAAAATTTAGGAATTATGAAAAAGTTAATCGCAATCGCAGCAATGGTATTTATGGGTGTGGCAATAGCTCCTAAAGCAGAAGCAAAAATAAATGTCCAGATCAATATTGGTAACCAGCCGGCCTGGGGCCCTACCGGTTATGACTACGCGCAGTTTTATTACTTCCCTGATTATAACTTTTATTATGACATCAGCCGTGGGCAATATGTGGTATTGAATCACAATACCTGGGTATATACCCGGACCATTCCTACCGCCTACCGCTTCAATCCCTACAATGCTTATAAAGTTGTATTAAATCAGAATGCCCCTTATCGTCAGAATAGCGTTCACATCAGGAATTACGCGCAATACAAAGGAATGGGTGGCAGACAAACAATGATCCGCGACAGCCGCGAAAATAAATACTATGCCAGCAAAGGACACCCGATGCACAGCCAATGGCAAAAAAACAATAATAACGGCCGTGGTAAAAACTATAACAACAGGAATGAAGGTAGAAATACCGCGTACAACAATGGCAATGGAAGAACTACAGGTGGGGTGAGAAGATAAGAAAAGCAATAAAGAAAAAAGCCGGTCCTATAAGTGTACCGGCTTTTTAGCAGTAATCCCGGAAATTATTTTGCTCCGGGGTTATTTAATTTTAAAGCTCATCGTCTTCATCATCTTCCTGGTCATCTAAGGAGTAGTAATTATTCTCTTCGTCTTCCGATCCGATGGCTTCCATATCATCATCATCTTCTGAGCCCGGAACGTCCAGGTCCATATCAAAATCTTCTTCTTCTAATTCTTCTATATCGTAATCTTCTTCCTCCTCGTGCCGGTAAATATCTTCCCCCTCAGGAGATTCCGGGTAGTCCGGGAATTCGTTATCCTCATTATGTTTCTTTGCCATGTTGTATGTTTTTGGGTTGAACAATGATAATATCTGGACTATAAATTTACAAAAGGCTGGCAATGAAAAACACAGTGAAGCGTTAATTTTATTTTATCTATCCATGGTACGCATCAAATTTTAGCAAAGCCTTTATAGTTTGTCCTGCCGCTTTAAATAATTGTGACTTAGGTCACAGGTCTGTCATTTTATTTCATCGGAATTTTGCCCTAAACAATTATGATGAAAAAAGTACTGATCATAAACGGCGGCCAGCATTTTGCACACTCTGGTGGTGCCTTTAATAAAACACTGGTGAGCTGGGACGAACAATTTTTTATCGAAGCAAATGGCTTTGCATTAAAAACGACGGATATTAATGAACTATACGATCTGGAAGAAGAAGTAGAGAAATTTGTATGGGCGGATATCATTATTTATCATACGCCGGTGTGGTGGTTTGGCCTGCCGCATAAATTCAAAGAATACCTGGACCTGGTATTGACTGCCGGGCATAGAAAAGGTATTTATAACAGCGATGGCCGCAAAGCAGAAAACCCGGCAATCAATTATGGTACCGGCGGCAGCTTGCACGGGCGCAGTTATCTATTGACCACAACCTGGAATGCCCCGGAAACAGCCTTTACCTTAGCCGGTGAATTTTTCAAACAGACTTCAGTTGATGATGGGGTTATGTTTGGCTTTCATCGCATGAATGCGTTTATGGGCCTGAAAAAGATGGAGGGATTTCATTTCCATGACCTCGAAAAAAATGCAACTGCCGAAAGGATCAAGGATTATGAAGCGGGTTATTTGAAACACCTGGCCGCCCTGTTTGCTCCTGTAGCAGTATAGAATAAGGAAAGGCAGTGTCTAGAAAGTGGCTCAAATTGGTCACATTGAGCTCCATCGAAATGTAAACCAGTTTGAGCCTCAATGTGACCATGATTTTAGTGTTTAAACACACGCTTTTTTGACTAGTGCGTCCAGATCATACCTTGCGGGTTAATGTTCCAATGATATTTCTGAGCTGCTCCGAAATCGCTGAAATCCATCTTTTCACCCAAAATAATCTCTTTATAAGCCTGGAACATTTGCCGGGCTGCAATAATAGGCTGCATACGGCCTACGCCGGTACAGAGCCCGGGAACCGCGACGGAGTTAATGCGCTCATCATGCACTGCCTGTATCAATAGTGCTTTCATCGCCAGGTAGGCATTCACAGAAGTATCTATATTGAAATTAGTAGGAATGCGCATGGTCGGAGCAGAGATCAGGTAAGGCAGTTTGGCATCGCCCGTTGGCAGTACTAAAGCTCTTCCCACTAATAATTCACCTTCCGGCAACTCCTTGATCTGCTGTTGTAATTTTTTTTCCAAATCCCAACCTAATCTTTCAGAAAGGGCGTAGTCCAGGCCGCCATCCATAAAGCCAAAAGAATTAGCGGGAGAAACGATAGCATCACATTCCAGCTGTGTAATGTCGGTATTTAGAATACGTACATTTTCTGCTCCTGAAAAAAACAATTGCCAGGCTTCAACGACCTTTTCCGATAATTCACACAAAATGATTTCCATAAATTCAATTTTCTAAAATAAAGATAGAGGAATTTTTAGTTTTCAAACCGGCAGCCTAAATTTATACTATGAACGCTGCAGCTTTTTTAAGGGAACATATTGGCCAGATCGTACATCTGGATGATGCAGAATTTGATTTTGTACAGTCCTTCTTTATTCCTTTAAGCGTGAAGAAGAAGACCTTACTGATCGAAGCCGGTCAGATCGTGGAGTCGGAGTTCCTGGTGTGTAAAGGCTTACTAAAAGCATTTATGCATGATGAGGCCATCCGGCAACATATCCTGCAGTTTGCCCTGGAGGGCTGGTGGATCTCCGATTACCCGGCTTATGCCCTGCAATCGAAAGGTCAATTGTGTGTACAAGCGCTGGAGGATTGTGAGGTCTTATCGCTGAGCCTGGAAGACAAGGCCGCGATCTGCAAGGCCTTGCCTAAAATGTACCAGTTCTTTGGGCAGAAGGCCTTTAGTGGTTATGTCGCTTTGCAAAAGAGAGTCTTGTCCATGATGAAAAACTCCGCGAAAGAGAAATATGAATTACTGCTGCAGGCATATCCCGAATTATTCCAACGCGTATCTAAAACAATGATCGCACATTACCTGGGGGTATCCCGGGAGACCTTAAGCCGCTTACATAAAACTTAAAGCCCCCAGCCGCCGAGTATGTTGTATTCCTGTCCCTTTTGTGGCGGCGCTGCCAGTAAAGGCATGGCCTGTTGGATCAATTCGCGTACACCGGCCACGTTCAGCGAAGCATCATGGTCAGCCTGACTGTCCCATATTTCTGTTATATGCACAGCATCACTGTTAGCCATATCGGTAGCTACCGCATAGAGCTTACAACCGATGGCCTGTTCCATTAAAGCTGCTGCCTGCAGCAGGATAGCTGCTAATTGATCCCTTTCCTCTGCTTTAGCCAATAGGCGACCCTGCAATAAATACATAACTTTAGTTTTGCTCAAAAATAGGGATTCTCTGAGACGAATGCTGATTAATTATTGCGCTGCTATGCTTATTTTCGAAGCCTAATTCTTTCCGCCAATGGCATTCTATGACCTGGATAAAGCGAGCAGGGCCGACCTGGTGAGGCTGATCAAACAACGACTCCTGGCTGAGCTGGAGCAAAGACGTACGGACTACCTCCAAACCTATGCTGCGGATGAAGATACCTATATCCGTAAATCCGCTTACCTATCCTTAGGCCGGATCTATTTGGAACAGCCATCGTTACAAAATCCCCTGCTGTCCACCCTGGATGTACTGCTGCAAAGTCCCGACTTCAAGATACGCCAGACCATGATCAATGCGGCCGGAGAAATCGGTAAGCAAGACTTCGAAAAAGTACAACATATTTTTGAAGCCTCTTTATTTGATCCGCACCATGCGCCGAGGAATGCCGTGATTGGTTCGATAAAGAAAATGGGGGAGGTAAACCCGGTACCGGTATTGCATTGGGCAGAACAATACCTGGAATACCCGGATAAAGAGATCCGGAGAGAAATCTGTCATGGGATCGAATTGCGGGGTAGGAAACATCCCCTGGATATATTACCTTTATTACAAAGATTAGAATGGGATAAAACGGCACGGGTAAGAAATACCCTGGTGCACGTGATCGGGCAGATCGCCTACAAAAAAGGCTGCCTGGAAACGGTTACCGCTCATTTGCATTCCTGGGAAAATAAAACCCTGGTCAGAGATGCGCTGGAAGAGATCATTGATGTGCATTACCGCTACCGGGATTTTTCTTTTTACACCCAGGATGAAGCGCGGGCCTACATCGAAACACAGGCATTTAAATTTTAACAATATTATTTTTGGAATGAATATTCCAATCTGCTTATTTTTGCTGCGTGAATAAAAGAGAAATGATCTTGCTGGCAGCGATGAACCTTTTCGTAGAAAAAGGGATACAGGGCACGCCCATGTCTGCCATAGCAAAAGCCGCGGGCTCCGGGATGGGCACTATTTATAATTACTTTGCGACCAAAGAAGAACTGATCAACGCGATCTACCTGCACATCAAAACTTCGGAGATTATACAGACCCTTAAAAGTTTAGACAGCAACTGTTCCCTAAAGACCAAATTCCTGGAGTTCTATATTTCAATTATTAAATTTTACCTTAAACACCCTGCAGGATTCGCTTTCATGGACCAGATGCAAAATTCTCCCATCATAACAGAAGCCACAAAAGCCCAAGGAAAAACTGCTTTCTTACCGGTCTTTGAACTTATTGAACAGGGGCAAAAAGAGGGGATCATTAAACCGCTGGCAATGGAATCTATTATTTATTTTCTCGCCGGTACCATCAATACTTTCGTACGCTGGATACAGAAAGCGGATAATGCTACGCAACAAAAAAAGATCGCGGACCAGCTGAGTATGGTCTGGGACGCCGTAAAAGCCTAAACTACCTTAATACCTTTGGAACAAACATTCTAAAAAACTCCTATGCTAATTAAAAAAACACTATCCCTAAAAGCGCTCATACGCACTACGGGCCACCATTTAATATGGCTGGGCCTTTGGCTGACTTTATTTACCAGCCT
>Ga0256787_1000461_pt1 | contig 10925 bp, 8 predicted proteins | sample MC6MC0938MT_FD_189994 | JGI IMG/M metagenome (GOLD analysis project Ga0256787, IMG submission 189994) | Metatranscriptome of enriched soil aggregate microbial communities from Iowa State University, Ames, United States - MC6-MC0938-MT... | ecosystem: Environmental > Terrestrial > Soil >... | reverse complement strand
GCACATTTAAATATTATCCCCGTCCGGATTTATTAAATGGCTGCATCGTTGAAATATCTCAATTGCTTCAAAGCTTATTAAGAAACCCTTTCCAACCTATGACAACGGCACAGGGGATGAACTGGGCGGAGAACCAGGTGCTATCAATTCAATTAAAGGTTGCTGAAATGGTATTGAACAGTTCGACAGGCCAAATCGTACAAAACGGTGGAACAACAACACTAGGTAGACGATTTTTTTGGTATGGTGGTTTGAATCCTTTTGAGCAGGCCAACCTTACAGATTGGTTTACCTATAGCAATTCCAAAGGTCGTTTCTTAACCAAAAACAGGATTCAAAGGATTACGAGACAGTTTGAGGGAAAGCTTAACTTTTTAATTTACGAAAATGTTGTTTCATCCGGTTGGCAAGATATTGATATTTTATTTCAGGAATACGATCGCTTAACTCAATCATGGTCAGACTTTGGAGGACAAATACCTACGGGATGGACAAATGCGGATAGCAGCTTGCGAGCAAAGAGATATTGGAATTTAAATGTATCCTATGACATAATGAGTTCATTAGCCGGCAATCCATTTATAAATGAATACAGGGTTTTAATGATGAGGAACGGGCAGCTATTAGATTCAGTTACATTCATTGTAGAAGATGAGTATTGCGGAAAAGAGCAACTGCCTGTGTTTTGGGAAAATAGTTATGGTGGTTGGGATTCAACAGTATTATTTGATCCTTACTTTGACTATGAACAAGACCGAACAACGATAAAGCTAAACAGCACTAAAATAAATAGGGAGGGCATTTATGCTGATTACGACAAAGTAAATAATCAGATTGTTCATAATAAAGAACAAGGAGTTATAAATGTTGATCGCAAGAGCAAGATCATTGCCAATACATTTGATTTAACTGATAATGAAAATGTCTGGCTAAATGAATTATTTAATTCAAAACAGATTTACATAAAGCATCAGGGTAGATATTTCCCGGTTGTATTAGAGGAAAAGAAACTAAATACACAACTTAAAAGGAAAAGCGGTGGTGTTAACATCAAAACGTTGTCATTCTCAATAAAAGCTTTTTAGAATTGTTTTAATTTTTTTCAGGCTGTTCATTCCCGGACAGCCTTTTTTTATTTCTAGGCTACTTAAAAAGAAAAGAACAATGCAGGAAATATTCTTAGTTGATGATGTTACTGGCAAGTTTATTCAACTTGATGTAGAAGAAAGCGCAGTTGAAATAACATATCAGGTAGCAGAGATTCAGGACATAGAAAAAAGGAAAGATTCAATTTCAAAAACAATACAATTAAAAAGTACAAAGCAGAATGATTATGCTTTTGGGCATTTGTTTCTATTGAACAGAAATTATCAAAGCAATGTAGCTGATAAATTATTTTTCAATTATAACCCGCTTAGAAAAGTTGATTGCTTAGTTTATGAAAACAACCTTTTAGTATTAAAGGGTTACATGATAATCACGCAATGGAATAGAAATCCAAAAGGTGAAATTATCTATTCGGCAGTTATTCAAGGTTCAACTGCAGGTTTAAAAGACTTGCTAGCTGATAAGCAAATGAGTGATCTTGATTTAAGTGATATGATGCACACGTATTCTACTCTTTCAATTGTGGATAGTTGGGGTGGTTTAACGGCATTTCCTAACCCAAATTCAATAGGCAATAGTAGAACCTACTGGACTAACCCATTAACAGGTTTGGAATACACAAAGCCTTTTGCTCTAGGCACAGGTTATGTCTATGCAAATATTGATTATGCTGAAAGGTTTGTCGATGAAGCTTATAATCAGGATTATGGTAAAATGAAAGTTCAAAACCTACGTCCACAGGTTTATGCAGCAGAGTATTTGCGTAGGATATTAAAGAATGTTGGTTACACTTTTGAAGTGCAAGGCAATCCTGAAAATATTGAGAAGTTTAATCGTTTGATTGTACCCAGCACTTCTGCTGATATGTTTGTTCAAAAGACAGGTGTTCAGGTTCAACATAGCAAAGGGATAGCGCAGACAATGACAGTAACGAACACGAATGCCGGAATGTATCATATCGCTAACCCTTTATTGAAATATCCTGATGAAAAGAAGGATGTGATGCCGCTATGCTTTAAAACTTATCCGATCATTAATAATGATTTAATGACAGGTACAATAAACAAGCCTTACCCTTGGCAAGATACATTTAACGGTGTCACAAACTCAAATTTGAATTTAAGGTGGAATAATGTGTTTCGGATAACAAAGGATATGAAAACTTCTGTTCAGGTTAACCTTAATCATTCTGTTACAAATTTGAATACAAGTGGAGCGGTTCAGTATTATACCTTTCAATTAGTAAAAAGAACAGGCACATTTGAAAATGAAAATGATTCTACAAGTTATGATGATTGGGAAGTAATCGGGGAAGTAAGAAAGTCTGTCAATTACATTGCGCCTACAAATGGGGTTTACACCCCACAAATTCAGAATGTACAATTAATTGCAGAGGGTGTAGAGCTGTTTAGGATGGAGGAAATTATGGTTCGCCTTGTTGTTGACTATGATAGTTGGGTAGCGGTATCTATTCCGTCTGATGCAGGTTTCATAAGGATAGCCAAAGATACATTTTCAACGATGGTATCTACTGCTAGAATCGGTGATAAAATTATACCACAAGCACCTAGTGATCTAACACAATTTGATTTCTTGAGGTCATTGCTTTTAATGATGAATATGTATTGTTATACCACAAAGGACAATAATAAACACTTGATCTTAAAATGCTATGATGATTTCTACGCTATGGCTTCACCTGCTTACCTTACTTCAACAGCGTTGAACTATACAGACAAAATAGACTACAGCAAGAATATTGAAGCAAAAAGCAATATCAATTTGCCTAAGAAATACACTTTATCGTTTGCAGAAGACAGCGATTTTTTAAATGAGAAATACAAGTCATTACATAATGAAGTTTATGGCACTTTAAAATTTAATGACAGTTATGGAACAGCAGATGAAAAGAAGATTGAAATAAAGTTTGCGCCTACCCCACCTACACGAATTGATGGTGTAGATAGAATTATGAACTTCTTCACAGCCGAGGAAGTAAGCCTAGCAGGTAAAAAGAAAATGCAAGTAAAACCAAGGATATTAATTTACTCCGGTGTTTTTGCGTGTTCAAATTATGCAATGTATGATGAAATCTACCCTAGCACTTCTGTTCATTGGCAACCGCAGCTTGTAACAAATACCCGTTGGTATGCACTTGCATCAACTTATTGGTTTAGGAATAACGAAGCAATACAGAACAGCCCTTTAAACGTCAATGGTACAGCGAAACAGCCAGTTCCAAAGGATGACTTAATGTTTGCCAAACCCAAGTCATTTTTCTTTAATGTTGATACCAATTATACAAACTTAATAAAGAATGGCTTTCAGGATCATTATGTTAATCAAATATCAGAATTGACGAATGGGAATGTGTTTACACTTACCTGTCAGGCTAGGTTAGACAGTTTCATTATAGCCAATTTGGATTTGCAGCAACCAATATTTATTGATATGGGAGCACAGGGCTATAGTTATTTCAAAATTCTGTCTGTCGAATATGGTGGTCAGAATTCAACTTCAAAACTTCAATTACAAAAAATAGTATAATAAATTTTAATGGCAGCAAATAGTCAAAATAATAATACAGTCATCGTAAACGTTCAGGCGAATACCCAACAAGCAACACAGGCTTTAGGTACGTTAGAGCAAAGAATAAATGATGTAGTTAACAACCCACATCAAGCAACCTTTGGTCAAATTAGAAATGTATTGCAAGATGCAGTTTCTGAAATGAACCAACTTGTGGCAGCAGGCCGTCAAGGATCTGCTGAATTTACCCGTCTTGCACAACAAACACAACAATTAAGAAACGCAGCAACACAAGCAGGCCATTCCTTACAGTCATTGACAGCAGGAAATAACACATTCCAAAACATAGCAAACCAAGCGCAACAGGCGACACAACAAACAGCGACTTTCGCCAATACTGTTTCTCAGGTTGGTGCAACTACCCAAAATTCAAATCAGGCAATGAGCAGATTTCATGGCTTACTTGAATTTTCTGATAGGGCTTCATCTGTTGAAGGCTTAGGCGGTGCATTTGGATTCTTGAACTCAATGTTAGGTTTCTCCACTATGGCATTGGGTGAATATGGCTCTGCACAAGCAACGGCAGACAGAGCAGCACAACAAGCAGCAGCGGCACAAGCAAACTTAACTACGGCTCAACAAGCTACACAGCAGGCGCAACAGGCTTTAACTACGGCACAACAAACAGGAAACGGGGTTACTCAGGCACAAACAGCACTAAACCGGGCGCAGGCTCAACAAGCTGCACTAACTACCAGGGCAACACAAGCACAAACAGCCGCAACAAACGCTAGTTCTGATGCTGCCAGAGGGTTCAGAAGTGCATTGTTATCAATTGGTATAGGTGTATTCTTACTTGCTTTGTCTACGTTAGTTGAAAACTGGGAGTCATTAGAAAAAATATTGGCAAAAGTTACATCAAGGCAAAAGGAATTGAATACAGTAAATGCCGAAGCAAGAAAGAACGCAGCGGCTGAAATTTCACAGCTTCGTTATTTGTATGCAGTATCAACAGATGTAAACAAATCAAAAGAACAGCGAATAGCAGCGGTAAAAAAACTACAAGAACAATATCCTAGCTATTTCAAGAATATGACCACCGAACAAATAATGGTGGGTAAAGCTTCTAAAGCGTATCAGGAATTGACTAATGCAATAATGGCGAGCGCAAGGGCAAAGGCAGCACAAAGCAAGCTTGAAGAAATTGCACAAAATCAGCTTGACAAAGAAGCAAACTCTTTGGAATTCATTGCAGGAATTCAAAAGGAAATTGATTCAAACAATAAAAAAATTGCAAGTGGCAATTATGGTTTTCTTGAAAATGAAAAAGGTCTACAAAACAGAAATAAACAATTAGAAGCTTTAGTCAATTCCACGAAAAGAACAACAAAAGAATCAGTTGATGAACTTAATGCAAGTGCAAAATTCTATCAGGACTTTGTAGCTAAAAATGAGCAGGTATCTACGAAACTTGAAAAAGATAGATCAGCAAAAGCGCCTAAAGCGGCTACTGATAAAACAAACGATGAACTTAAACGCCAAAGGGAAGAAGCTTTGAAAATTCAAAAGGAAGCAACATTGGAAAATGAATTGTTTTGGTTTGGTGAACAAGATAAAGAGCTTATTATTTTAAAACGTGGTTATGAGGAAAAGAAAGCTTTATTAATCAAAGCGGGTGTTGATACTTCTGCTTTGACTGAAAAATACGAGAATGATAAAACAAATATCAATGCTAAGTATGATAAAATAAGGGATGATAATAGACAGAAAAAGGCTGATGAAGAATATGAAGCGCAGAAAGAATTAAATGAAAAATTAAGGCAAATAGCAATTGATTCAGAAAAAGCATTAGCTGATTCTTTGGAGGGAGATATGAATGCTGATATCTTCATCAACAAGCAAGCTCAATTAAATGCTATCACCAAATTCTTTGCCCAAAAGAAATACATTGAAGACTTAGAATATGAAGCAGAGAAAGAACGTTTAGCCGGACAAAAAGAAGCACTTGCTTTATTGGAACTAAACCATGCTAACCGTATTGCTCAAATAAATAAAGAGCAACAGGATAAAATAACGGCTACAGAAAAAGAAAATGCAGATAAGAGAAAGGAAATAGCAGACAAAGAACGAGAAGCTAAATCTGCAATTGCAGGTAGTATTTCCGACATATTAGGCACTATGTCTGAAACGTTGGAAGAAGGTACATTGGGTCAAAAGGCTATGGCTATTGCAGCTACGACAATCCAAACTATTCAATCAGGTGTGGCGGCTTATAACGGTATGGTTACGGCAATACCCGGACCTTGGGGTATAGCGGCAGGTATCGCAGCAGCCGCTTCTTCTTTAGCTTCCGGTTATGCGAGTGTAAGAAAGATTGTGGCTGTTAAAGTAAATGGGAAAACAGGCAGTTCTTCTGTTCCTAATTTAGATCAAGCAAACTTTGCTTCTGCGCCAGTTGTAAATGCACAACAAGCTCAAGGCAATAATGATGTAAGGATAACTAACCCTGATGATATGATGATCCGGGCTTACATACCTGAATCAGACCTTGAAGATGCAAACAGAAGAAAACAATTCATTGATAACCTTGGAGGGTTTTAATTGAAATCATAGTGAGAATTAGAGTGTCAGCGATGGCACTCTTTTTTTATGCGCATACTTAAAAAAGAAAATGACAAAGGTTTATGAGTTGAAAATAAATCCCGAACAAGATTTTGATGTTGATGCGATTGCCTTAGTTGAAGAACCTGCAATTGAAATTGATTTTATAGCCTTTTCAAAAGAAGAAGTATTAACCGACAAATTAAAGTTTTCAATGAATGATGATAAAAGAGAACTCATCGGTGCCGCATTAATTCCAGAAATAAGGATTGACCGAATTAATAAGAAAACCAATGAGAGGTTTAAGGTGTTTTTTTCTGCAAATACTATAAGGCAAATTGCTCAAAATTATTTCAAAAAGGGTTATCAGAACAATACTAATATCAACCACACTTCAATCCCTGCTGAAAGTTATGTTTTTCAAAGCTACATAGTCGATTCTGAACGTGGAATCAATGCTCCCAATGGGATTGATTTACCTGATGGGAGTTGGGTTGTTGGTGTTAAGGTTGAAAGTGAAAAAATATGGGAAGAGATTAAATCAGGAAAACTAAAAGGTTTTTCTCCTGAAGGTCTGTTTCAACAAATTGAGCAAAAATTTTCAAAGCAATTCAATCCACTTGACGAATTAAAAGCTATCAACGAAAGGCTAAAAAATATTTCTACTATTTGTTACGATGTAACTACTTAAAAAGAAAAAGAATAATGAACATAAAAGATATCAAAAACGAGATTGTAAAGTTCGGCAAAACCTTAGCCGGATTAAACTTTGAATCCGATGCGATCAAGTTGCAAGAAGACGAAGTTAAAATCTCTGATAAGGCTGTTGGTGCTAAAACGGAACAAGTAATGACTGATGGCACATTAGAACCTTTAGCTGATGGAAAATATGACTTAGACGGTTTTGTATTTGAAGTTAAAGACGGTGTCATTGCAACAATCGAAGGACAAGAAGAAACCGAAGAAGCAACTGTCGAAGCTGAAATGGAAGAAGAAAAACCAGTTGAAGAAGCACCTGCAGAAGTAACAAATGAGATCGCAGAGCTGAAAGCTGAAATTGAATCCTTGAAAGAAGTAGTTAAAGCCATCACAGATGCTAAAGACGAAAATGCAGCAATAGCGGAAGAAATGAAAAGTGAATTTTCAAAGCTGAATGAAACCTTAATGCAATTCGCAAAAATTCCCGCAGAGAACACTAAAACAAACAATACTCCTACTAACAACAAATCCAAAGAAGACAAGTTCAACAAGCTTGCCGGAATGTTTGCAAAGTAAAAACTAAAACCTACTACTTAAAAAGAAAAAAGATTTAATGAGTTTAGATTTAACTGGTGCTTCTCCATACGTAGAAGACAAAAATAAAACCTACATCAAAGCTTTAATTGGCGGTGCTTCAACAATTAATAGATTAATTACTGCTGGTAATGTACAAACAGGCGTAAAGACCAAAGCACCTGTTTTAGTTTTCAAAAGAAACGTAATTATCCAAACTGGTGGCGCTTGTGGAAGAAATCCAATGGGTTCCACTAAATTATCGGATTCCGAATTGAAAGTTTTCAAAATGAAAATTAATGAAGATTATTGTTTTGAAGAATTAGAGAATATGTACTTCACACATATCCTTTTGAAAGACGGTGCAGACCCTGAAAATAATGTCAATGATTCTTTTGTGAATGATTTGATTGAAGAAACAATTAAGTCAACAAATGCAAATGATGAAATCACTTTCTGGATCGGTGATTCTACCTCAACTACTTTACCTGTTAACCAAAGAAAGTTTGATGGTGTGTTAAAACAATTGGCTGCTCCAACTGCAATGAGTGGCGCAGACTTAGTTGAAAAATTACAGAAAGTTGCTATGGATGCTGATGTAAATATTCGTAATCAAGAAGACTTTTACATCTATGTAGGTCAAAACGTTGCAGATGCTTACAAATTGGCATTAGCAAACAAAAACATTTATCAACCTACAGAAGATTTAAAAGTGTTTGGAACTTCAATCAAATTAATGCCAACCCCAGGTTTAAACGGCACTGATATTGTTGTTGCTGGTAGAGATTCAAACTTCCAAGTTGGTACTGATTTAAGAAGTGACAAAGAAAACGTAAAATGGAAATACTCTATGGAAACTGAAAAGTATTACTTAGATGCTTATTGGTCTTTAGGTGTTGCTATTGTATTCCCTGACGAAACCAAAGCTTATAACGTAGCATAATTATTAATCAATGGGCAGCTTAAACGCTGCCCTTTAAATAAAAATATTAAATGAGTTGTTCATCTTTATTAGCCTTAGCAAGAGAATGTGGCGCAGACGGAAACGTGGGCGGTCTTGAAAAGGTATACATGATTGCCTTCAATGATTTAAAGCCAGTAGCAGGTTCTTTAACGAATGAAGTTTATACTATTTCTACTGGCGGTTTAGTTAGTGAAATTGGTGTCGTAACTGCAAAAGAATTTGTTGAAGTTGGTTTATTGAGATCTACAGCAGGTTTAAATTCTGAAATGACAAAAGAAGCTTCAACTGCGACAAGATACTTTACTGATACCTTTACTTTAGTAATTGGAGGAATGGGTACAGATCAAGCCACATTTGTAAATTCTGTGTTAGATCAACCTGTTGTAGTAATTACAAAATCAAGAACTGGTAAATTTTTCACCGCCGGATTAAACGGTCAATTAGAATTGTCTGCTTTAACTGGTGGTACAGGTACAGCAGAGGGAGATTTGCAAGGTTATACTTTAACCTTTACTGGAATTTCAACAAAATTGCCTTTACAAGTTGATCCTACAATCATAACAGGTTTATTGGAACCAGCAGTATAATAAAAGACTAAAAAAATTAGTGTAAGAGTGTCAGCAATGGCACTCTTTTTTATTAATAATTCCAATGCTACGAAGTAGTTAAATGCAAGCATTGTTGCATAGCAACTACTTAAAAAAGAAAAACAACCCAAATGATAACCATTGATTTTGAAAAGGAAATTCAAGTAATGTATCTCAATATTCGTTTGGCATCAGACCTGAAATTGAGTTTTGAAAATCTCTTTGATAGCAAAACTTATGATTTCTTGATTTCAGAATATTGCACCGCTTCAAATGATAGGTTCTGCTTGTTTGAAATTCCTACTACCATTTTTGATTTGATGGATAAAGGTTCATATCAGTTTGAATTAATTGACAATTCAATTGGTAAAAAGCTTTTAAGTGGTTCGGCATTAGTAAAAGATTCAACTTATGTAAATGTTGAACTTTCAGGCTTGAATGATGCTATTTCATTAAATAATCTTGATGGTATAAACAATGCTCCTTTTACTCCAAATGAACAGGTTGATTATGGGTGGTTTGATCAGTAGCTAATGAGAAAAAAAATATTAAATAATACACCTGTAAATAAAGATGCTTATGATTTTTCAAGCTTTGCCTTTGCCAAAACTTACATTCCTCAACCTACGGAAGATGTCAAGGCAGATAGTGAAGTTCGGGTAAGATATGGCGATGATAATTTATACCCTGATTTTTTATTAGGGCTTTATGCTGATAGCCCTATTCATAGTGCTGTTATTAATGGCAAAGCAACATACATCATAGGTGACGGATTAAAGGGAAAAGACGGCAGGGCAATCGAATTAAATGTAAATGCTTCTGATAGGTTTGAAGATTTCGTAAGCAAGTGTGTAAAGGACTATTTAATCTTTAATGCTTTTGCGGTTGAAGTTTGCTTTAATAATTTAGGGCAACCGATAGAATACCATTGGGTATCTGTTTCAAAGCTTAGGACTAATAAAAACAAATCAAAATTTTGGTTTAAGGAAAGTTGGTCTAAAAATGGAAGCCAGGAGATCATTTATGATCGTTATTTGCCGAATTATAATCAGGACAGCAAGAGCAAAATATTTTACTTTGATGGCTATTTCCCTTCCTTATCTTCTGTTTATCCGACTGCTGAATATCAAGCAAGCATTAAATCTATCGTGACAGATATTGCGATAAGGGAATTCAATATCAACAATATTAAAAATCAATTTTCTGTTAGTAGCCTGATTACATTTTTTAATGGTGATTCTGTAAGTAAAGAACAGCGTTCTGAAACCGCTAAAAAGATGAAACAACAATTTAGCGGTGAAGATGGTGGAAAAATTATGCTTCAATGGGTTAATGAAGACGGGAAAGCACCCGAAATTTCAAATCTATCTGCCGGCGACTGGGATAAAGCTTATGATCTTATTGCTAAGAAAGTAAGTGACGATATTTTTATTGGACATCAGGTTACAAATCCGATGCTATTCGGAGTTAAAACCGAAGGACAATTAGGTGGAGCTACAGAACTAGAAACAGCATTTGAAATTTTCAAGAATACTTACATATTAAATAAACGAAATGAATTAGAAAGTTCGTTTAATATGCTTTTCAATAAGTCTGTAGATATGCCTAAGGCTTTAAATTTCGTCGACAAGCCTTTATTTCATACACAAATATCAGATACTACAAAAGAGAAGATATTTACTATAAATGAATTGAGAAAAGAAGCCGGGTTAAGTCCTTTGCCTAATGGTGATAGACTATTGAATGAACCTGCGCCAACTCAAAGCAAAGAACCCGATTATACAAACGGCAGGACATTATCAGAAGATGATTATGAAGCTTTCTTTTCAGCCAATCAGGAATTAGGCGTATTAAAAACGGACTTT
>Ga0256787_1000456_pt1 | contig 10961 bp, 8 predicted proteins | sample MC6MC0938MT_FD_189994 | JGI IMG/M metagenome (GOLD analysis project Ga0256787, IMG submission 189994) | Metatranscriptome of enriched soil aggregate microbial communities from Iowa State University, Ames, United States - MC6-MC0938-MT... | ecosystem: Environmental > Terrestrial > Soil >... | reverse complement strand
TGATGATAGGTGATCCTGTGCGTTTGAAGACTGCAGCCTTGCTGGTGCTGCTGGGCCTGCTGACGATGCTGGCCGGCATTGGCCAGCTGACTTTTTGGGCTCCCTCCGAAACCGTGACGGCTTCGGTTCCCAGTGATACCAAAGCTGCCCCGCTGACCGTGATCGACCAAAAGTTGATTGCACTCCACGACGGGCCGGTGAAGATCAAGATCCAGGGCGAAGGTAACTTCATGGTTGCCACGGGGCGTCCGGACGACGTCGACGCCTGGGTTGGTAAGACTGCCCACACCACCCTGACGGGCGTGGCGGCGGACCAGAAGTCCCTCGAGGTGTCCTCGGCCGACGGCGAGGCCACTGCGCCTTCTCCGGCAGGATCCGACCTTTGGGTCAGCACCGAAGACGCCAGCGGCGAACTGGACTACACCTGGAACCCGCCGGCTGATGGCGAGTGGTCCCTGCTGGTAGCCAGCGACGGAACCAAGCCCGCGCCGTCGTCCATTTCCATGACTTTCCCGAACAACGCCACTACGCCTTGGGCCGTGCCGCTGATTGTCCTCGGCATCATCATCATCCTGGTGGGTGCTGCCCTTCCGTTCATCGCCAAGGCCCTTAGCAACCGCCGCAGGGACGGCGATGACCACGGCCCAGGCAAGGGCGAAGAAACGACAACGCTGCCTGTGCAGTCTCCTGCTGCCGACACGACGCCTGGCCGTGGAACCGAAAAAGAGGGCCCGGCCTTGCGCGTCACCGTTGTCGCGGCCGCGTTGGCAGCCGTCATGGTGGGTGGCACGGCCGTCGCCGCGCAGGCCACCAGTTCGCCGCAGCCTTCTGCCAGTTCAGCCCCGGCAGCCGCGGACGGCGGCACTCCTGTGATGCTGGAATCCCAGTTGCAGCGGATCCTGGAGCAGGTTGCCAGTACCGTTGATGCAGCCGATGCCGCCAAGGACGCAGCTAAGCTTGCACCGCGCGTCGACAAGATGGAACTCCAGGTCCGGACCGCGAACTACAAAATCCGGTCCACGGTCTCCGCCTACGAGCCCCGCATGCCGGTTCGTGCCACCAAGCTGCAGAGCAGTGTCATCAGCACCAAGCGTGACTGGCCCCGCACGGTCTTCGCCCTCACCCAGGGCGAAGGAAACGTGGTGCCGCAGGTCCTGACGCTGGTTCAGTTGTCCCCGCGTGAGAACTACAAGCTGTGGGGCAGCGCTCCGTTGCAGCCGGGCACCAACTTCCCTTCCTTCCCGGTACCCCGTGAAGGAACCGAGCCCGTTCCTGCCAGCGACAACACCGGACTTGCCTACAGCGGTAACGAGGCCTTGGGAATCCTTGGCGAAATGTTGACGAACCCCGAGTCCCCTAACCGGAGCAAGCTGGCAGACGGGCAGTCCTCGCCTTACATTGCCGGGGCCCTGGCGTACCAGGCAGATACGGTGAAGAACGGCACCAGCGCCAACTTCAAGTTCACCCACACCCCGGTCACCAACCAGACGGTCGTGTTGCGCACGGCCGACGGCGGCGCGCTGGTGGTTGGGCGGCTGGACTTCGCTTTCGAAGGCACGCCGAAGGCTGCCGGTGACAAGCTGTTGCTGGAGGACGATTCCGCGGTCTTTGCCGGAGGCAAGGAAACCACGACCGGCATGGTCCTGAACTTTGCCGAGTCCGTTGCGGTCTACATTCCGCCGGCAGGCTCCGCTGATCCCATGAAGCTGGTTGCAGCTACGCGTGGCCTGGTGGGAGCCAGCTTTAAGTAGGACATTCCCGTGGCAGGGCAGCGGCTAGAGTGGACGGTATGAGTTCGCCCGGATACCGACCCACTCCAGCCGCTGCCAGCCAGCTCAACCTCCGCGGTGCAGTCGACCTTTCGTCGCTGCGCCGCCCGGCAGCGCCGCCCGCGCCGCCGGCTTCCACGTCACCGGATGGTGGCACCGCCAACGGCGGCGCCCCTGGTGGCGGTGAGTCCGGCAGGGCACCCCTGCGGGTGGAGGCCACCGAAACCAATTTCCAGGATCTGGTGCAGTTGTCCGCCCAGATTCCTGTGCTGTTCCTTCTCTGGTCGCGATATGCGGCCGAATCGCCTGCCGTCCTGGAGGCTTCGGAGCGGGTTGTTGAAAGCTACGGCGGTCGCCTGGTGCTCGCAGCGGCCGACGTTGACGCTTTCCCCCAGCTTGCGCAGGCGTTTCAGGTCCAGGCTGTGCCCACCGCTGTCGCCGTGATCAAAGGCCAGCCGGTTCCCCTCTTCCAAGGACCCGCAGATGATGCGCAGATCCGGGAGCTCGTGGAGGAACTCCTCAAAGTAGCTGCTGCCAACGGCGTCACCGGGAGCATCGGCGACGGTACCCAGCCGGAAGGGACGGACGAGCCCGAACCGCTTCCGCCACTTCACCAGGCAGCGATCGATGCCATTGAGGCGGGCGACTACGCTGGAGCGGCAGCGGCCTACAAGCAGGCCCTCCTGGAACAACCTGCAGACGCCGATGCCAAAGCCGGATTGGCCCAAGTGGACCTCATGGCAAGGCTGGAGAGCCTGTCCGCTTCCGACGCCGAGAGCCTCCGCGACCTGGCTGCCCAGGAACCGGACAATATCGAAGCCCAGCTGGCCGTGGCCGACCTTGATGTTTCCGGTGGGCACATCGAGGACGCATTCAACCGCATCATCACCTTCATCGGCCGGAATTTCGGTCCGGAGCGCGAGACGGCCAGGGTGCGCCTCCTGGAACTCTTCGAAGTTGTCGGGACGCAGGACGAGAGGGTCGCCAAGGCCCGCCAAGGTCTCGCCAGGGTGCTCTTCTAGTGCCGTCCGCGCTGTTCTCCCCGCTGCAGTTGCGTTCACTCACGGTCCCGCACCGGGGCTGGGTTTCGCCTATGTGCCAATACAGTTGCCATCCGGAAACCGGGGAAGGCGTCCCCAACGACTGGCATCTGATGCACCTCGGTTCTTTCGCCGCGGGCGGTGCAGCGCTGATCATGAGCGAGGCCGCTGCCGTGAACCCCGAAGGCAGGATCAGTCCCTTGGACGCTGGCCTGTACTCCGATGAGCAAGCTGCGGGCTGGGAGCGGATTGTCCGGTTTGTGCACGCACACGGTGCCGTGGACTGCAGGATTGGGGCGCAGCTGGCGCACGCTGGCCGCAAGGCATCAACTTATTGGCCTTTCTCCGGCCACTCTGGATCCGTTCCCACATCCGAGGGCGGCTGGGGCACGGTTGGGCCGACCACGGACGCGTTTGACGGCTATGCTGCGCCGGCCGCCATGAGCGAAGCAGAGATTTTAGGGGTGGTGGCTGATTTTGCGGCCGCAGCCTCCCGCGCCGTTGCCGCAGGGTTCGACACCGTCGAGATCCACGGCGCCCACGGTTACTTGCTCCACCAGTTCCAGAGCCCCCTGATTAACACCCGGACCGACCGCTGGGGTGGTGACGAGGATGGCAGGAACAGGTTGATGCTCACCGTGGTGGACGCCGTCCGGGAGGTCATTCCGGATTCGATGCCACTCCTGCTGCGGATATCAGCTTCTGACTGGGCCGAAGGGGGAGTGGACGTGGAAGCTTCCGTCCGTCTTGCCCGCGCTGCGGCTGAGCGTGGTGTGGACCTGGTGGATGTCTCCAGCGGCGGTGCCGTGGCCCACCAGAAAATCCCGGTTGCGCCGGGATACCAAGCAGGGTTCGCGGAGCAGATAAAGCGCGACGCCGGCGTTCCCACCGGGGCAGTCGGGCTACTTACCAGTCCCGCCCAGGTCGAAGATATCGTGGCCAATGGGCGTGCGGATGCCGTCTTCATGGCTCGTGCCGCACTGCGTGATCCGCACTGGTGGCTCAGGGCTGCCTATGAACTGGGACATGACATCCCCTGGGTGCCGCAATACCAGCGAGCAGTGCCCCGCCACGGCTTCTAGGACCCCGGCAGGTACACGTGAGCGAGGTTAGGCTGGTCACATGACGGAACCACGCCATGAACCCACGCCCACATCCACTTCACCGCACGCTCCCGGGCCGCAAGCAAGCCAGCCACCACAGTCCAGCGCCGCCCCGCTTGGATCGGGTGGTTCTCCAGCGGGGGGCGCTCTTGCCGCCCTCTCCATTCGGGGCCTCGCCAAGCGGTTCGGCGAAAAGATCGCGGTCGATGGCGTGAGCCTTGAGGTGCCTGCCGGTTCGTTCTATGGAGTGGTCGGTCCGAACGGTGCGGGCAAGACCACTACCCTGTCCATGGCCACCGGTTTGCTTCGGCCTGACTTCGGGACGGCGTTGGTGCACGGCGTGGATGTCTGGACCAAACCCCTCGAGGCCAAGAAGCTCATGGGTGTCCTTCCTGATGGTGTGCGCTTGTTCGACCGCCTCACGGGCGAGCAGTTGGTGACCTACTCGGGCCTGCTGCGCGGCATGGACAGGGATGTTGTTGGCACCCGTGTCCCTGAGTTGCTGGCCGCCCTTGACCTGCAGGCCGATGCCGGCACGTTGGTGGTGGACTACTCGGCCGGCATGACGAAGAAGATCGCCCTCGCCTCGGCGCTCATCCATGCCCCGCGCCTTCTTGTCCTTGACGAGCCGTTCGAATCGGTGGATCCAGTCTCAGCCGCCAACATCCGCGGCATCCTGGAAAGCTACGTGGCTTCCGGTGGCACGGTCATCGTGTCCAGCCACGTGATGGACCTGGTGCAGCGCATGTGCAGCCACGTCGCTGTGGTTGCCGGCGGTCGCGTCCTGGCGGCCGGTTCCGTGGACGAAGTCCGTGCTGGTTCCACCTTGGAGGAGCGTTTCGTTCAGCTGGTGGGCGGCGGACACAGGACGGAGGGGCTGGAATGGTTGCGCACCTTCTAAGCCTTAAGTGGCGTTTGCTGCTCAATGGCTTCAAGCGCAGTCCCTGGCAGTTGGTGGGCATGGCCCTCGGTTTGCTCTACGCGCTGGGCGTTCTGTCCCTCCTTGTGGGTGGCCTGGTGGCGCTGCGCTGGGCTGATGCCGGGATCGCGCACACCGTCGTTGTGCTGGGCGGCGCGGTCACTGTGCTGGGATGGGCCATCATTCCGCTGGTCGCTTCGGCAGCTGACATGACGTTGGATCCCGCACGCTTCACCACTTTCGCGATTCCGCCAAGGCAGCTGCTGACTGGCCTGGCGCTTGCAGGATTCATTGGTATTCCGGGACTGGCCACGCTGATTGCCGCCCTTGGGACTGTCGGGACCTGGTGGAGGAGCGTCCCGGCCGTATCAGGGGCGCTGTTGGGCGCGGTCCTTGGCGCTGTCACCTGCGTGGTGCTGTCCAAGGTGGTCACCACGGCCACAGCTGGCCTGGCGTCCTCACGGCGTTTCAAGGATGTCAGCAGCATCATCGTCTTTATCCCCCTGGTGCTGCTGGGTCCCATCATGGTGGGGATAGTTGATGGCGTTCGGGGGAGCGCGGAGTATCTTCCGGCGCTGGCCCGGACGGTGTCCTGGACGCCTTTTGGCGCTCCGTGGTCCTTGGGTGGAGATCTTGAGGCGGGCGATGCTGTTGCTGCCGGCATTAAGCTCCTGATCTCGGTGGCCACCATCGCTGCCCTGCTTCTATGCTGGCACCTGTTGCTGCAGCGTGCGTTGGTCACTCCGCCGTATTCCGGAGGTTCGGCGAAAAAGGGCGGAAAGCTTGGACTGTTCGGCCTTCTTCCGGGGACGCCGTCGGGTGCAGTTGCGGCACGTGCTTTGATCTACTGGTTCAAGGACCCCAGGTACGCGGCATCCTTGGTGATTGTTCCGCTGTTCCCGGTCCTCTTCTTTTTTGCCGGCTCGCAAAGCGGTGGCTACGGCCTGCTGATGATCCTCGGACCGTTGACGGCCTTCACCATGGCATGGTCGATTTGCGCTGATGTCTCGTATGACAACACGGCATTTGCCCTCCATCTTGCCGCTGGAGTCCGCGGCCTTGATGACCGTCTGGGGCGTGCCTTGGCTTGCCTGACCATCTCGCTTCCCGTTGTCTTGCTCTTCACCGTCGCACCGTTGTTCGTCACTGGGGACTGGCAGTGGTTGCCGAACCTCCTGGGCCTTTCGCTGGGCACGCTTTTCACCGGACTGGGACTATCTTCGGTGATTTCGGCCCGCTACAACATAGCCGTTCCGTTGCCGGGAGACAGCCCCTTCAAGAAGCCACCGGGAAACGTTGCCCAGACCCTGGCCGTGCAGGCAGTGGGGATGGGCCTCCTGGGCCTTCTGCTGTTGCCTGAGTTGGCGCTGGTGGCTGTCCAGGCTTTCAGCGGTGGTACCGAGGCTGGCTGGATCAACCTGGCGGTGGGTCCGTTGTTGGGGATGGTCCTCTTCGTGGTTGGCGTGCGCCTTGGCGGAAAATGGTTGGACGCCCGCGGGCCCGAAATGTTTGCCCAGCTCAGCGTGAACCGCTGATTCCGTAACAACCATGCCTATAGATGGGACATGGGATAACCTCTGTGAAAGATAGCTCGAAGACCCTTAACAAGAAAGGCCGTGACGATGGAAGTTGTCATTCTCCCTGGCACCAAGCAGATCGGTGCGCTCGCTGCCGACGCCATCGAGGCGCTGGTGCGCCGTAAGCCGAACGCCGTGCTGGGCTTGGCAACAGGATCGTCGCCACTGCCCATCTATGACGAACTGGCGAGCCGTTACGACGCCGGCGGACTGGACTTCAGCCAGGCCCACGGTTTCGCATTGGATGAGTATGTTGGCCTCGAAGCCGGCCATCCTGAGTCGTACCGGGAGGTTATCCGCCGCGAGTTCACCAACCGTGTGAACATCAAGCCGGAGAACGTCCATGGTCCGGACGGCGCCGCTGCAGACCTTGAAGCGGCGTGCCAAGCGTATGAGGATGCGATCAAGGCCGTGGGCGGGGTGGACCTGCAGATCCTTGGCGTGGGAACGGACGGCCACATCGGCTTCAATGAGCCGGGCTCTTCGTTGGCTTCCCGCACCCGCATCAAAACGTTGATCGAGCAGACCCGCAAGGACAACGCACGCTTCTTCGACAGCATCGACGACGTACCCCACCACGTGGTTACCCAAGGCCTTGGAACCATCATGGATGCCCGCCACGTGGTGCTGGTGGCTACCGGCGCCCAAAAGGCGCAGGCTGTCCGTGACTTCGTGGAAGGCCCGGTCGCTGCCATCTGCGCCGCTTCCATCCTCCAGATGCATCCGCATGCCACCATCCTGGTGGATGAGGCTGCCGCGTCCTCACTCAAATTGGCGGACTACTATCGGCACACGTACGACAACAAGCCGGAGTGGCAGGGCCTGTAGACGGTAAGATGTTTGGCATGACTACGCTTCCTCCGGATCCATTCGAAAACGACCCCATGCGCGAGCTTTCCGGAGCCGGAACGTCCACTGCCACCATTGAGCGCGAGGAAACGCGCCAGGAAGTGGAGCCCGGCGACCGCGAGCGGTTTTCGCACTACGTCCGCAAGGAAAAGATCATGGAATCGGCGTTGACCGGTGAACCTGTGATCGCTTTGTGCGGCAAGGTGTGGACGCCGGGACGTGATCCCCAGAAGTTCCCGGTGTGCCCGGAGTGCAAAGAGATTTATGAAGGCCTCCGCCCCGGCAACGATGGTGGAAAAAACGGCGGCCCGGACAACTCCAAGTAGTGGGCGGGAAGCAAACACAGGCCCAATCTGATCGTTACCGCTTTCCGGACCGCTGCGGCGTGTCCGGAAAGCAGGGCGTCTCTGACGCTGCCAGCATGCGGGGGGAATCAGCATGACCGAAACACTCTTTGGTGGCCCCTCGCTGCCTCCCGCGTATCCGGAGCGCGCCGCCTGGGGCACTGCGCCCAAGCTTCGTGCCTGGCAGCAGGAGGCGTTGGATCTCTACATGTCGCGCAACCCCAAGGACTTCCTTGCCGTGGCAACACCCGGCGCAGGAAAGACCACCTTCGCGCTGCGCATCGCCACCACGCTGCTGGACAGCGGAGTGGTTAACCGCGTGACCATCGTGGCGCCCACGGACCACTTGAAACGGCAGTGGGCGGACGCCGCAGCCAAGGTCGGAATCGCCATCGATCCCAACTTCAAGAATTCCGACGGCCAGCACGGCCGCGGTTTCGTTGGGGTGGCTGTCACCTACGCACAGGTGGCCAGCAAGCCCATGCTGCACCGCGCAAAGACTGAAGCAGCACGCACCTTGGTGATCCTGGACGAGATCCACCATGGCGGTGAAGCCCTGTCATGGGGTGACGGACTTCGTGAGGCGTTTGATCCTGCGACGAAGCGGTTGTCCCTGACGGGTACCCCGTTCCGCTCGGATACATCCCCCATCCCCTTCGTTGAGTATGCCGAGGACCGCGACGGCATTCGCCGTTCCAAAGCCGACTACACCTACGGTTACGGCAACGCCTTGCGGGACCACGTGGTTCGACCCGTCCTGTTCATGGCCTACTCGGGCCAGATGCGTTGGCGGACCAGCGCGGGCGACGAGATGGCGGCTTCGCTGGGTGAAGCCGCCGTGACCAAGGACATCACGTCACAGGCCTGGCGGACGGCCCTGAACCCTACGGGGGAGTGGATCCCCGCCGTCCTGGCTGCCGCGGACAAACGCCTGGGCGAGGTCCGGCGGACAGTTCCGGACGCTGGTGGCCTGGTGATCGCCACGGACCACGACGACGCACGAGCCTACGCGGGCCAGCTGAAGAAGATCACTGGCCAGTCGCCCACCGTGATTCTTTCCGACGATTCCAAGGCATCCAGCAAGATCGAAGAGTTCTCCGCGGGGGACAAGCGCTGGATGGTCGCGGTTCGGATGGTGTCCGAAGGCGTGGACGTTCCGCGCCTGTCGGTGGGTGTCTACGCCACCTCGACGTCCACCCCGCTGTTCTTCGCCCAGGCCGTGGGCCGCTTCGTGCGTGCCCGCAAAAGGGGCGAAACGGCGTCGGTATTCCTGCCTTCAGTGCCGCCGTTGATGATCCTTGCCAACACCATGGAAGCGGAACGCGACCACGCCCTTGACCGTCCAGAGAAGGACGATGACGGACTCTTCAGCCCTGAGGAGAACCTTATGGCCGAGGCCAACCGCGAGGATAAGGCCTCGGATGAGCTCACCAAGGGCAAATTCGAAGCACTGGACTCGCAGGCCTCCTTTGACCGCGTCCTGTTCGACGGCGGCGAGTTCGGTACGGGGGCCGATATCGGTTCCGACGAGGAATTGGACTTCCTGGGCATCCCCGGGCTTCTCGACGCCGAGCAGGTGGGCACACTGTTGCGTCAGCGCCAGCACGAACAGCAGTCCCGCAAGAAACGCCAGTCGCCCTTGGCGGCAGCCGCTTCGCCGGCGATCCCGGACCACCGCATGCTCATGGACCTGAGGAACGAACTGGCCAAGAACGTGGCCGCGTGGTCCGCCCGAACGGGAACGCCGCACGGAGTGGTCCACACCAAGCTGCGGGAAGTGTGTGGCGGCCCGGCGGTGGCACAGGCCAATGAGGAACAGCTGCAGGCCCGACTGCGTAAACTCCAGGACTGGTTCATAGGCCGGAAGTAGCCGGCCCAAACTTTCATTGAGTACGCCAAAGGGCGCCGCGGTTGCGGCGCCCTTTGGCGTACATGGCGTACAGGGTCAGCTGCGTTCAACCTCGACGCCGGCCGCTTCCATCTCCTCGAACGCCTCGGTGAGGTCCTCGGCGATACCTGCCGTGAGGTCTGCGATGACTGTTGTGGTGTACCCGGCCTGGACAGCGTCCAAGGCTGTGGACTTGACGCAGTAGTCGGTCGCGAGGCCTACCACCACCACCTCCTCGACATCGTGGCTCTGCAGCCAGTCATCCAGGCCGATTGCTTCTTCATCCAGCACTTCGGTCACCGCGGCCCCTGCTTTGAGGTCGCCGGAGGGGACGTCGTCTTCGGGTGCCAGAATGCCTTCGAAGCCGGAGTAGGCAGCCGTGAACTGCCCTTTGCGGAAGTAGGCCTGGATGTATTCCGGGTCCAGGTCCTCGTGGAGCTCAGCCCCTTTGGTCCTTGCCCGGCAGTGCGGAGGCCATGAATCGACCATGTCGGGCTCGTCCGAAAAGTGGGCCCCGGGCTCGATGTGCCAGTCCTGGGTTGCCACAATGTGATCGAAGTGCTGCTGGTTGGCGTCGACGTATTCGGTGATGGCGCCGGCTACGGCTGCGCCTCCGTCGACAGCAAGGGTGCCGCCCTCGCAGAAGTCGTTCTGGACATCGACGATGATCAGGGCCCTGGACATCAGTTCTCCTCGTAGATGGTGGGAATGGCAGGTTCGCCACGCTGCAGCCGGTTCACGACGGCGGGAAGTTCGGCCATGGTTGCCGCGTGCCGTTCCTTGGCACGGATGACGCCTTCTGGTCCGGTCCAACCGGGCAGTACCTCGCCGTTCTTGACGAAATGCTGGAGCAACTGGCGGTCGTTTCCGTCGTCCTCGGGGCGGTGGCCGATCCCCACGATTTCCTGGGTTGCCCGGCCCCGTTCGTTGAGCTTGCGAAGCGCGTATTTGCGGCCCCCAACGCTGGCTTTGTTCTTGGCGGCCTTGGCTACCGGAATGAACTCGCCGTCGTCGTTGGTGCGGCTCACCAGTTTGTAGACCATGCTGGCTGTCGGGGCACCCGAGCCGGTGACGAGGGATGTGCCTACCCCATAGGAGTCCACGGGGGCGGACTGCAGGGCGGCGATGGCGAATTCGTCGAGGTCGGAGGTCACCACAATGCGGGTATTGACGTTGCCCAGGTCATCGAGCAATTGCCGGACCCACTGCGCCTGGGCGATGAGGTCGCCGGAGTCCAGGCGCACCGCGCCCAGCTTGTCACCGGCGAGGTCGACGGCGGTCCGCACGGCGGCTTCGACGTCGTAAGTATCGACGAGCAGCGAGGTTCCAGGGCCAAAAGTCGCGATCTGGGCTTCGAAGGCTTCCCGCTCCGTGTCGTGCAGGAGCGTGAAGGAGTGGGCAGCGGTGCCTACTGTCTTGATGCCGTAGCGGCGCCCGGCCTCCAGGTTGGAGGTGCTGGCAAAGCCGGCGAT
>Ga0256787_1000455_pt1 | contig 10979 bp, 7 predicted proteins | sample MC6MC0938MT_FD_189994 | JGI IMG/M metagenome (GOLD analysis project Ga0256787, IMG submission 189994) | Metatranscriptome of enriched soil aggregate microbial communities from Iowa State University, Ames, United States - MC6-MC0938-MT... | ecosystem: Environmental > Terrestrial > Soil >... | reverse complement strand
GGCAGTAAAGGCCATTGATCTGGAACAACAGATTAGATTGGCCTTTGTTCATAAGGTCTGTTTTCAGAGTAAGTGGGCGGGAAAAATGATTTCGATCAGCGTCGAAAATCTGTTCGTAAATTCCGATGCTGCTTTTCAGGTCTACAGCCCGGAAAAGCGGGCGGTCTATCCGCATCTGAAGTTTACTACTCCTTAAAACCCGTTCTTTACCGCTACTGAAAGCATTCCTGTCAAACGTTTTCATATAATCGAGCGAGAGTTGCTCAAAAGATCCCGGTGCAGAAGGCATACTTGCCTTGCGGGGATACTCTGTTGCTATCAGCGCTCGTTCTGCCGATAAGATGAGGGTATCTGCAATTTCATCTGCGATACCTTTATATTCGGGTGCAAGGTCTGTAGCTTTTAATAACCGGAGGTTTTCCATAAAGATTGAATTATTTAATAGGTTTTTGAGTTGTTAATTATACTTGTACAGCATTGCTGTTTTACTTATGTAAAGTAATTTGAATATAGTTTGCTGTGCAAGGGGATTAAACCCCGATTATCTTTATCTGTTAGGAGCCACTAAGCCTTTTATTACAGGTCTGTTGTAATACGCGCCAGGGCATTTCGGGGACTAAACCTTAAAGCAGGCTATTGAAATGATTTTTTACTTTTTTATGGAGGCCTGATTTTTTATGACTATTCCGATAAATTTTAAAATTTAATTAGGTAATGTGAAATTGGATATTATTTTTGCGGCACCTAATAGTCTTTTTAGACTACTGAAAAAATGCTGCCTTCCTGTGATTAAATAATGTCAAAAACGCGCTGATTATTTTAGCGCTCTGATGGTATTTTTAATTACTTAACATTGAAACAAATTTTATTATTGGTAAGCCTGCTTACCCTATTGTGGCAGCATGTGTATGCACAAGATCCGGAAGTTTTTGAGAAAATATACCTCGAAACCTACCTGGAAACTTCCCATACTGATTTTAATAAGGCTTTAAGGGTAGCAGACTCTCTTTTTGACCATGCAGAAGGGGCCACTTTTAAGGTGCGCAGCCTGATGTTATCCGCTACCTTATACCAGCAAACCGGGGATTTAACCAATGCTGTTGTTTTTGCAGAAAAAGCCCAGGAACTTGCCAAGCAAACCGATGACTACAGTTGGCAGGCAAGGGTGGTCGGTTTCCTGGCCTCGCAATATAGGGGGCTCCGGTTGTTTCAAAAGTCAAATAAATACGCTCAGGAGGCTATGGCCATCGCCAGGAAAATTGATAACCCGGAAAGAGCGAATAGCACGATCGGCTTTATGTACCAGGAACAAGCCTTTTGCGCCTTAGAAGAGAAAAAATACCGGAAAGCGATTGCGGATATTCATAATGCACAAAGACATTTTAATCATGCGTCAAAAAAAGATATAGACTTACTGACGGCAAATAACGAACAGCTGGCAGGAGATGCCTACGCCGGCTTGAAAATGTATGATTCGGCTTTACTCCATTATAATAGTGGGCTAAAGTATCTTGAAAAATTTCCAGAGAATTATGTTGGCGGGCTCATAATGAAGGGCATGTCGGAAATATATATGGAATTGGCCGATTTGAAGACCGCTAAACGATGGCTGGATAGTGCGCAGGGCATAGCAGATCGTACGCATTATCAGCAATTAAAACTGGTAGTTTATGAGGCCGTAAAAAAGTATGCCGCTATGGTGGCCGATATAGACCAATTGAGCCTGGCCCAGAAGATGCAGGATACGGCCAGGACGACAATAACGATAAGAAATGATTCTTTCCTGGACCGTACTTTTTCGGACTTAGAAAAAAACTATCAACATGAAGTGAAGCAGGGTAGCTATAAAAATGTACTGATCCTTGTAGCCCTTATTATCATACTTGGGACCATCATTTTTATAGTGGTAATGAGGCGACAGCAAAAAGTGAGATTCAAAGCCGTCCTGGCACAGATTAAGGAAAGAGAAGAGCAGAGCCCAAAGCAATTACCTGTAGCTATTCCTGTTGAAATACCCATACCGGAAGCAATGCCTGCAGTCGATGAAGTACCTGCCAGGGAGGTACCGGCTTTGCCCGAAGAAACAAAGCAAAAAATATTGGCCAGCCTGCAGGAATTTGAAGCGAGTGTATTGTTTACCAACCGGAATATTTCTCTGGCTTACCTGGCCACTCATATTAATACGAATACCAAATATCTTTCGCGGGTAATCAACCTGCACAAGCAAAAAGATTTTAATGGCTATATTAATGAGCTCCGCGTGAATTATATCATGGAGCGCCTGAAAAATGAACCGGTATGGCGTCAGTATAAAATCAGTACGCTGGCAGAGGAGGCCGGTTTTTCTTCCCATAGTAAATTCGCTGCCGTATTCAAATCGGTTACGGGTATTGCACCTTCTCTTTTTATACAATATCTGGAGGAAGAACTCCGGAACGGAAAAGCATAAACCCCTAAGGATTTTTCAGACTAGCATAGAGTACCCGGGCCCGGTCAAGAGGGCGTGTCCGGGTAACCATATTTATGTCCTTGCAGGCCGGCTGGTACCCACTCTTTCGGGGATAGGGTCCGGGTATCTTTTGCTAAAATATAGTCATAATGACAGATGGTTCTGTCCGGCTAATCCGGCCTTAATACAGTGTTTTATGACGGTATGCATGGTGGTCGCTACGTTTTGAATAGTAAACCAGTTCATTTTTTCTATCCTGTTATAATAGCGTAGATTGTTTAATTGATTTTTTATTATTATTTATTTATGTGTTATTATTTGATAATCAATTTTAAATAAAGCCTTGCTATCTGTATTCCCGCAAATGGATACCCCAATATTATGCCTTAAGACAGATTCGACCTATCATTGTGCGCATAAATTTTTACCTGATGTTATCGTGTGGGCTAAGCAAGGTTTAGAGGAGGTTCTGATCAGGTTTGTTGCTTGTTGAGGACAAACGAAAAGCGTTTTGATGCTGTCATTGTGGCTGTTGTTGTGAAACGAAATCTTGTCAACGCATTACAGCAAACGCTTTTAGGCTCTTTTCGATCAAGCGCTACTTCCTAATAGTTTGAATAGATGTTTAACCATTCAATGATTTTATTCATGAGATAAATTTTATGCTATGCGGCCTGTATTATTAATTAGTGACCGGTATTATAAAACGGCCATTATTCCGCAGTAACCTGATTAACCTCTTACCGACTCCCTGAAAAAAATCCCGCCTTCCTGTGTCAACAGTATAGTACAGTATGTAAACATTTTTTAACCAAATCAATCATTACTTAATGAGAAAAGCATTACTTATGTGCTTGCTGCCGCTTGGTGCCCTTAAGGCAAGCGCAGCAGACTATTATTGGGTCAACGGCGGCGGTAGCTGGAGTGATCTGAATCACTGGCGCCTGGGCAGCCCCACAGGAAGTATTCCCAGCATTGTCCCTTCAGCCTCCGACAATGTATTCTTCAACAACCAAAGTGGTTTTGGAACAACGGCACCAACCCGGACCGTCTCGCTCGATGCCAACGGTTTTTGTAACAACATGAGCTGGGCCGCAGATGTAGCGAATACACCGGTATTTAGCCGCAGCAATAATGCTTATACGGTGGAAGTATGGGGAAATCTTACTATTACACCCAATATGAGCTTTGCGCAGGGTTTTGTATTTCGTGGCGGAACTTCAAACACTTTTACGACGAACGGTACGGTAAATGGGGTGTTCGCTTTTGAGATCAACAAATCCGGAGGAAGCCTAAACCTTACAGACAGTTTTGTAAATGCTTCAACCAGCAGCTTAAACAACATTAACCTTGCCGCCGGAACCTTTAATGCGGCCGGAAAAGTAATCAAAGCTTATCAGTTTAATAGTGTTGGAAGTACTGCCAGGAGCCTTGATGTTAGCGGCGCAAATCTGGCCTTTTCTTATCGTTGGGTCTTTACCGGAACCAATAAAACACTATTGGCAACGAATTCCAATCTTACCGCGAACTCCATTTTGAATATTGACGGCAGTACTTATAATACGGTAAACTGTGGTGGCTTGTTTGATGGCGATATGAATGTTTCAAATGCGACTATATCCAAATTGACTTTTACCAATACCAACACCGGCTCCTTTGCCACAGTTACCAATAGCAATGCTATTGATACAGTTGTCTTCATGGGGCGTGGGCGTGTCTATAACAATAACAACATTGGGAAATTGACCTTTCAGAATTCAGGCAATTTCCTGGGTAATGACAATACGGTAGGTACCTTGAATGCTCTGGCAAGGTTGCAGCTAACCGCTAACGGGGTAAATACCTTTGATAGTTTGTTACTCGGTGCCAATCAAAGCTCTACTTTAGGGGGCACCATTAATATCAATCAGTACCTGCGTGCCCAGGGTTTGAGCTGCCAGGCCTTTACAGAAGTTATGGCGGATTCCGGCAATATAGCTACCCTGAATTTCGGCCCTGCTGCGACGGCTCTGATGAACAATGTGTTTTTGACCAACATTACGGCACAAGGTAATAACACGCCGATCCCGGTATCGGGTGTTGATGGTGGTGGTAATACTGGTTTTGACATTACAGCTCCGGCCTCTTTAGCCGGTACTACCTTGTATTGGGTAGGCGGTGCCGGTGACTGGAACGACAATACCCATTGGAGTTATACCAGTGGCGGTGCCGGCGGTGCCTGTATCCCTTTTATCGCCGATACGGTGGTTTTTAACGCGGCCAGTGGTTTATCTGCGGGCAATATTGTGACCACAAGTGGCAATGCCTATTGCTACAATATTTCCTGGTTATCCGGTGTGGGTACTTCTAATTTCTCACAAGTTCCGGGTACCCGTTTCCGGGTATATGGTTCCGCTTTCCTGAACCCGGCTATTACGTTTACCAATGCCAGCCCGACTACCATAGAGTTTGTAGGAACGGACAGTACCTCAATTTTTACTACTAACGGTAGTACTTTAGGTACTTTAAATGTAACGGTTAATAAAACCGCTAATGGGAAACTAACTTTTGCGGACAACTGGACCAATACGAACGCATTAATTACCTTTACAGCCGGCCGCCTCGACATGACCGGGAGAACCCTATATGTACGTGCTTTCAGCAGTAACAATAATAATGTGCGTTATGCCGATATTACCAATGCCAATATTCGCGTGGGTAACACCTGGGCTTATACCGGTAATTCCAATTTCCTGCAGGCGGAGGGTTCTTACCTGCTTTCGGATCTGTATTTGAATATTGCTAACAGGACTTATCCTGCTATTGACCTGTCTTATGCCGGTGCTACTGATGTTTTTTCTATTGCACAGAGTACGATTGGGGCACTTACTTTCACGGCGCCTACACCAACAAGTGTAGCTAAGATTTATAGCGGCAATACGATTCGCAGGCTTGAATTTAAAGGTGCCGGAACGATAATGGGTACGAATACTATAGATACCCTGATCCTCACAGGTTCCCGTGTTTACAGGATTGCAGGTACCAATACCATCAATAAATATTTTGAGGCACAATCGGCAGCCTGTACCGGCCTATTGGAAATTCGGGGTAATAATACCGGTACTTTCCAGTTCAACCCTACAGCAGTCCTCAATATTGCCAACGTTTACTTACAGAATATGATTGCAACAGGCGTTCCTCCGGTAGCGGTGAGTGGTGCCGACGCGGGTGGTAATTCCGGTTGGAATATTACCTCAGCTGCGGGCGCACCGCATTACTGGGTGGGTGGTTCCGGCGATTGGAACGATGCCAGTCACTGGAGTTTGACCAGTGGTGGTGCCGGCGGCGCTTGTATTCCTACGGTTTATGACGATGTCTATTTTAATGCAAACAGTGGTTTTACTCCTGCGAGTAGAACGGTTACTGTAAACAATGGTAATGCCTATACCAGAAACCTGGATTGGACCGGGGCGACCAATAGCCCGACGATCAATAAGTCTTCATCATTCAATATGGAGATTTGGGGCGACAGCATTATCCTGAATCCTACTGTTACTTTTAATGGCTTAGTAACCCCTAAAGGTCCCCTTCCTGCCTATCTGAAAGGAAGTGTACTGGGAGATTTTGATTTTAATATCGACAAGAGCGGGAGCAGCCTGACCCTGTTGAACAACTATAGTAATGCGCAAACCAATATTGGGTTCCTCAATGGTGCCTTTAATGCTTCCGGGGTGCAACTTTCGGTTTGGCAAGTAGATAACTCGGCAGGAACAAACAATGTGTTTGCAATCAACATCAGTAATTCAAAAATTACCGCTCCTTTCGGCTGGCGCTTCCAGGGAGTTATTGCGAACCATAGTCTTAATGCGGCTAATTCTTCTATTACCACCAGCGATTTCAAGGCTGCGGGTATGACCTATGATACGGTGAATATAACCAATACACTTGCAACTTCTGTGAATATGGCTACAACAACGGTGCGTAGCTTAAACTTTACCGATCCGAGCAATGCTTCTGCGGTAGGTATCGTAGGGTCTGGTAACACGTTGGGTAGAGTAGAATATAAAGGAAGTGGCATCATTAATGGTAGCAATACTATTGACACCCTGGTCTTCTTCCCGGGCAGTATCTATACCTTAACGGCAGGCACGAATACTACAGTCAATAATGCCTGGTTTGGTAGCGGCACGCCTTGCCGCCTGACTGAGATCGTGAGCAGCAGTGCTACCGCGAATGCAACGATTACCCGCGTTAACGGTGATGTAAATTTCGACTATGTACGTTTACGTCGTATCACAGCTATTGGAGCAGCAGCGCCGTTTACCGCACGCAATCATTCTATTGACCAGGGCAATAATACGAATTGGACAATCGCACCTTATGATGGTGCTGCGCCCATCTACGGTTTAGGGCCGGATACAGCTTTGCTGGCTACTGCTTTTCCTTATGTATTACGTACGGACGGTTTCTTTGGTAATCCATCTTCTCAATATACCTGGAACAACAACAGTACCGCAGATTCATTAGTGATCACAGATACCGGTCTGTATAGCGTTGCCGTTAACTTTGTGGATGGCTGTACGATCAGCGATGAAATCCGGGTTACTTTAGCAGAGCCATTGCCTATTACTTTGTCTGGTTTTGCCGCGGCTATGCAAAACTGCCAGGCTATCCTGAAGTGGGAGGTCGTGAAAGCCGATAACTTTAAGCAGTTTGTGGTAGAGCGCAGCATTGATGGCCGAACATTTGAGGCTATCGGCCATGTTGCTTATGCTCAGGCAAGCAGCAGTTATACTTATGCGGATAAAAACACGGTGAATGGTAAATCTTTCTATCGTTTACGTTTGGTAGACAGAGATGGTATGTTTAGCTACAGTAGCACTGTAAATGTAAATTCAGACTGTAAAACACAACGTATCGAAGTATATCCTACCAAAACAGCAGGAACAGTATACGTTAGTTTACCTGCAGGTTATGAAGGTGCTGGTATAGAAGTGGTTGCATTGACCGGGCAATCTGTAAAAGTTGCCGGTAGTGGAAATACTAAAGAGGCTGGTTTACGCCAGATCCAACTGCATGGTTTGGCACAAGGTACTTACCTCGTAAAAGTGACTCAAGCTAATGAAGTACATACGTTTAAAGTAGTGTATCAACCTTAATTCCATGAGCCTGGTAATACCAGATTCATGTATTTAACAGGAACAGCAGGCGGTTACAACCGCCTGCTGTTTGTTTCTATAATTAGTTTGTTTCTGTGGAGGATAAATATTGTAGCGTACTCGATGGTGTATTAAAATCTTATTAACAAATTTCAGGCAACGAAATATGGCAGTAAAGCATTTATAGGGAGGACTTCTCTGAAGCCTGCAATTTGAAAAAGATAATCTTAACACTAAACAAGTCTGAACTATTAAATCATTCCATCAGATTTTAAATTTGTTCATACTACACCTCCCTGCATGTTCCATTCCTGGACAATAGTACGGGAGGTTTCTTTTTGGTTAATCGTAAGCTTGACCGGTGAATTTATTGTGCGTGAGCCGGAAGCCCAGCTTTTCATAGACCTGTACGTTTTCGGTTCGTTTTTTATTGGAAGCTACTTCCAGGCTTTTTACGGCTTTGGTGGCTGCATGATTTTTTACAGCCTCCATCAGTAGTTTGCCAATGCCTTTACCCCGGTAGTCCGGGTTTATGTAAAACTCCTGTATTTCCCCCACGGCCCCGCTATGATGCAGCAATTGCTGTATATGCAGGCTGATGAAGCCGACCGGCTTATCTTCCAGGCTTGCCATACAATAGAAGCAATCTGAATGATTGATATTGTGAAGATACACCTGGCTAAAGGCCTGCCGATCGAGCCGCTCATCTCTCAGGGCACAGATCATCTGGTATACTGTTTGTTCGTCAGCTGCTGTCGCTTTCCGGATTGTAGGAGTGTTGTGTTGCATATTGTTAGCCGCTTAAATCTATTGATTGCTTTGTGCTTATAAATATACTTAAAGTAGGCTATGTTTACTGCTTTGGTATAAAATCCTGGTGTTAAATGATTGTGATGAGCGGTGCTTTATCGTTGTAGAGGTCGGTTTTAAAGACATACTTGCCCACCAGCTTTTCCTGGTAAAAATAATTTTTATGCAAGGAGGAATTGCCGGCGACGCCCATACCTATTTCCGGGTCTTTTTTGAGTTTGTTTTTTATGCTTTTAAACAGGTGGGTAATCTCTTTGTCCGGTGTTTTGGAAATAATCCTTAGGGCAATGCGCTCTACAGCCTCCTGGTCTTGCCTACCGCCATTGCCTTCTATGGCATAGGTATCATTTTCATCCTCATAAAAACTATCATTTTTCTCCAGCAGCTCTTTCGTGCTGATGAAAAATTTAAGGTGCTGTGCCCTGTTATCTGATACTTGTTGATCAATCTTATTCAAGTCCAGTTTTACTGTTGTAATAGCATGCTTTGCGCTGCTTTTTTGTTCCAGGTAGATATGTGCGTCCTGTTGTGCAACTATTTCTTTTATATAAATAAGGAAATCTTTTAAGGGCATTACGATATTGAGGTAGGACATGGTTTAGATTCTTAGATAATTTAGGTGTAAATAGGTGCGCAGTATTTTAATAAAAGTAGAATAGGAGCAAAGGTAAAATTGTTACCGGAAACTAAAATCTAAACGATTCCTTCAGTTAAATTTATTTTCCTTAACAAATAAGTCAACTTTATATCGCTGTAATTTCGATGACCATGAACATCTCTCAGACATGATTCAAAGCTTGTTCTAATTCCTGATTCTAATTTTGATGTTATCATAATTTCAGGTTTCCCATGTACATCTTTATAAAACTGCTCTTGTTTTTCAATACTGCGAGAATTATTGTAAAAATGCAACAGTAATGCCTGAACGTATACAAGGTTTACACCGTAAAAATGTCTAATGTCTTTTGGCATAGCTTCTGAAAATGCATCACTGAGCTCTTGGAGTGAGAATGATTGACTTTCAATTTTTTTAAACAATTCAATTTTAAGTGTTTTGATGAATACTAAGAAAAAAAGAAGATGGGAGAAGGTATATGATTGATTGTTGAAAAAATTCAGAATTAACCTACTCTGTCCAAATACTTTTTCTTGTTGTCGTAATGTAGCGTTTATATCATTAAACAATATGGTAGCAATTTTAATGAATTGATCTGCATCGTATTGAAACTCACCAATTCCTGCACGTTGTGGAGATGAAAAGAATTCGTCAAAAGAGTAATAAGAATATAGGTATTCACAAAAAGATTCATTTGATGGTGCAGGGATAGAATACTCTAAATCAATAAATCGTCTTAAATATTCATCTGTGTTTATGCTCTCGCTACCATAAAAACCCTTTATCGAAGCGGCTAAGTGATTCTTATCTATAGACAAAACAAAAACAAATCCTGGGACGCTGAAGAAATGTTTCATTTGTTCTAATATTTCCACTGCGTAGTCAGGTCGGCAACGATCTAATTCATCAATAATAAATACTAAAGGATGTGGGTTTTCCGTTTCAGCAATAAATTTTTCCAATTCCTCTCTGAATTCAACAATTGATTGCTTCTTTTTAGCATAATCCTTTATTTCGTTCTCTAATATTTCTGTAGCACCCTTTGTAGTATTTTCAATCGCCTCTACTAATACCTTTGTATCAATATATTTTTCTGCAAATGCTTTTAATAATGCAGGTAATACATTTTTGGTTATTGTAGCTCCTTTAGCTACGATAGACTTAAATAAAGCTTTATTGTCATTAGTTGTCAGTGTTTTCAGTTCTGACATAATCGCTACTATTGGGTTACTATCAAAATCGTTTTCCCAAGCATTGAAGTATATAGTATTAAATTTCTTGTTTTTTAAATGCTGTTGCCACATTTTGACAAATGTGGTTTTACCCGATCCCCATTCGTTATTAATAGCGAGCACAAATCCATCATTATACAGTTCAACAATCTGGCTTAGTACCTCAGCGTATTGTTTTCTTTCTAATTTACAGTGCTCAAAAGGATTCTCCTGTGTAATTTCTATTTCATTATGCTTTATTTTCATAGTATTTTTTAATATATATTTTACAATTTTATAGCAACAAAAATAATCTTCCTGCCACATCCCCGCAATACTGGAAAACCCTATTTTTTATCTAAAAAGACGAAGCAATTGCCTCGTCTTTTTAGTTATTTCTTTCCTATCGGCCTTTTAAGCTACGCTTCTTTAGCCTGCTTCCCCTTCTTCCCGATCCTCCCTAAATGAGTATGCTCAAAACCTTCATCCAACTTCAACCCGTAACCCAGCATCCGGTCCATAGCCGAATGCCCCAGTAAAATAATACCTGCCAACGCAAGCCAGGAAATGCTCAACCAAAACCCGGTGATCAAAACCAGTATCGCCACGAATTTATTGTGAAAAATATTATACAACCTTGCACCGGTTTTAGCGCCGCCCAGGTAGCCGATCATGGATATGTCGGGAAGCAGTAGGCAGACGGGAAACACCCACCAACTATAATCTAAAAGGCTAAAAAGGAATATAGCAAGCAG
>Ga0256787_1000451_pt1 | contig 11027 bp, 7 predicted proteins | sample MC6MC0938MT_FD_189994 | JGI IMG/M metagenome (GOLD analysis project Ga0256787, IMG submission 189994) | Metatranscriptome of enriched soil aggregate microbial communities from Iowa State University, Ames, United States - MC6-MC0938-MT... | ecosystem: Environmental > Terrestrial > Soil >... | reverse complement strand
GGCCGCTTGGAGACATCACCGGGGGACCATCAGATGAACAGCAGAGCACTCGTAGCCGAGGCAGTCGGCACTTTTATGCTAATGGCGTCAGTTCTGGGCGCAGCGTTCTATTCGTTCGGGGCGCCGGCCGGTGCCGCCGGAATTTTGGGCGTCGCCCTCTCCATCGGATGCACCGTGATGGTGATGATCTTTGCCGTCGGGCAGATTTCCGGCGGTCACTTCAATCCTGCCGTCACACTCGGCCTCGTTGCCGGCGGCCGTTTCGAAGCGAGCAAGGCCTTACCGTACATTATCGCTCAGGTGATTGGTGCTTGCGCCGCTTGCGGAGTCTTCTCCGTCGTCGGCCACACCGGAGCCAACTTCGCCGCGAACGGCTATGGCGATCTCTCGATGCTGAAGGCGACTCTTGGCCAAGTCTTCGTGCTGGAGACGGTCCTGACGGCCTTCTTCATCCTGGTTATCATGGGCGTGACGCGGCCGAACGGCCCGAGCCTGCTGGCTCCTCTCGCCATCGGCTTGACGCTCACCGCCATCCATCTGATGGCCATTCCGATTTCGAATGCCTCGGTTAATCCGGCGCGCAGCCTTGGTGCGGCGATCTACGCCGGTGGCGAGCCGCTGTCGCAGGTTTGGCTGTTCTGGGTCGCTCCGATCCTCGGCGGCGTCATCGGCGGCCTTCTGGGCAAGTGGCTGCTGGAAGACTAGCTCCACTTTGCTTGCGCCATCCGACACCGCTTCGCGGAGCCGGCGCCACAGTAAGCGCGCACGGCGGCCGGCTCGCGGAACGCGAGTCGCCGTGCGCAAACAATAAAGCACGAAGCGGACGGGTTCCGCGGCGTAGGGTCTTCGCAAGGAACAGTCTCGGAACCGGTCCGCTCCGTGACAGACCGAGAACAGGGTTCGGGCCGGGTCACTTAATGAAGCGGGATGCTCCGCACACGGGTTTCTCACCCCGTGCGGACCTGGTCTTCCGCCTTGTCCGCATCACGCGCGTACCGTGAGCGGGTCGGGCTGCCCCACCCGAACACCGCGCGACGCCTCGCGCGATGTCCTTGCCGGATGGGTGAGGGAATTATGCGGGAAGTTTCGGCAGCGAGGATAAGTTTTTTAGATTTTTGTTGCGCCATCCGACTCCGCTTTGCGGAGCCGGCCGGATGGCGCAACAAGCCCGCACACGGCGGCCGGCTCGACGAAGGAGAGTCGTCGTGTGCAATCAAAGAAACACCGGCTGGGGCTTCGCCCACCCCTAACCCCTCCCCGTTAAGGAGAGGGGGATTTCTTTGCAATGCTCACACTCCGCTTGCGGCTTCACCCCACCCCTCACCTTCGGCTCGACCCTCCCCGTCGAGGGGAGGGTAATCTTCGCAACCTTCGCACACGGCGGCCGGCTCCCCGGAGGGGAGTCGCCGTGTGCAATCAAAATGGGCCATTTTCCGGTATTTTCAGCCGCCACCCGTGACAGAAGCTCGCGGGCACAACCGTCAAAATGGCCGAGTTTTCCTTGCACTTCGCCGGGATGTATGCGAGCACGCAGGCGTGCCGGAGCGCAGGGGATCGAATTCGCGCATTTTTAATGCCTTTTGATCTGCACTCCCTATTTGGCTTTGGACCTTTTCGGCACTTTCCCCCTGCGCTCTTGATCGACTGTCTGGTGCCGTGGCGCCGGACCTTTCTAGTTGTGCAGATGGAGACTACGACTTTTGGAAAGCAAGACGTTCGCTGACCTCGGGCTTTCGCCCAAGGTGCAGACGGCCATAACGGCCGCCGGGTACGTTAATCCCACTCCTATCCAAGCCGCCGCCATTCCGGTTGCCGTGACCGGCCGCGATGTTCTCGGCATCGCCCAGACGGGCACCGGCAAAACCGCCTCCTTCGTTCTTCCGATGATCACACGGCTCGAAACGGGCCGCGCCAGGGCGCGCATGCCGCGTTCGCTGATCCTCGCTCCGACGCGCGAGCTTGCGGCGCAGGTCGCTCAGAGCTTCGAAAAGTACGGCGTCAATCATAAGCTATCGGTGGCGCTGCTGATCGGCGGCATGTCGATGGACGACCAGGTGAAGAAGCTCGATCGCGGCGTCGATGTGCTGATCGCAACGCCGGGCCGGCTGCTCGATCATTTCGGGCGTGGCCGCGTCATGTTGATGGGCGTCGAGATCCTTGTCATCGACGAAGCCGACCGCATGCTCGACATGGGCTTCATTCCGGACATCGAGAAAATCTGCAAGCTGCTGCCGCCGCGCCGGCAGACGCTGTTCTTCTCGGCGACGATGCCGCCGGAGATCACGCGGCTTGTCGATCAATTCCTGAAAGATCCCCTGCGTATCGAAGTCGCCAAGCCGGCGACGACGGCGAAGACGATCACGCAGCGCTTCGTCTTTTGCCAGAACGGCGAAGAGTGGGCCAAGCGGGAAATGCTTCGCGATCTCATTCGCAACGGCAATGTCAAGAACGCGATCATCTTCTGCAATCGCAAGCGCGACGTCGCGATCCTTCACAAGTCTCTTTCGAAGCACGGCTTCAACGCCGGGGCTTTGCATGGCGACATGGATCAGACCAGCCGTATGGATACGCTCGACAAGTTCCGCAACGGCGAGATCATGCTTCTGGCGGCGTCCGACGTTGCAGCTCGCGGTCTCGACATTCCCGACGTCTCGCACGTCTTCAACTTCGATCTTCCGTGGGCTGCGGACGACTACGTCCACCGCATCGGACGCACGGGGCGCGCCGGGCGCGAGGGTTACTCTGCGTCACTCGTCAGTCCTGATGATCTGAGGTTCGTCACCGATATCGAGAAGATTACAGGCGAAGATGCGGTCTGGCTCGGCGATCCGCCGAGCGAAGACGACATCGCAGGCGCGGGCAAAAGGCGGCGCGGACGCGGGGGTCGCGGCGCACCACATTCCAAATCGGCGCGGCCGCGCTCCGGTGGTGGTGAAAAGCGATCGCACGAATCCAAGGCCAACGGCGCTCCGCACGGTCGTGCCAAGGAAGCTCCCGCGACCAGCGAACAGCCCGCGGCGCCGCGCCAGCAGCGGCCGAAACGGGAGCAGCGCGTACGGCACGCGGATCAACAGCCGCAGACTGGCGCCCCTCCCCGATCGAAGCCACGCGCCGACACTTGGACCGATGAGCCGAAGGCTAAGGCTCCCCGTCCGGCGCCCCAAGGCGAGCGCCCGGAAGGCCGCAAGCCTCAACGCGATGAACGGCTTGGCTTCGCTGAGAACATGCCGGCGTTCATGCGCAGACCGTCTCGTCCCGCGAAGGCTCCAGGCCGGGGTTAAATCCCCCGGCTTCTGGCGGGCTTGGTTTTCGGCTCGACAGTCGCGCCACCTTCCGTCATGCCCGCGCAGGCGGGCATTTGCCCAAGCCTAGAGTTTGCAAAGACAGTCGACTTGGACGGATCCCGGCCTTCGCCGGGATGACGAGTGGATGGGGTGAGCCACGACGGCTCAGGGCATCCTGCAGAATTTCGAGAAGGCCGCCGTCCGCCGACACTGTGTCTCTCCGGCGGCTGGCGGTTGTGCGATCGCTTACGGGTCGACCGGCGACAGACCCGGCGGCGTCGCAGGTTCGAGATTGACGCTCTCGCCGCAACCGCAAGCGCTCGTCTGGTTCGGATTGTTGAAGACGAACTGTGAGGAGAACTTGTCGATCTTGTAGTCCATCTCGGTGCCGAGCAGATACATCATCGCGGCCGGATCGATCAGCACGACCGCGCCTTTATCCTCGATGATCTCATCGAATTTGCCGATCTCGTCGGCCCAGGTCATGGTGTATTCCATGCCCGCGCAACCGCCCTTCTTGATGCCGATCTTCAGCGCTTTCACGCCGGGCTTCTGGGCAATCAACGACGCGACGCGCGCGGCGGCGGCATCGGTCAACGTCATGACTTTTGGCATCATTCTAAGCGAAGGCACACGGATCTCCGGGTTCGATTCGTTCGCAGGTCCAATATATGGGAAGTGCTAAGGCAAAATCGAGATGCTTCAGAACATTCCGACCGCCAGCCTAGCCTCATCAGACATGCGGCTCTGATCCCAAGGTGGATCGAACACGATGCTTACCTTGGTTTGGGCGACGCCCGGGACGGCACTCACGGCATTTTCGACCCAGATCGGCATCTCGCCCGCGACCGGACAGCCCGGCGCGGTCAGCGTCATATCGATCGCGACGTTGCGGTCGTCGTCGATCTCAACCTTGTAAATCAACCCAAGCTCGTAAATGTCGGCCGGGATCTCGGGATCGTAAACGGTTTTCAAGGCCGCGACGATATCGTTGGTCAGCCGTTCGACTTCCTCGGCAGGCAGCGCCGACGAGGATGACTCGGATGCCTCTGCGGCCGTGCCCGGCTCAGCGGCGACGTCCTGCGCGGCGGTGCCGTCAGCCGGCGTGACGGACGGCGCATCCAGCGACTCGACGGCCGTTTTCAGCGCTTCGCGCTCTTCGGTTTTTTGCTTTCCATCCATATTCCGAACCTCCTCACGTAAAGAGGTCATGGGCTTTGGTCAGCGCGGTTACCAGCGCATCGAACTCGGCTTTCGTATTGTACAACGCAAACGAGGCGCGGCAGGTTGCCGTTACGCCCAGGCGTTCCATCAGCGGCTGTGCGCAATGGTGGCCTGCGCGTATCGCAACACCGGAGCGATCGATGATGGTCGAGACATCGTGCGGATGCAGCCCGTCAATGGTAAACGAGAAGATCGCGCCTTTGCCGGGCGCGGTCCCGTAGAGCTTCAGCCATGGCAGCGCCGCCAGCTGCTCCGCCGCGTAGGCTCCAAGCTCGGCCTCGTAGCGCGCTATTCTTTCGCGACCGATCTGCATCATGTAGTTGAGCGCCGCGCCAAGCCCGACGGCTTCGACGATCGCCGGCGTTCCGGCTTCGAAACGGTGGGGCGGCTTATTGTACGTGATGCGGTCGAGCGTCACGCTTTCGATCATGTCGCCGCCGCCTTCGTAGGGCCGCATGGCGTCGAGCAACTGGCGCTTGGCATAAAGCACGCCAATGCCCGAAGGACCGTAGGTCTTGTGCCCGGTGAAGACGTAGAAATCGCAATCGAGATCGCGAACATCGACGGGCATGTGAACGGCGCTCTGGCTGCCGTCGATCAAAACCGGCACGCCCTTGGCGTGAGCGATCCGAACGATTTCCTTCACCGGATTGACGGTGCCGAGCACGTTGGACATGTGCGTGACGGCGACCATTTTCGTGCGCTTGGTGATCAGCTGATCGAGCTTATCGATCATCAGCTCGCCGCTGTCCGTCATCGGCGCCCATTTCAGCACCGCGCCGTCGCGCTCGCGCAGAAAATGCCACGGCACGATGTTGGCGTGATGCTCCATGATCGTGACAACGATTTCGTCACCGTGCCCGATGCGGGGCTCGCCGAAGGAGCGCGCGACCAGATTGATGGCGCTCGTCGCATTGCGCGTGAAGATGATCTCTTCCGCATGCTCGGCGTTGAGGAAGCGGCGGGTAGTTTCGCGCGCGGCTTCGTAATGGTCGGTCGCGACGTTCGACAGATGATGCAGGCCACGATGCACGTTGGCGTATTCGAAACGATAGGCATAGTCCATTGCATCGATCACGGAGCGCGGTTTCTGCGCCGACGCACCGTTATCGAGATAGACCAGCGGCCGATCATGGACCTCGCGGAAAAGTATTGGAAAGTCGGCGCGGATCAGATCGACGTCGTACGGCGCGGCCGTCAGGCCCGTTTGCGAACCCGTGCTGCGCGAAGCAATTCTCGTTTCACTTTCCATTCCGTTCCTATCCACGAACCTGGCCCGCGAGCCAGTTCGTTGCCAACGTCATCAGCGCGGCGTGCAGTTCGGTGTTCTCGACCTTGTCGATCGCTTCGCCGATGAAGGATTCAATCATCAGCGCGCGTGCTTCGCTTTCGGGGATGCCGCGCGAGCGACAATAGAACAGCAAGTCCGGATCGAGTTCGGCGGACGTCGTGCCGTGGCCGCAGACAACGTCGTCGGCGAAGATCTCAAGCTCGGGCTTTGAATCGAACTCGGCATCCTCCGACAGCATCAGCGCCTGCGACATCTGCTTGCCGTCGGTTTTCTGCGCATCGGGACGAACGATGACCTTGCCCTGAAACACGCCACGGCCATGACCGTCGAGAACGCCCTTGAAAAGCTCGCGGCTATCGCAGCGGGGCACGGCGTGATCGACCACGAGCGTGGTATCGACATGCTCATGTCCGCGCACCAAGTAGGCGCCCGACAGATCGATCTTACCGCCCTCTCCTTGATACAGGACGTTGACCTCGTTGCGCGCCAGTCCCAGTCCCGACGAGAACTGGAAGCCGCGATAGTTGGCGTCGGCGCCAAGCCGGATATCCCAATTCGACAGGTGGAAACACTTGCCTTCGTCCACGGCGACTTTGACGTGATTGAGCGTTGCGGCGTCCCCGACCGTGACCTCCGAAAGCGCATTGCTTTGTGCGTCCTTCGTGGCGCCGGGCAAAACAACGTGAGCTTCGATGATGGTCGCGGTGGCGCCGGCTCCGACGGAGATCACATTGCGTACGGCAACGGATTGTCTTTCACCGCCCGACCGCACGAACACAACGAGAAGCGGCTTCTCGACCACCGCCTTGTCGGCAACGCGAACGATAGCGCCGTCCGTCATGAAGGCTGCGTTGAGAGCAACGACTGCGCCGCTCCCTTCTGCCCTCGTCAGACTGTCGATATCGCTCGCGGGCGCCGACGCGAGGGCGCGACCCAGCGCGGCAACCTCAAGTCCGGTGGCTTCGTTGACGTCATCAAGTTCGGGACGATGGTAGCCGTTGACGAACGCCACGCGATGGGCGGCGACATGCGCGAGCGGCCCGAGCGCAACGATCAGTTCGGCGATGGTCAGCGGCGACCCGTCATCGACCGCCGGCGGCAGCACCTCTTTGAAGTTGGCCCGCAGGTCGGTGTACTTCCATTCTTCGATGCGCCGATGCGGCAGACCGAGAGAGCTGAAGGTGCCGATCGCCTCCGCACGCCGCTCTTTGACGGCCGCGCTTCCGGGCAATTTGCCAACGACGGTTTCAAACGTCTCCGTCAGCGCCTGCTCGGCCTTGGTTTTCATCACTGCTACGTTCATGTCACGCTGCCTTACCGGTGTAATCCGCGTAGCCCGATTTCTCGAGTTCGAGTGCAAGCTCCTTGCCGCCGGTCTTTTGAATGCGTCCGTCGGCCAAGACGTGCACCTTATCGGGCACGATGTAGTTCAAGAGCCGCTGATAGTGGGTAATGACGAGGAAAGCGCGGTCCTTGTCGCGGAGCGCGTTGACGCCTTCCGAAACGATGCGCAGGGCGTCGATATCGAGGCCGGAGTCGGTCTCGTCGAGCACGCACAGCGTCGGCTCAAGCAACGCCATCTGCAAAATCTCGGAGCGCTTTTTCTCGCCGCCAGAGAATCCGACGTTGACCGGACGCTTCAACATCTCGATGTCGATGTTGAGCTTGTCGCCCTTTTCCTTGATGAGCTTCATGAAGGCCGGCGTCGTCAGCTCCGGTTCGCCGCGCTTCTTGCGAAGCGCATTAAGCGCGGTGCGCAGGAACGTCAGACCGGCGACACCGGGAATTTCCATCGGATACTGGAATGCCAGGAAGACGCCTTTGGCGGCGCGCTCGTCGGGCTCCATGTCGAGGATCGACTCGCCATTCCAAAGAATGTCGCCTTCCGTCACCTCGTAGCCCTCGCGACCGGCGAGGACATAGGCGAGCGTTGATTTGCCGGAGCCGTTCGGGCCCATGATGGCGTGCACTTCGCCCTTCGGAACGGTCAACGAGAGTCCCTTCAGGATCATCCGATCCTCATCCGCGAGCTTCACGTGCAGGTTTTTGATTTCAAGCATTTCTATCAACCTCAACTTTAATTCGAGTCCGCCTTCCGGCGGCGTATCCGATGTCTCCCTCGCCCCATTTTATGGGGAGAGGGCCGGGGTGAGGGGCGGCCGCATCGACGGCGCCAGCCTCGCCCCTCACCCTGACCCTCTCCCCGCACGCGGGGAGAGGGAATTTCTAGCCAACGCTTCCTTCGAGCGAGATGCCGATCAGCTTTTGCGTTTCGGCCATGAATTCCATCGGCAGATGCTGCAGCACGTCGCGAACGAAGCCGTTGACCACAAGCGCGATGGCTTCTTCCTTCGAAAGGCCGCGCTGCTGACAATAGAACAGCATGTCGTCGGAGATCTTCGACGTCGTCGCCTCGTGCTCGAAGTGCGCGCTCGAATTCTTGGCTTCGATGTAGGGCACCGTGTGCGCGCCGCACTTGTCGCCGATCAGAAGTGAGTCGCAGTTCGTGAAATTGCGAACGCCGGTCGCCTTGCGATGCGCCGAAACGAGGCCACGATAGGTATTCTGCGAATAGCCCGCAGCAATGCCCTTCGAGATGATGCGGCTCGACGAGTTCTTGCCGAGGTGGATCATCTTGGTGCCGCTATCGACCTGCTGATAGCCGTTCGAAACGGCGATCGAATAGAACTCGCCGCGCGAATAGTCGCCGCGCAGGATGCAGCTCGGGTACTTCCACGTAATCGCCGATCCGGTCTCGACCTGCGTCCACGAGATCTTCGAATGATGGCCACGGCAATCGCCGCGCTTGGTCACGAAGTTATAAATGCCGCCCTTGCCTTCGGCGTCGCCAGGGTACCAGTTCTGGACGGTCGAATACTTGATCTCGGCGTCGTCGAGCGCGACGAGTTCAACAACGGCGGCGTGCAACTGATTGGTGTCGCGCGTCGGCGCCGTGCAGCCTTCGAGATAGGAGACGTAAGCGCCCTTGTCGGCAATGATCAGCGTGCGCTCGAACTGTCCGGTGTCCTTCTCGTTCATGCGGAAGTACGTGGAAAGCTCCATCGGGCAGCGCACGCCGGGCGGCACGTAGACGAAGGAACCGTCGGAATAAACTGCCGCGTTGAGCGCCGCATAGAAGTTGTCGGACTGCGGCACGACGGAGCCCAGATATTTCTTCACCAGCTCGGGATGCTCGCGCACGGCTTCCGAAATCGAGCAGAAGATGACGCCTGCTTTCGCCAGCTCCTTCTTGAACGTGGTCACCACGGAAACACTGTCGAACACGGCATCGACCGCGACTTGCGAGGTTTTCACGCCAGCCAGAATTTCCTGCTCTTTGAGCGGAATGCCGAGCTTCTTATAGGTCTCGAGCAGCTGCGGATCGACCTCGTCAAGCGACTTCGGTCCTTCGGTCGATTTCGGAGCCGAGTAGTAATAGAGATCCTGAAAATCGATCTTCGGATAATGCACGCGCGCCCACGTCGGCTCGGTCATCGCCTTCCAGCGCTGGAACGCCTCAAGACGCCAGTTCAAGAGCCACTCGGGCTCGCCCTTTTTGGCCGAGATGTAGCGCACGGTCGATTCATCGAGGCCCTTCGGCGCCTTGATGCTCTCGATCTTCGTTTCGAAGCCGTACTTGTACTGGTCGACGTCGATCTTCTTGACTTGATCAATCGTCTCCTGAACAGCAGCCATTTCTTCGTCTCTCTTTCAACAAACGCCGCCATGCGGCACTCAGGTTGTTATTCGCCGAATTCCTATGCCGCGATCGCGGATGCACCAGCTATCTGCTGCCATGCATCCACGAACGCCGCGATATCGTTCCTTGTCGTCATCGGTCCGAGACTGATGCGGATCGTGCTGCTGGCGATCTCCGATCCGAGGCCCATCGCTTCAAGCACGTGGCTCGCTCCGACCTTCCCCGACGAGCATGCCGAACCTGCACTCACCGCGATGCCCGCCAGATCGAGGCGGATCACAAGCGTCTCGGCGAGCTTTCCCGGTAACGCAACCGAGATCGTATTTGCGAGACGCGGCGCGGTGTCGCCGACGATGACAGCCTGCGGACTGATACCTCGTATATGCGCCTCGAGATCGTCTCTTAAAGACTGAACCGCAGACATACGCTCGAGTTCAGAGCATGCAACGTCAGCGGCGGCGCCAAATCCCGCGATCGCCGCGACATTTTCGGTTCCGGCGCGGCGACGGCGTTCCTGACCTCCGCCGCGCAACAACGGCACAAGGTCGAGATGATCGCGAATGACGAGCGCGCCGATGCCTTTCGGACCGCCGAGCTTGTGCGCAGAAATCGCCATCGTATCGAGGCCGAGCGCCGCGAAATCTATGGGCAAGCGGCCCGCTGCCTGGACGGCATCCGAATGCACGGCGACGCCGTGTGCGCGGGCGAATTCCGCGACGTCCGCAACCGGCTGGATGACGCCGGTCTCGTTGTTCGCCATTTGAAGGGCGACAACAGCGGAACCCGCAACACCGCGCTTCAGAATATGTTCTGCGATTTCCTCGACGGCGACGATGCCGTCGCGGCCGACGGGCAGCATCACGACATTGGCGTTCGCAGCGCGCACCGGGGCGAGGACCGAATCGTGCTCGATGCCGCTCGTCAAAATTGTCGTCCACGGCTGAGCCATCATCCAGGCGTTGGCCTCGGATGCACCGCTCGTGAACACGATCTCAGAAGGCTTGGCGCCGACAAGGCGTGCGACGCTCTCGCGCGCTGCTTCGACGACAGCCCGCGCCTGACGCCCTTCGGCGTGAACCGACGAGGGATTGCCGACGGCATCCAGCGCCGCGATCATCGCGACCTTTGCCTCAGGACGGAGCGGCGCGGTTGCGTTGTAATCAAGATAGGCTCGGCTTCGCGATGCCGATCCCGCACCCGTCACCGTGCGCGCCGAGTACTTTCCGCCGGAGATGATATCCGCCAAGCTCACCGAGGCGAGGAATTCCGATGTTGCCTCGCTCAGCGCACTCCAAAGCGCGTGCGTCAGACACGGTGTCGCAATGGAACAGCGCGGGTCGTCTTCCGAGCAGCGCGTGAAATGGGTCGCCTCGTCGACGGCGGCCATAACTGCGGCGACGGAAATTTCAGATGGGTGCTTGGCGAGCCTGTATCCACCGGCGCGTCCGCGCGCACTCTCAACCAATCCGGTGCGCCTCAGGGGCACGAAAAGCTGCTCCAGATAGGGGAGCGGCAGGTGCTGGCGTTC
>Ga0256787_1000437_pt1 | contig 11150 bp, 1 predicted proteins | sample MC6MC0938MT_FD_189994 | JGI IMG/M metagenome (GOLD analysis project Ga0256787, IMG submission 189994) | Metatranscriptome of enriched soil aggregate microbial communities from Iowa State University, Ames, United States - MC6-MC0938-MT... | ecosystem: Environmental > Terrestrial > Soil >... | reverse complement strand
TTTTTTTTTTTTTTTTTTTAATTTTTTTAAAATTTTTATAAATCTGTTATTTAACGTGTCTTGTGTGGGCGAATGATTCATGTTCATTTTTTTTTTTAAATTTTTTTTTAACCTTCACAACACATACCACTCACACACTCACATTATATCATACGACCCGTGTGTGTACCTTCACTAACATACATAATACACACACATTGATGAATCTATATTAAATTTATATATTCATACAACCAACAAACCTATCTAATACACAATAATATAATATAATATAATATAATTATATACACATATACATACATTATATATACACTTATATTATCTTAATTGTGCGTGATAATTACACCACACATACACTCAAACTATAATATAAACCATGTTATTTAATAATTATAGTAGTAGAAGCAAAAATAATAATTTGCTTTACTCCGTTTTTGGAGTATTGCTACTTGTATTCTTGTTAAATGCTAGTGTTGGCCATGCAGGCGATGTAGCAGGTGGACATACAAGCGATCCTGATTGTCCTTACCAAGCTCTTCCCACCGATTTAAATAGTTATTATGGTCCAAACAACGAATTCCATTTTCAAGAAACTTTTTATTATGATTTCAAATTATTTATGAAAGATATTACATTTAATATAACCACTCCAAGTGCATTTAGAGTCTATCTTGCACCTCATTTAGTTGATATTGATATTTGGTTATATAAAGATGGTACTAGTAAAGCCATTGCTCATTCATCTGATTCCACCAAAGGTGGAGATGAAAGTATTTATGCTGATTTAGATGTTGGTACCTATAAAATTAGATTATTATTCTTTGGACAAAATAAAGGAAAAAGTCAAACTTGTCCAACTATAACTATGGAAGCTTCAATTTCACCAACCTCTTATATTCAAAAATTAATTAGTAGTTATCAATGTCCTGGTGAAAGTACTTTTCCAGATATTACCATTGATAGTTCTTCAGGTTCTTATGTTTATGATTCCGACGTTAAAGATGCAGGTAAAGTTATGAATATTCATAATGTTGTACCAGATCCAAAGAATCCAGTTCCACTTGTTTTCTTAAAGAAATATACATTTGATTTACCAAAAGATACAGTTGCAACTGATAAATGGGCTGTTGATGTATCATTAGGTTATGATTTTATGACTGGTGGTTCATTAGGTATTTTAATTCAAAATTCATCAGAACCAGAACCAAAAGATTTTTCATGTATTAATACAGGTTTATGTTCAATTGGTGTTCATCAAACTAAAGGTCATTCAATTATTAGAACTATATTTGTTCCAGGAACTTATAATTTATTCATTTATGATCAACCAACAGAAAAAGATTATAGTATTGCATCATCATGTACACCATTTTCATTGTATATCAATATTGAAACTGCAAAGGAAACTGAAACATTTTTAAATTGTGAAGCATATACTCTTCCATCGACATTCAATCAACCTGGACTTATGGACGATCAAGGTTCACTTTACTTTAGTGAAGATATCTTTTTAGATTTGATTTCCGGTAATCAAGTGGTAGCTTTTAATATCACTAAACCCAGTTACTTTAAGGCCTATATTCCAGAGCATCGTGTTGATATTGATATCAAGTTGACCGACGCCACTGGCAAGAGTATTGTCAGTTCATATAATTTTGATGGAGAGGAACAAGTTGCTGCTCTTATTCAACCAGGTTCCTATCAATTCCACACTATCTACTATAGTCATAATATTGATATCTTTTGCGATACCTTTAATCTTGAGGTTGCCATATCACCCAAAGCAGACTTTTTAGATTTCTGTCACGACGTCACCTCTGATAACACTCCATCACTTGCTGGTATTAAGACTGCCACTGCACAATCCAAGCCATTCAGTCTCAACATCGATAAGGATTCACCATACTATACCTTTAACACTGATCAAACCAAAGCAGTCAATATCACCACTGTCACATTCACTACTAGTGACACTTATATTTTAGCAGCAGAGTTGGAATCAAACTTTATTGCAGGTGATGTTAGAATCATTTTAACAACCATTGCTAGAAGCGGTGAGGATAGCACAGAGGATGGTCCATCCCAATCATCTGTAGATCTTGGTGTTCATTCAAGAAACACTCATCACTTGTTCACCACTATCTACAAGGGTACCTATCGTCTTGATCTCGTCTCTGGTTTCGATACTAAACAACAAGCAGCATTCCTTCCCGGTTGCACATTGTTTACCTTGTCACTTCAAATGCAATTAAAGAGCGACACTGCCACCGACCCATGTTGGGATCGTGTCTTATTCCCTGCTGATCTCAACTCACCAGGCTATCTTGGCACCAGCGATATGATCCACATCTCTGACACCTTTTTAGTACCACCTATTTCCTTGTTATCTACCAGCACTGACCACTATTTCAACGTAACCAAGACCTCTATCTTTAGAGCATACACACCTGCCACTACTATTGATGTCGATATCAGTCTCTACAAGGACGGTACACTCGTCAAATGGGGTTCCAGTTTCAGCGATGCCGAAGCCGTTGAATACGTTGTTGATCCAGGTCACCAATTCAAGATCACATTAAAGTTCTTCCACTGGCCACTCAGCGGTGGTAAGGTCTCTGACTGCTACTACTATGATATGCAGTTGGCCATCTCACCAATCGATGAGAATCCAAACGACAAGTGTGCTGATAAATTGATTCCAGCCGACTTGATTCCAGATTCATCCAACGTTACCTTCCATAAATTTGATACCTACCGTTTCACTCAAAATGCCTCTGTCTACTCACAAGACATCAAGTTCAAAGTTGTTGGTGGCCAAGCCAAGTTCCGTGCTATCCTCACCTTTGATTTTGTCTGGAATACTTTGGCATTTGCACTCAAGCTCGATGGCAGTCAAGTCATCACCAACGGTATCAATAACTACAATCGTATGGAGATTGATCCAATCCAATTGATCCCCGGTACCTATGTCTTGACCGTTTACGAGCCATTTGCCACTGGCGTCAATGACTTGAATTTAAGAAACTGTGTTGATTTTGGCTTGGAGGTTGCTCTTCAAAACTATGACAGCAATCAAGTGTCTCAAGAGACCGTTGTATGTCCTTACTTGATGTTCCCCAACACCCTCAACTCACCCGCCTATCTCTCTGCCATGACTAACCAAAGTGTCTACTTCCAAGAGACCATTTTGGCCGACGTCGAAAAGGGTGATGACACTATCAACTTTGTATTGACCTACGACTCTTTGGCTCGTGTCTATGTTCCAGCCCACACTAGCTTGGACATCGATATCATCTTGGGTTCAGATAGCGGTATCATTGCATCCAGTAAATCATTGGGTGAAGAGATCATCTATGAACACTTGGCCCCCGGTAACTACTATTTCCGTTTCAATTACTATGGCTTGGGCAGACCTATCCCCAAGGCCGAGGATTGTGCCGCATTTGATGTTGCCATCTCTATTGCCCCCACTGATACCCTCTTGAGTTATCCATCCTTAGCCACTCAATGTACCAATCTCAATCCACCACCCAAGACTATGGTTGGTGGCACTACTTACACAGGTACCTTCCAAAGACAACTCAATATCAAACCAACCCCATCTCAAATCTCTTTTGAAACCACCAAACCCGGTCAACTCTATGCCAATCTCGCCTACTACGATTTAGTCACCAGCATGGCTATGAAATTGAATGGTTCCATCATTGTCAATGGTATCAAGACTGTAAAGACCTACACAGCACTCTACCAAAATGGTCATGCCTTTTTGAATGAGATCATCCCAACCGGTAACTGGACTCTTAGTATCTATGATCCTTTCACCTCAACCACTCCTCTCTTTGGTCTCAAGTGTGCTCAATATAGTCTCACCTATACCTTGAACACCGACACATCTGTAACTGATTTCTGCGATCAAACATACACTCTCCCCAGCGACTTAAACTCTGTTGGCGGTGGTAGTGTTACCTATGGCGGACCACAAAATGCCTTGGGCGAGATCAAGTTCTCTGCCAAACGTATCTACATGCCAAAAGACCCATCTAAAAAGAGTAATATGATCTACTTTAATGTTCCATCAAAGACTGTCTATATGCGTATGTTTAGCAGTGCCACCGTAGGTAATGACGTTGATTTCTTTATCTACAAGAACGCCAGTGACGATAAATCTGTCATTCACTCTTCTATCTTTGGCACCACCACCGACACTGCCGTCTGGAGAATTGATCCTCAACCAACTCCATACGCTCTCGAAGTCAGATTCTTTAGAACTAACCAAAAGGTCGATTGCAACTATTTCAGTTTGGAGATTGAAATGAAGACTGCCGACAAGATCCAAGAGTCACTCTTGTGTCCTGCCAAGATGCCAAACGAGGTCGATCAAGTACCACCCCACACCATCGAGTTCCCCTACGGTAAGGACTTTTCACTTGCCAGCGACAAGTACTTGTTTAGCTACCATCGTGTCAATCTCAACACTGACACCAACGGTATCTTTAAGTATGTCATCAATCTCGAGGCTCAAGCACCAACCCTCTTGTATGCCAGTCTTGGCTTTGATTTCCTTTCCAATGATTTTAACATGGTTCTCTCTCGTCGTGATTCCAATGGTGTAAGTCAGATTGCCACCGGTACCGATACATTCCCTAGTGTATCTGATAACTTTGTTACCATGTACAACACTGTCAGATTCAATCTCACTGCTGGTAACTATTATCTCAACGTCACTGAGAACATGAAGCTCAATTCCTTTAACGTCACCAACGCCTGTCACTACTTTAGTTTCTCTCTCACTGGTCAATCTCAAGTTGACGGCGAGGCACCACGTATTGTCCAAGTTCAACCACCAACCAAATACAACGTCAACCCTACTCAACCACTCATCCTCAGAGTGTTGTTTAGCGATTCCTTGGGATTCTCTACCTCTGCTGCCACTCTCTTGGATTATATCCTCGAGACCAATGCAGTTAAATTAAGAAACACTGACGACATGTCTGCCGTATATCCAACTGCTGCCTCTATCCCTGCCAACGACAAACAAACCATCAAATTAACCTTTGCCTCTGGTCTCAAGATGAGCAGTAGCTATGAACTCTTGATTGACTCTAGTAAATTCAATACCACCAGTGGTGTTATGTTTAATGACGAAACCACCAGTGCCAAACATGTCTATCAAATGTACACTTGCAACTGTAACAATCACGGTACTTGCGAAGCTGCCCCTGTCAGCGGTGTCATGCGTTGTGTCTGTACTGATCCATGGACCGGTAGCGACTGTTCAAAATGTAAAGCAGGTTACCACGGTGGATCTGGTGATGTTTGTGTCAAGAACACCGAGTGCGAAAAAGACTCTTGCAATGGTCATGGTAAATGTAATGATGAGGATGGTTATCCAGAGTGTCAATGTAACACTGGTTTCACCTCCCACAACGCCACCATGATGTGCGGTGTTTGTGATTTCGGTTACGTAGGCTACCCCAACTGTCAATTGGAATTTGACGACAGAAGTACCCTCTGCACTGCTCCATTGTTACCAGCCAATCTCGATAACTTTGAGTACTTGGGTTTCAACGGTAAAGTCCACATCCAAGACAACTTTTACATTGATATCGCTAGTGCCAGTCACACCACCACATTCACCATCACTCAACCAAGTCTTTTCCGTGTCTACACTGAACCACATCGTGTAGATGTTGATCTCTGGCTCTACACCACCAACTCTAAAGGCGAACTTGTCAATGTCGTTGACAAGAGTCTTGCATTTGGTTATGAAGAGGTCTTGTTGGATCGTCTTGATACCGGTACATACGCTTTGGTCTTTAAATACTATCTCTGGGATAAGACAAACAAGATCAATTGTGAGACCTTTAATCTTGAATTATCTATTGACAGTATTGCCGATCTTGAAGCATATGCCAGTGAAGGTAAATACTGTACAGATTCCCTTAAAGGCAAGGATGTCTACCCCGATGGTGTTATTCCAGCTACCATCACTCAAGATTTTGAATACAAGGATCCTAAACTCTATGGTGCTGTCAATGTAGCAACTAGCAAACAATTAAATTATCTTTGGAATACTACATTCACTATCCCAGCCACTGAAGGTAAGGTTGTTATGGCAGACATTGCCATTGGTTATCAATTCCTTCCTGGTGATCTCTCAATTTTAATTCAATCTGGTTCCGCCAATGATCAAGTCAAGTGCAAGGGATCCGATGTTGTCTCTGTGTCTGGTTGTGTGTTTGGTGATAATGAAATGAACAGAAATGTCATTCACGCCATCCTCAATCCAGGTACCTACACTCTCTTTATCTATGCACCAGAGTATGACAATGTTGCCGGATGTGCTCCATTCACTTTCTCTAGTAAATTCACATTCATCAATGACGACGAAGATTACTTTAGCTGCGATGGTGACATTTTACCAGCCACCTTTGACAATCCAGAGTTTTTAAACAATGGTTATCTTCATTTACAAGACTACTTTTTGGTTGATAGCAAACACTATCAAATCTCATTCACACTCGATCAAGTTAGTTACTTTAGAGTAGTTGGTGAGCAAACCAATGCCAATGTCACTGTCAAACTCTTGAATACCGATTCTGGTGATACCATCGGTAGTGGAAACACAATCTTTATCAAGATGGCTGCCGGTAAATACAAGTTACAAATCTCCACCGACTTGATTGCCTCATCCAAACATTTCTGTCCACTCTTGAATCTCGAGGTTGCCATTCAACCAAACACCCAAGCTGCCCTTCCCTATCAACCACAATGTCCTAAAGACGGTCTCAGTGATTTACCAAATTTCAAAATGAACTTCCCATTCATCTTTGAGAATGGTACCATCAACAAACAACCATACTATGCATTCCCCAAGAGTAACAGTTATGTCGTTGCATTCTATTCCTTCAAGGTCACCCAAGTCAGTCAATTCTACTCTGCCGTTGCATCCGAGTTTCTCAGATCTGATCTCCGTGTCAATCTCTACAAGGTTGACGAAGATAACAGTATTGATAAACTCTTTTTAGCTGGTTCCCATGACTATAATCTCAACTGGCTTCAAGCAAACTTGGATCCTGCTCAATATATCTTGAGAATCGAACGTCCAAGAACACCATACCCAGACGATCTCCCAGCTTGTATGCAATTTGAATTTGATCTCAGTGTCTTACCACTCTCTAAGGTACCCATGTGTTCAGGTGAACGTGTACCATTGAATCTCAACTCTATCCGTTTCCTCGGCACTGAAGGAAAGATGCACTATGAGTCACCAAACTTTATCGTACCACAAGGATCCCAATTCACCATTAGCAACATTCCTATCTCTGTCAAGACCAAATCCATCATGCGTGTCTATGCCTCTCCCCACATTGTCGATATTGATATCAAACTCATTGATCCCTTCACCAACAAGACCATTGCCAGTGGTTCCAATCTCATTGGCACTGAAGAGTCCTTTGTAGCAATCCTCCAACCAAACAACATGTATTACTTCCAAATTCAATATTGGAAATGGGGTATCGTACCTGAGTGCAACAACTTTAATCTTGAAATTGCCGTTGGTCCATTGGCTGATTACTCTGCATCCACATGCAAAGGTAACGCTGATTTCTGGCCACCAGATTTACCTCAAGTTAGTATTCCAAACACTCAATACAAATTCAATAACCTCGACTCTGGTTCCTTGTTTTACTTCCAACAAACTCCCGTTGGTACTGCCCTCAAGTCTCACGACATGCCATTCATCATCAAGAACCCCGCCAACATTCATACCCAAGTAGGCTATGATTTCTTGACTGGTGACTTGGCCATAAAGATCACAAGTAAGACTACCAAAAAGGTATACTATGGTGAGAACAGACCCAATAGAAATATGTTGGACATTGTTAATTTACCAGCCGGTCAATATGTATTGACTATCTATGAACCCTATTCCGCTATTCCCGAGGTTATGGGATGTTCATTCTTTAACTTTGAGATCTACATTGAACCCTACACCAACATGGATCAACAAGATGGTTTCTATCACTATGTTCCAACATCATTGGACAGCTACAGTTATTTAGGATACAATGGTCAAACTCATCTCCAAGGAGAGTATATGATGTATGACGGTGTCCCAGAACACAATCGTATCAGTTTCACTATCTTTGAACAATCATTGTTTAGAATTCGTGCTTCTATCCTCCCTGCCAACGAAAACAATGTCTACACTGAAGTACTCAAACCAACCATTCGTTTAGTCCAAGGTGCTACAACCGTTGTCAGCGCATTTGAATCCATTGTCACTGTTTTAATGGATGGTACATATACACTTGAATTCCCAACCGATAATCTCAAGAGCATTCAAAACGCTGCAGTTGATATCGAACTTGCCATTGAACCAATGGTTAGACTTCAAAAAGAAATCACCTCAATGACACTTCCAACCAATTGTCCAGATAAGAAGGCATCTCAAATTGTTATCTCTCCAGACGGTAGTTATTTCTACTCTGAACAACAAACCATTGCTTTCAATACCATCACCAACGCAGGTACCATTGAATCACTCCGTTTCTCTGTTAAAACACCATCACTTGTCTATGTTCAAATTGCCTATCAATTCCTTTTAGGTCATTTGGATCTCTACATCACCAATGCCGATACAGAGGAATTGATTGCTGTCAGTAAAGCTAATCGTAATATCAATGAAATCAATGTTGTCTTACCCGTCGGTAACTATGTTATCACCGTCATGAATCTCTATCCCCTTCCAAAGACCATTCAAGAACATTGTACTCCATATCGTTTATCAATCAGTATTCGTGATGCATCCAATGATAATCATATCGATTGCTCACTCTTTGATATGACTCCATGGAATTTGAATGCAGTCGATGGCGGTAGTGCTCAATTTGGTGGTCCAATCGATGGTCAAGGTAATCTCCGTATCTATGGCAGTACATTTATTCAACCACCCTCTAAACAAACTCAAAACATCAGTTTCTCTGTCTCTGAAGCTACACTCGTCAGTATGTTTACCGTTAGTTCACAAGCATACTCCAAGATTGACTATGATGTTTTAGATACTAGCGACAATGAACAAACTATTGTATACTACAATCAAGGTATCATGAAACCAAATATGAGATCCGGTTTATTCTTGGTCAACAAGGGTCAAGGTCCTACTCCAAAGGGTGAAATGCCAACCTATTCAAACTACAAGATTGAAATGCAATACCAAGGAACTGTTAGAGGTGCTTGTCCAGCCTATAGCATGCAAGTCCTCATGAAGCCATTGAGTACCCTCAGTAACCAATTGGCATGCTCTTCAACAGCCTCCAATCCTCAACTTCCAACTGTCAATCCTAAATTAGATTCCAATGGTGCCTACAATGAATTCATTAGTTCAAAGATCTCTGGTGACTATTTACAACGTAACAGTATCATGGATACTGGATTCCAACACAATATTGAATTTACTCTTGATCGTTTATCACGTATGCAAGCTATCTTTAGTTTTGATCCATTGGTTACAAACTTTATTCTCCAACTCTATAGCGTAAACGTTGTCAATGGTAATCAAGTATTAAGTAAAGCTGGTACTGGTGATAGTTCAGCTCAATATTACTCTGGTACAACTGCCCTCACTCAAGTTATCAGCACAGATACACTTAAAGCTGGTAGCTATGTATTGTCTATTATGCATCCAGATCTCTCTGTTCCATACTTTGGTGCCAGTGTCTATGGTGACTTGTGTTTCCCATACACCTATTCACTTTCAATCGTCGATGCCAAGACTGCTTTTGCCGGTATTGTTTTACCACCAAGTGGTTACAATATGGATCCAAGTAAAGATTTGGTTCTCAGTATTCAATTAACCGAATCACTCTATGATAGTAGTATGACAGAAATCACTTGTCTCAAGGCCAACTATGTTGCCGGTGGTTTCTATTTCAGTGGTTCATTGAGCAATCAATACATCAATCCAATTAAAGCCATCTGTAAAAAAGCTGATGCCACTCAATGGGATCTCGTATTCCCTCACTCAATGTTATCATCCAAAGAAAGCTATAAATTAAATATCAACTCCTCTGCACTCTTTGATGATGCTGGCTATGCTGCTGTCCTTCCACCACAATATTTCTATCAAATGATTGATACATCTTGTTCAAATAACGGTTACTTTAGTAATGGTGAATGTATTTGTGGTACTGGTTATGCTGGTGATACATGTTACAATTGTGAACAAGGTTACATCAACACCAATCCAAGTCAAATGGGTGATCCAATCTGTTATACCAATCAATGTGCTCAAGATACTTGCGGTTGTGCTCCAGGTTCAACTGAAGAAAACTGTACTCCATTGGGTGTATGTAAAGTTAGTCCAGACAATGGTCTTGCTCAATGTACTTGTTCTCCACACTACAATGGTACCTCTTGTAACAGATGTGCCACTGGTTATATCAATTATCCAGCATGTACACCAAACTTTAGTTGTGGTGAAGGTTGTGGTAAAGGTACTTGTGACTCCAACACTGGTGTCTGTCAATGTCCACCAAATTTCACTGGTGAAAATTGTCAATCATGTGCATCTGGTTACTCGGGTAAAGATTGTCAAAAGAATGGTCATGCCGCTGTCATTGCCTTGGAAGTTATTGCCGGTGTTGTAGCTGGTGCTATTGTCATTGGTGTAGGTATTTGGTATATTCGTGAAAGATTTAGATCAGGTGTTGCTCGTTATAAGATGTTACCTAAATTTGAAATCGAAGATGATGATAATGATCATGGTTCTAAATTCCCAGGTCTTTATGATTCAGATGAAGATGAAGACAATGGTAAATTTGATAAAAACAATACTTCAATCAATAACCGTAGAGGTAATAGTAAAGCACATGTATTCAGTTTTAGTGATGCCCCAACAAATTCATTAATCGATTCTGACGATGATGATGAAAATACAAATAATTTTAAGAATTCAAATAACAAACATTTATTCGATATGTAATATATATAATAAATGGATAAAAAAATAATAATAATAATAATAATAATAATAATATAATATATAACAAGTTTTAATTTTCAAATAAATAATAAATATATAATATAAATATATATATATATATAATATATAAAATAATAAGATATCTTTATAGTTTATTTAAAAC
>Ga0256787_1000433_pt1 | contig 11199 bp, 10 predicted proteins | sample MC6MC0938MT_FD_189994 | JGI IMG/M metagenome (GOLD analysis project Ga0256787, IMG submission 189994) | Metatranscriptome of enriched soil aggregate microbial communities from Iowa State University, Ames, United States - MC6-MC0938-MT... | ecosystem: Environmental > Terrestrial > Soil >... | reverse complement strand
TGAATACCGACGAACTGAGCGGCCTGCGGCAGGGCCGCGAGATCGGGCTCCGACGCGGCCGGCAACGCTGCGCGTTGCGAAGCGCGCACGAAGTAGCCGGCGCGCGGCCGCGCCTCGATTAGGGCTTCGCGTTCGAGCACGCGATAGCTCTCGGTCGCCGTCGCGAGACTTACGCCGTGGCGCTGCATGAATGCGCGCATCGACGGCATGCGCTCGCCGGGACGCAGCACGCCGTTGCGGATTGCGCGACGGTAGTGGCCGGCCAGTTGACGATAAAGCGGCTCGCTCGCCGGCAAAACGTCCTTAAGCGCGAAGTCCGCGCGCTCGGACTGCTCGGACTGCATGACGGTATCCATGGGGGTGTCCGTTTGCATGTAGGTGGATCGGCTCATCAACCGATGGTGCGCATTGCGGCGGCGCCGCGACAGATACACGTTCCTTGCATTTCGACCGATACAGTGCGCCAAACCGCCGTCTTGTAGCGGTTCAGATTGCCGATAACTGCGGCTGTTTTCAAGGGCACCCGCTCAATATGCTGGATGGCATGCAAACGGTCTTAAGGAAACGGTCATGTCAACTCGCCCCAACGCCGATTTGTCCCGCCTCACTGTCGGTCAAGTCGCTCTGCAGGACGTGCGCGCAAGAAGCAGCGTCGTTGCCGTTGAGGGCGATCTGCAACTGGCGTTTCGCGATCATTCGCTTGCGTGGCTCGGCGATGCCGTTTCAATGACGTCCGTCACCTTGCACGAGGGCCAGTGCTTCGTCGTGCAGCAACACGGCATGATATCGATCAGTGCCGCGGATGCGCGGGCCGCTGCCTTCGTGGTGCAACCGTCGCTTGCTGAAAACAGAGGCGGCAGGGCGACAGGTCGAACCTTGCTCTGGTTAGCCGCATTCCTGAAAGCGACGCTGCGGCGCGCTGCTTAAGACGAAGCATGAGACGAAGATAAGACTAAACACGAGCGGTACGTGAGTGACTCACCCAAGAAGCCGCATAACAGGCGCCCGCGCGCCGAAGTTCGCCAGCTACAATGCATGACCCCATCCGCTCTTCGAGGTACCGGCCATGTCCTTCGTCCGCATGCTGTTCAGCGCGCGTTTGTGCCGCATGACCGCGTTATGCGCTGTCTTCGCGCTTACGATGAGCGGCTGCGCCGGATTCTTCGGCGATCCGTTGCGCGTGAGCGTCGCCGGCATCGAACCGATGGACAGCCAAGGCTTCGAGATGCGTTTCAACGTCAAACTGCGCGTGCAAAATCCGAACGATTCGGCGATCAGCTTCAATGGCGTGTCGCTCGATCTGGAACTGAACGGCAAGCCGTTCGCGAGCGGCGTCAGCGACCAGAGCGGCACCGTGCCGCGCTTCGGCGAAACCATTGTCAATGTGCCGTTGACGGTGCCCGCATTTTCCGCCGTTCGCCAGGCGTTCGCGTTCGCCGGTGTGATGCAGGGCAGCACGGCGCAGTCGGGCCAGATTCCGTACATCATGCGAGGCAAGCTCGCCGGCGGCCTGACCGGCACGACGCGCTTCGTCGATCAGGGCGCGTTGAGCCTGCCCTCGACGGGCATGGCTCTGCCCTGACCACGCGCTCTGCCGACCACGCCGTCAAGCGACTTCGAACAGCCCCGCCGCGCCCTGCCCGCCGCCGATACACATCGTCACCACGACGAGCTTCGCGCCGCGCCGCTTGCCTTCGATCAGCGCATGCCCGGTGAGCCGCGCGCCCGACACGCCATACGGATGGCCGACCGCAATCGCGCCACCGTTGACATTCAGACGGTCATGCGGAATGCCGAGCTTGTCGGCGCAATACAGCACCTGCACCGCAAACGCTTCGTTCAATTCCCACAGGTCGATGTCCTCGACTTTCAGCCCCGCTTGCTTGAGCAATTTCGGCACGGCGAAAACAGGGCCGATGCCCATCTCGTCCGGTTCGCAGCCTGCCACCGCGAAGCCACGGAAAATGCCGAGCGGTTGCAGCCCTTCGCGCTCCGCGACTTTCGCGTTCATCACCACGCAAGCGGACGCACCGTCTGAGAACTGGCTCGCGTTGCCCGCCGTGATGACGCCGCCCGGCAGCGCGGTGCGGATCTTCGATACGCCTTCGAGCGTCGTGTCCGCGCGAATGCCCTCGTCGCCGCTGACGGTCACTTCTTTCGTGTACAACCGGCCGGTCGCTTTGTCGGCGACGCCCGCGAGCACCGTCAACGGCACGATCTCGTCCTTGAACTTGCCGGCTTCCAGCGCCGCTGCGGCGCGCTGCTGCGAGCGCACGCCGTACTCGTCCTGACGCTCTTTCGAAATCGAATAGCGTTTCGCGACGTTCTCGGCGGTCTGCAACATCGACCAGTAGATTTCCGGCTTGTTCTTGCTGAGCCAACCGTCGGTCAGCATGTGCTGATTCATCTCGTTCTGCACGCACGAGATCGATTCGACGCCGCCCGCGACGAACACGTCGCCCTCGCCGGCCATCACGCGTTGCGCAGCCAGCGCGATGGTTTGCAATCCCGACGAACAGAAACGGTTCACCGTCATGCCCGGCACGCTGACCGGCAAGCCGGCGCGCAGCGCGATTTGCCGCGCGATGTTCATGCCCGTCGCGCCTTCAGGATTGGCGCAACCCATGATCACGTCCTCCACACGCGCCGGGTCCAGCTTCGCCCGTTCGACGGCGGCGTGCGTTACGTGCCCGCCGAGCGTCGCGCCATGCGTCATGTTGAAACCGCCGCGCCATGATTTGGCTAGCCCCGTGCGGGCGGTCGATACGATTACGGCGTCAGTCATGCGAGTCTCCTGCGTATAGATGGCGAGGGTGGCGCGTGCGTTCCGTGCGGGCGATATCGCCGCCGCGCCGCAATAACGCGCGCCACCGCTGTCGTTCGATATGAGCGGCGTGTGCCGTGCGCGGCGTCAGCCGTTAAAGCCCCGGCCTTGAGCCGCAAGTTCGGCGATGCTGGGCGCCAGCTGCCACGCGTCGCCATTCGGCTGCGATGCGTAGCGGCGAATTGCGCGCTCGACGTTGTAGAGGCCGACGGTGTCCGCGTACAGCATCGGGCCGCCGCGATACAGCGGGAAGCCATAGCCGGTCAGATACACCATGTCGATGTCCGACGGCTTCGATGCAATCCCTTCTTCGAGAATCTTCGCGCCTTCATTGACGAGCGCGAATACGAGACGCTCGACGATCTCGTCGTCGCCAATCTTGCGGCGCTGCGTGTTCGTTTCGTTCGAGTAAGCAACGATCATCTCGTCGACCAGTTTCGACGGATGCGCGGTGCGGTCGCCCGCCTTGTAGTCGTACCAGCCGCCGCCGGTTTTCTGGCCGAAGCGCCCCGTCTCGCACAGACGGTCGGCGATCTTCGAATAATGCATCTCCGGATGTTCTTCATAGCGGCGCTTGCGGATCGCCCAGCCGATGTCATTGCCGGCCAGATCGCTCATGCGGAACGGCCCCATTGCGAAGCCGAATTTCTCGATCGCACGATCGACTTGTGCGGGCAGCGCGCCCTCTTCGAGCATGAAAAGCGCCTGGCGGATGTACTGCTCGATCATCCGGTTGCCGATGAAGCCGTCGCACACGCCCGACACCACCGCCGTCTTCCTGATCTTTTTCGCAAGCCTCATGACGGTGGCGAGCACGTCCTTCGCGGTTTCCTTGCCGCGCACCACTTCGAGCAGCTTCATGACGTTGGCCGGGCTGAAGAAGTGCATGCCGACCACGTCTTGCGGCCGCCTCGTGAACGCGGCGATCTTGTCCACGTCGAGCGTCGACGTGTTCGACGCCAGAATCGCGCCGGACTTCGCCACTTCGTCGAGACGCTTGAACACCTGCTCCTTGACGCCGAGTTCCTCGAACACCGCTTCGACGATCAGGTCCGCGTTCTTCAGGTCGTCGTACGAAAGCGTGGGCGTGATCAGCGCCATCCGCTCTTCGAGCGCTTCGGGCTTGAGCTTGCCCTTCTTCACCGTTGCTTCGTAGTTCTTGCGGATCGTGGCGAGACCGCGGTCAAGCGCCTCCTGTTTCGTTTCGAGCAGCGTGACGGGAATGCCGGCGCTGATGAAATTCATCGCGATGCCGCCGCCCATCGTACCGGCGCCGATCACGGCGACCTGGCGGATCTCGCGCACTGGCGTATCGGCAGGCACGTCGGGAATCTTGCTCGCGGCGCGCTCGCCGAAGAACGCGTGACGCAGCGCACGGCTCTCGGGCGTTTGCACGAGCGCGACGAAGCATTCCCGCTCGACCGCGAGGCCTTTGTCGAAGCCGTTTTTCACGCCGGCTTCAACGGCGTCGATACATTTGAGCGGCGCGGGGAAATTCTTCGCGACGGTTGCGACACTGTTGCGCGCGAACTGGATAAAACCTTCGGCATTCGGATGCTCGATCTTGCGCTCGCGCACTTTCGGATGCGGGCCTTCTTTTGCGCCGACCTTGCGCGCGAACGCGAGCGCCGCTTCGGCGAGATCGCCGTCCACGAGTTCGTCGAATAGACCCGATCGGGCGAGGTCCTGCGACATGACAGGCGCGCCGGAAACGATCATGTTGAGCGCGGTTTCGAGGCCGATCGCACGCGGCAGACGCTGAGTGCCTCCCGCGCCCGGCAAGATGCCGAGCTTGACTTCGGGCAACGCGATCTGCGCGCCGGGCGCGGCGATCCGGTAGTGCGCGCCTAGCGCGAGTTCGAGCCCGCCGCCCATCGCGACGCTGTGAATCGCGGCGACCACCGGTTTCGGGCTGCCTTCAACGGTCTTGATGACGGTGGCGAGCGTCGGCTCCTGGGTGGCTTTCGGCGTATTGAATTCGGTGATGTCGGCGCCGCCCGAAAAGGCTTTGCCCGCGCCCGTCAGCACAATGGCCTTGATGGCCGCATCGTTCTGCGCCCGCTCGATGCCCTCGACGATCCCCGCCCGGGTCGACAGGCCGAGGCCGTTGACGGGAGGATTGTTCAGCGTGATGACGGCCACGCCGTCATGGGTTGTGTAGTCCACTGCCATCTGCCTGCCTCCGTGCGATGCATCGCATCCTTGAGATGAGGCGGCGCAGCGCGCGCCGCCCGTCCGGGTCCACCAGACGACTGGTGTCTGGCTTCAGTGCTCCAACCTTCGTCTCACGTTCAGGTCGGCCGTTCCGGTGTCAGCAGGCAGAATACACAAAAAAGCACGCTCGTTCAATTTATCATCAGCCGGGGTTTCCCCTGGCGAGCGGGCAGTCTCCCTCGAACATCTGGGCTTCCAGCGCCGACGGCAGCACGTGATCGCGGAAGATTTCGCGCAGCTTCAGCTTTTGCAATTTGCCGGTGGCCGTGTGCGGCAGTTCGTCGACGAACACCACGTCGTCCGGGATCCACCATTTGGCGACCTTGCCGTTGTAGAACGCGAGCAGTTCTTCGCGCGTCACGTCGAAACCCGCGCGTTTGACCACGGCCAGCAGCGGACGCTCCGTCCATTTCGGATGAGCGCATGCAATGCACGCCGCCTCCGCGACCGCCGGATGCGCAATCGCGACGTTCTCGACGTCGATCGAACTGATCCACTCGCCGCCCGACTTGATGACGTCCTTCGAGCGGTCCGTGATCTGCAAAAAGCCGTCACGGTCGATAGTCGCGACGTCGCCGGTCGGAAACCAGCCGTCCACGAGCGGCGAGTCGTCCTTGCGGAAATACCGGTCGATCACCCAAGGCCCACGCACATACAGATCGCCGAACGCGACGCCGTCCCACGGCAACTCCGTACCGTCTTCGCCGACGATCTTCATATCGACGCCGTAAAGCGCATGTCCCTGCTTCTCAAGCAGTTTGCGCTGTTCGGTCAGGGGGCGCTGCGATTGCTCCCACGTGAGCTTCGCCAACGTGCCGAGCGGCGACATCTCAGTCATGCCCCATGCGTGAATGACCTGTATGCCGTAGTCGTCCTCGAACGTGCGCAGCATTGCGGGCGGACACGCGGAGCCGCCGATCACCGTGCGCTCGAGCGACGAAAAGCGCACGCCGGCTTCGCGCAGATAGTTCAACAGGCCGAGCCAGACTGTCGGCACGCCAGCCGAATAAGTGACGCGCTCGCGCTCCATCAGTTCGAACAGCGACTTGCCGTCCAGGTCCTTGCCTGGAAACACGAGCTTTGCGCCGGTGAGCGGCGCGGCGTGCGGGATGCCCCAGGCGTTGACATGGAACATAGGGACGACGGGCAGCACGGAATCGCGCGCAGACAGGCTCATTGCGTCAGGCAGCGATGCGCCGAACGCATGCAGCACCGTCGATCGATGCGAGTACAGGGCGCCTTTCGGGTTGCCCGTGGTACCTGACGTATAGCAGAGATACGACGCCTGACGCTCGTCGATTGGCGGCCATTCGAAATTGCCGTCCTGTGCGTTCACAAGCGTTTCGTAACTCAGCACGGGCGTTTGCATCGCAGGCAAATGTGCTTCGTCGGCGAGAGCGATCCAGCCTCGTACTTTCGGGCATTGCGGCGCGAGGCCGTCGACTAGCGGCGCGAAGGTCGTGTCGAACAGCACGTAGGCATCGTCGGCATGATTGATGATGTACGCAATCTGATCGGGAAAAAGGCGCGGGTTGATCGTGTGGCACACGGCGCCGAATCCGGTCGTGCCGTAATAGGTTTCGAGATGCCGGTAGCCGTTCCATGCCAGTGTCGCGACCCGCTCACCGGAATGAACCCCGAGCGCGATCAAGGCCTGCGCGAGCTGCTTTGCGCGCCGTTCGCAATCACGATAGGTGTAGCGATGAATGTCGCCTTCAATACGCCGCGACACGATCTCGGTACTGCCGAAATGCCGCGCCGCGTGAGCGAGCAGCGAGGGCACGGTGAGGGGCACATCCATCATCTGGCCAAGTAGCGGCATCGTCATAAAGGGTCGTCTCCTGGCCTTTTTCTTTTCAGGGTTTGGACATTGAAGCGCCGTTCAGGAGAAACCGGCGCGGCAGTGAAATTGCTGAAGCAAGCGACAGGCAAGTCACGCATCCGCCACCACTGGAATGTTCGTATCGGGCATACGTGGGCCATACGCGAAGCCATACACGGGCCAAATGCCGGGCCAAATGCCGGGCCGCCAGCAGCGCCGCGGGTGCGGACTTACAATATCGGTTAATAGTGAGGCGCTCAACATGTCGTTTTCCCCAAGCATTGCAGGCCTGTCCGGGCCTCTGGCGGCACTTTCCGAACTTCTTACCAACCCCACCGAAAGCGCGTTTGCGCGGCTTGGCAGTACGTTTCTCACGCGCCTGCCAGCCACGCCGCTGAGCGCGCCGTACCTGGTCGGTTTCTCGGCCGACACCGCCGCGCTGCTCGGGTTAGAGCCGGGCCTCGAAAAAGATCCTGCGTTCGCCGAGCTGTTTTCCGGCAACAGCACCCGCGAATGGCCGGCCGAGGCGCTCCCGTATGCGTCGGTGTACTCGGGGCATCAGTTCGGCGTGTGGGCGGGACAGCTCGGCGACGGCCGCGCGCTCGGACTGGGCGAAGTCGAACATGCGGGTCAGCGGTTCGAGCTGCAATTAAAAGGCGCCGGGCGCACGCCGTATTCGCGCATGGGCGACGGTCGCGCGGTGCTGCGCTCGTCGATTCGCGAATTTCTCTGCTCAGAGGCCATGCATCACCTGGGCATTCCGACCACGCGCGCGCTGTGCGTGATCGGCTCAGACCAGCCGGTGCGGCGCGAGGAGATCGAAACCGCCGCCGTCGTCACGCGCGTTGCGCCGAGCTTCGTGCGCTTCGGCCACTTCGAGCACTTCTACTCGAACGATCGCACCGACGCGCTGCGCGCGCTCGCGGATCATGTGATCGAGCGCTTCTATCCGCATTGCCGCGAAGCCGACGATCCGTATCTCGCGTTGCTGAACGAGGCCGTGTTGTCCACGGCGGATCTGATGGTCGAATGGCAGGCCGTCGGCTTCTGCCACGGCGTGATGAACACGGACAACATGTCGATCCTGGGCCTGACCATCGACTATGGTCCGTTCGGCTTCATGGACGGCTTCGACGCGGGCTACATCTGCAATCACTCCGACTCGCAAGGTCGTTATGCGTACCGGATGCAACCGCAGATCGCGTACTGGAATCTCTTCTGCCTCGCGCAAGGACTGCTGCCGCTGCTCGGCGAACGCTACGAGCAAAGCGCGCGCAACGACAAAGCCATTGAAGACGCACAACGCGTGCTCGGCGGTTTCAAGGAGCGTTTCGGCCCGGCGCTCGAGCGGCGCATGGCGTCAAAGCTCGGGCTCGAAACCGTGCACGACGGCGACGCGCAACTGGTCAACCGCCTGTTCGACGTGATGCATGCGAACCGGGCGGATTTCACGCTGACTTTCCGCAACCTCGCCCGTATGTCGAAACACGACGCGAGCGGCGATGCGCCGGTGCGCGATCTGTTCCTCGACCGCGCTGCGTTCGATGCCTGGGCGAACGAGTATCGCGCGCGCCTGTCCCATGAAACACGCGACGACGCCGCGCGCGCCATTGCAATGAACCGTGTGAACCCCAAATTCATTCTTCGCAATCATCTGGCGGAAACGGCGATCCGACACGCGAAAGAGAAGGATTTTTCCGAACTTGAGCGTCTGGCCGCGGTGCTGCGTCGTCCGTTCGACGAACAGCCCGAGCACGAAGCGTATGCGGGGTTGCCGCCCGACTGGGCAAGCTCGCTGGAAGTCAGTTGCTCGTCATGACCCGCAAGCTTCAAGCCGCTCTCATTACAAGCCCGAGACAGGAACCGATATGAACAATCCCGACGACCTCAAGCACGACACCCCGGCGGTGCAGAAAGACGACACCGAGTGGCGCAAGCAGCTTTCCGACATCGAATATCAGGTGACGCGCCACGCGGCCACCGAGCGCCCGTTCACCGGCCGTTATCACGATCATTGGGAACGCGGCATTTATGACTGCGTCTGTTGCGGCACACCGCTGTTCGAATCGGATACCAAGTTCGACGCCGGCTGCGGCTGGCCGAGCTACTTCAAACCGATCAACGGTGAAGTGATTGCCGAGAAAACCGACCGGTCGCACGGCATGCTCCGTATCGAGGTGCAATGCAAGAATTGCGGCGCGCATCTCGGCCACGTGTTCGAAGACGGACCGGCGCCAACGGGTCTGCGCTACTGCATCAATTCGGCTGCGTTACAATTCGACCCCAAGTAACGCGGCGTCCGGGTTTGGCGCTCCCTGTGCCTGTGCTGGAGAATTGCGGTTGCTGTCGGCGAGTGCTCTGGCGTACGCCGACGCGGTAATGCGCCGAAGCAACCGTGAGCCGCCAAGCCTGGGCCACAAGCAGGCATGGATGGCACAGTCCGCCCCGAACCGCAGGTAGACGCAACCGGCAGCTACCTGCGGCATCGGAATGCGAACCGGGCGCCTGGCGCGGGGCATCGCGTCACGCTGGCAGCCCGGTTTCGCGTGGACTACGACGGAAATCAGTTCGCCTCCTCCGGCGCCGCGCCTGGTTGTGTGCTGCATGCCGCGGGGTGCCTCGTGCATGACGCCGCGCACTCGCTCCTCCGACCCACTCTCCGAGTTCCCGTCAGATAAATGAAATTCCTGTTCGATCTGTTCCCGATCATCCTGTTCTTCGTCGCCTTCAAGGTGTGGGGCATCTTCACGGCGACCGCAGTGGCGATCGTTGCCACGCTGGTGCAGATCGCGTGGGTGGCCTTCCGGCACCGCAAGGTGGACCCGATGCTGTGGGTGAGCCTCGGCGTCGTCACCGTGTTCGGCGGCGCGACGCTCGTTCTGCACAACGACACCTTCATCAAGTGGAAGCCGACTGTGCTGTACTGGGCCTTCTCCGTCGTGCTGATCGTGTCGCAACTCGCGTTCAACAAAAACCTGATCGAAGCGATGATGGGTAAGCAGATCACGCTGCCGCATGCGATCTGGAGCAAGCTGAGCGTGATCTGGGCAATCTTTTTCGTGCTGCTCGGACTGCTCAATCTGTTCGTCGCGTACAACTACACGACCGACCAGTGGGTCAATTTCAAACTGTTCGGCGCGACAGGCTGTCTGGTGGTGTTTATCGTCGGACAGAGCTTGTGGCTGTCCAAATACATGAAGGAGGAATGACATGAGCGATATGTTCATGCACGCCACCACCGCCGGGCGTGCCGCGCTGATCGAAGCGCGCCTTTCCGCGGCGCTCGCGCCCATCGCATCGATCCAGATCACCGACGACAGCGCGCAGCACGCCGGCCACGCCGGCGCTGCCGCCGGCGGTCATTTCAGTGTCACGATCGTGGCTGCCGCATTCGCCGGCAAGCCCCGCGTGGCGCGGCATCGCATGGTGTATGATGCGCTGGCCGATGCCATGCAGCGCGGCATTCATGCCCTTGCAATCACGGCTTACACGCCCGAAGAATTCGCTTTGTTGCCCCGCTAGGAAACTTCCGATGACCTTGAAGAAAACCCGTCTTTGGGTATTGCTGGCTGCGTTTGCGGCCGCACCTGCATTCGCACAGAACATCGCCGTGGTGAACGGCACGCCGATTCCGAAAGCACGCGCCGACGCGCTGATCGACCAACTGGTTCATCAAGGCCAGCAAAACACGCCGCAACTCCAGATGGCCGTGCGTGAAGAACTCGTGAACCGCGAGATCCTGATGCAGGAAGCGCTGCGCCGCGGCCTGCCGAATCGTCCGGACATCAAGGCGCAAATTGCTGTCGCCCAGCAAACCGTCGTGCTGCGCGCACTGATCGAAGACTTCGTGAAGAAGAACACGCCGAGCGACGCGGAAGTCACCGCTCGTTACAACGCACTGATCAAGGACGCAGGCGGCAAGGAATATCACCTGCATCACATTCTCGTGGACAACGAGCAGCAGGCGAAGGACCTGATCGCGAAAATTAAGGGTGGCGCGAGCTTCGAAGATCTGGCCAAGCAATTCTCGAAGGACCCGGGATCGGGCAAGAACGGCGGCGACCTGGACTGGTCTGACCCGAAGGCTTACGTGCCGGAATTCGCGGAAGCGGCCACGCATTTGCAGAAGGGTCAGATGTCGGACACGCCGGTGCATACGCAATTCGGCTGGCACATCATTCGCGTTGACGACGTGCGCAGCATCACGCCGCCGCCGCTCGAACAGGTGCGCCCGCAGATCGTGCAGCAGATCCAGCAAGAAAAACTGCAGGCATTCGAAGAAGGTCTGCGTAAGAACGCGAAGATTCAGTAAGCGTTAATTCGCAATCTTCGATCTGGT
>Ga0256787_1000428_pt1 | contig 11266 bp, 13 predicted proteins | sample MC6MC0938MT_FD_189994 | JGI IMG/M metagenome (GOLD analysis project Ga0256787, IMG submission 189994) | Metatranscriptome of enriched soil aggregate microbial communities from Iowa State University, Ames, United States - MC6-MC0938-MT... | ecosystem: Environmental > Terrestrial > Soil >... | reverse complement strand
GCCGGCACGGCCAGGCCGGATTCCGCGGCGTGATCGGCGTAGTTCAGACCAATGCAGATGAACTTGCCCATGCCGCGCCACGGCGGCGCGACGCGGCCGGGGTTGGCCACCAGCGGCAACGATGCCGGGTCCAACGCGCGCAGTTCGGCAAGACGCGCGCCCGCCAGCGTGTCGGCGGTGATGTCGGGCAGTACGCCCGACAGGTCGCGCACATTGCCTTGCTTGTCGATCAGGCCGGGCTTCTCGGCGCCCTTGGCGCCATAACGCATCAATTTCATATCGGTTCCTTGTTGCGAAAAATGGGTGCGGTCAGTTGGACCAGCCGCCGTCGATCACCTGCGTGGTGCCGGTGGTAAGGCGGATTCGTCACTGGCAAGATACACCGCCAGCGCGGCAATTTCTTCGGTGCGGCCGATGCGGCCCATCGGTTGGCGTGCGGTGAACGCGGCTTCGACGGCGGCGATGGACTGGCCGCTGGCCTGCGCCTGCGCGTCGATGCGTTGCCGCAATGATGGGGATTCCACCGTGCCGGGGCAGATGGCGTTGCAGCGGATGCCCTGGGCGACGAAGTCCGCGGCCACGGCCTTGGTCAAGCCGATGACGGCGGCCTTGGTGGCGCCATATGCGCAGCGGTTCGGCGCACCTTTGATGCTGCCCGCCACCGACGCCATGTTCACAATCGAGCCGCCGCCGCGCGCCAGCATGCCGGGCAGGCAGGCGCGCATCAGCCGGTACATGGACCGCACGTTCAAGTTGAACGAAAAATCCCACGCGTCTTCATCGCAATCCAGGATGGTGCCGGCGTGTACGAAGCCCGCGCCGTTGAACAGCACGTTGACCGGCCCCGCCCCTTCTACCAGCGCTTGAATGGCGCGGCCGTCGGTCACATCCACCACTTGGGTGCGGCAGCCCGACAACGTGCGTAACGCGTCGGCATTGATATCCACGGCCAGCACATCCGCGCCTTCGCGCGCAAACGCTTCCGCGACCGCGCGGCCGATGCCTTGGCCGGCGGCGGTGACGATGGCGGTCTTACCTTGCAGTCTTTGCGACATGAGTGCGCGCTCCTTATTTGCCGGCCATGCCCATGGCGGTGGGCAGCCACAGCGTGATCTGCGGGATGTAGGTAATGGCGATCAGCGCCACGAACAGCGGCACCAGCCACGGCAGAATGGCCATCGTGGTGCGTTCAACCGACAACCGCGCTACCCGCGCCAGCACGAACAGCACCATGCCCATTGGGGGATGCAACAGGCCGATCATCAGGTTCAAGGTCATGATCAAGCCAAAGTGAATCGGGTCGATACCCAGCTTCAACACGATGGGCAGCAAGATCGGCACCAGAATGGTGATGGCGGCGATGGTGTCGATGAAGCAGCCGACGATCAGGATCAGCACGTTGGCCATCAGCAGAAACACCCACTTGTTCTGCGTCACGCTCAGGATGGCGTCGGTGAGCGTTTGCGCGGCTTGCGTGGTGGTCAGCAGCCATGCGAAGACGGAGGCCGCCGTCACGATGAACAGTACGGACGCGGTCGTCTCGATGGTGTCGAAGGTGGCTTTGGCCAAGGTCTTGAACGTCATCGAGCGATAGCGCACCAGGCCCAGAAACAGCGCCCAGATCACCGCGGCCACGGCCGCTTCGGTGGGCGTGAACCAGCCCAGCGTCATGCCGCCAATCAAGATCACCGGGGCCATCAACGCCATCACCGCCGAAAAGTTGAAGCGCCAATCCAGCGCCAGCAACGCCACGAATGAAATGCCGGTAGCCACATTGGGCGACACGCCGGCCAGCGTCATCAGCCAGATCGACAAGGGAAACGACAGCACAATCAGCACTTCCAGGCCCGCGCCGCCCAGCCGCTTCCAGTTGAACGCGACGTCGCCGCCCCAGTTGTTGCGGCGGGCGTAATAGGCCACGGTCAGCATCATCAAAATCGTGAGCACCGCGCCGGGCAACAAGCCCGCCAGGAACAGCGAGCCAATCGACACGTTGGCCATCATGCCGTAGATGACGAAGGGCAAGGACGGCGGAATGATGGGGCCCAGCGTGGCCGAGGCCGCGGTGACGCCGACGGCGAATTCGGTCTCGTAGCCATGATCTTTCATGGCTTTGATTTCGATGGTGCCCAGCCCCGCGGCATCGGCAATCGCCGTACCGGACATGCCGGCAAACACCACCGAGCCGATGATGTTCACCTGCCCCAGCCCGCCGCGCATCCAGCCTACCAACGCGACCGCGAAGTTATAGATGCGGCCGGTGATGCCAGCGATGTTCATCAGGTTGCCGGCCAGAATGAAGAACGGCACGGCCAGCAAGGGAAACGATTCGACGCCCGCAATCATGCGCTGCGCGACCACCACATCCGGCACGCTGCCCGAGATCAATACGAACAACAGCGATGCGCCCGCCATGGACACCGCCACCGGCAGGCCCAGAATCATCAACAGCAAAAAGGTTCCAATCAGTGTGCCCATGAGTCGCTCCTGGAATGGCACTGCGGATACATAAGGGTCTGGCGCGGCGCGCCGTTCAGTCGAGCGACTCGTAGGCCGCGGGGTTCTCCAGAATCGAATAGCCCTGCCGCCAGTTCTGCACGGACACTTGAAGCGACCGAAGGAACATCATGACGAAGCCCGCCAGCGCAACCCAGTACACGTAGGACTTGTTCCAGAACAAGGTGGTCATGGGCTCGTCGCCCACCAGCACGATGTAGCGATAGGTCAGCCACACGGCATAGCCGAAGAAGGCCGTGCGCAGCACGTCGATCAGCGTAGACAGCACGCGGCTGACGGGTTTGGGCAGGTAGCGGTACAGAAAGTCGACCTGGATGTGGCGGCAGGCGCGCACGCACATCGCCGCGCCCAGGAACACCACGCCGATCAGGCAATACACCGCCAACTCTTCGGTCCACGCGTACGAATCGTTCAGCACGTAGCGCGAGAAGAATTGCAGGAAGACGAGCGCCGCCATCGTCCAGAACATCGCCAGGCAGATCCAGTCTTCGGGCGCGTAGCCGGCCAGGCTGACTTCGTGATGGTCGGCCTCTTCGAAGCTTTGGACGATCTCGTCGACGGAAGTCTGGTGCGGGCCGGGCGGGGCCGCGGCGTGGCCGGGCGACGGGGTCAGGCCAGGGTTGACGGCCGCCATGGGCGCCGCTTTTGCGTTCACGTGCATGAGGTTCCCCTGATCGGAATCGGGTATGTAGCGTCGGGTGTCAAACGGCGGGCGGCAACGGCGGGCCAACTCGGCCCGCCGCCGCGGCTTACTTCACCGCCTGGATCTTTTCCCAATCCGATTTCTGATAGCCGTACTGCTCGAACGGCACCTTCTCAAGCACGGTCTTGCGGAAGTCGTCGACGTTGACCTCGGCCACGTTCAAGCCGCGCTTCTTGAACACTTCGACCATTTTCTTTTCGCTGTCGGCCACTTCGGATGACGCCTTCTCGGCGGCCTGCTGCGCAACCTCGGCGAAGATCTTCTTGTCTTCATCAGACAAGCTCTTCCACAACTTGCCCGAGATCACCGTGTTCAGGTGGTCAACGATGTGGCCGGTCAGGATGATGTTCTTCTGCACTTCGTAGAACTTCTTCGCTTCGATGGTCGTCAGCGGATTTTCCTGCGCTTCCACCGTGCCGTTCTGCAAGGCCAGGTACACCTCGGCGAACGCGATGGGTGCGGTGTTGGCGCCACAGGCGCGCGGCATGGCCAGGTAGGCCGCCACGTCCGGCACGCGGATCTTCATGCCCTTCATTTCCGAGCACTTGGTGAAGGCGCGATTCGACGTCGTCTGGCGCGTGCCGTAGTAGGTGGTGGCGACGATGTGGTTGCCGCTTTTTTCGTCGTAGCCGCGCGTGAGCTCTTTGTAGATGTCGCTCTTGGTGTAGGCGATCAGGTGCTCGGGACTGCGGAAGATGTAGGGGTAGTAGGTGACGCCAATGCGGGGAAAACTCTTGGCGGCGAAGCTGGAGCCCGAGATGATCATGTCCACCGTGCCCAGCGTCAGCCCCTGGTTGATGTCGTTCTCCTTGCCCAGCTGAGAGGCGGGGTAGACATCGATGTGATAGCGGCCGTTGGTGCGTTTCTCGATTTCTTGCGCCGCCCACACCGACGAGGTGTGGAAGGGTTCGGAAGTCTCGTACACATGCGCCCATTTCAGCTTGGTTTGCGCCAGCGCGCTGCCACTGACGGCCAGCGCGACGGCGGCAAACAGCACTTTGATAGCGTTGCCTCGATTCATGTTGTCTCCTCTCTCTGAGGTAACGGACGCGGCGAGTGTTGTTGTGAGCCGGCCCGCTTTATGTTTCACATCGGGATATCACCTACAGGTTGCACCTTCGTACTGCGACTACGGTTCCCCGGTGGCGTCAGGACGCCGCCGGCTCTTTGCTATCCACGCGCATCGTCTCGGCCCCGCCTGGCCAGCTGGCGGTCAGGCGGTCGAACGAGCAGGAAAGATGGTGATGCATCGCGGCGCGCGCGGCGGTTTCGTCGCCCGCCGCGATGGCGGTGATGACGCGGCGATGCTCGGTAATGGCGACGGCCCAGCTGTCCGGGTTTTCGAAGTAGTCGCCCAGCTTCACGGACAAGGGGTTGTGGCGTTCGTCGAAGAGTTCGCCCACCACGCGCACCAGCACGGCGTTATTGGCCATCTCGGCCACGCGCAAGTGAAACAGGCGGTCGCCGCGGATAGGCACGTAGCCTGCGCGCGCTTCTTCTTCCATGGCGCCCACGGCTTCCAGCAGGCCATCGACCAGCGCCGGCGCCGTGTGGCGGGCGGCTTGGGCGGCAAGCTCGCCTTCGATGGTCCAGCGGGCGCGGATGGTTTCAAGCGGGCTTTCGGCGGTCAGGCTCGCGCGCGGCGCGCCCGTCAGGCTTTGCACGTACACGCCGGAACCCATGCGCACTTCGACCCAGCCTTCGACCTCCAATGCGATCAGCGCTTCGCGCACCGACGGGCGCGACACGCCCAGCTTCAACGCCAGGTCGCGCTCGGGCGGAAGCCGCGCGCCCACGGGAAATTCGCCCGCCTCGATCAGCAGACGCAACTGGTCGGCGATCTGGCGGTACAAACGGCGCGGCTCGATGGTCTGGATGGGCATGAGGGCAGGACGTTTGGGATACAGCTGTCTGACAGGACGAAAAGGTAAAGTGGCCTTACCAATTGACCAGAATCCTGCGCCTGCTGTCGTTGGGTCACAATTAGGGTTTGCCCATAGCCCTGCTTCGCATCACGCGGGCAACCCTTATCTGTTAAAAAGCCGCCACACCCGGCCCTCTTTCGCAACCATGACCCACGACCCGCAACACTCGCCCTTTAAAAGCAGCGGCGGCGCGCGCCGCATCTTGAATGCGCTGCGCTATTCCTGGCAGGGCCTGAAGGCCGCCGTCAAATATGAAGCGGCCTTCCGCCAGGAACTGGCGCTGGCCGTGCTGATGATTCCGGCGGCGTTCTTCCTGGGGCGGACCACGGTCGAGGTCTTTTTCCTGGTGGGCACGGTCATCATGGTGCTGGCGGCGGAACTGCTGAACTCCGCCATCGAAGCCCTGGCCGACGCCTTGTCCGTGGAACGCCACCCCTTGCTGGGGCGCGCCAAGGACCTGGGCAGCGCAGCCGTGATGCTGCTGCTGATCTTCGCCGGAGCGGTCTGGATAGGCGTTGCCATCAGCCGTTTCGCCATGCATTGACACGGGTGGCGCCCCATGGGGGGTGCGCCGCTCTTTATACTGGGAGCCATGATGCCTAATTCGACGTCAGCACCCTCTGAGCGCATCGTCATCGTTGGCGGTGGCGCGGGCGGCCTGGAACTGGCCGCAAAGCTCGGCCGCATTCACGGCCGGCAACACGTGACGCTGGTCGACAGCCGTCCCTTCCATATCTGGAAGCCGTCGCTGCACGAAGCGGCCGCCGGCACGCTGGATATCCACCAGGAAGGCTTGTCCTATCTGATGCTGGCCCACATGAACGGCTTTTCGTTCGCGCAGGGCCGCTTGCTGAGCGTGGATCGCACGCGCCGCCAGATCGTGGTGGATGCCGTGAACGACGCGCAGGGCCAGGAAGTCCTGCCGCGCCGCGACCTCGGCTACGACACGCTGGTGCTGGCGCTGGGCAGCACGTCCAACTTCTTCAACACCCCGGGCGCGGCCGAACACGCCGTCACGCTGGACACCACCGAAAACGCCGAACAATTCCGCCTGACCATGCTGAAAGCCATGGCGCAGGTGGACTTGGCCAAGGTGCGCAACCCGTCGGCCCGGCTGGACCTGGTGATCGTGGGCGGCGGCGCCACGGGCGTGGAACTGGCGGTTGAGCTGACCGAAGCGAGCCATGTGGTCAGCGCCTACGGCCTGCCCAATTTCCGTGCCGAACGCGACCTGGCGATCACGCTGGTGGAAGGCGCGCCGCGCATTCTGTCGGCCCTGCCCGAGAAAATCTCGGAAGCCGCCACCAACCGGCTGACCGAGCTGGGCATTGGCGTGGAAACGGCGTGCCGTGTATCGGAAGTAACGGCCAACAGCGTGAAGACCGCCGACGGCCGCGAATTCCCCGCGCAGCTGTGCATGTGGGCGGCCGGCATCAAAGGCCCCGCCCTGCTGGCCGACCTGGACCTGCCGCTGAACAAGCTGGGCCAGTTGGAAGTCAACGAACGGCTGGAAACGGCCGACCCGCACATCCTGGCGCTGGGCGATTGCTGCTCGGTGCCCTGGCGCGACGGCCGCACCGTGCCTGCCCGCGCACAAGCCGCGCACCAGCAGGCCGATTACCTGGCGAAGAAGCTTACCGCCCGCCTGCGCCGCGCGGCGGAACCCGCCGGCCCCTACGTCTACCAGGATCACGGCTCGCTCGTGTCGCTGGGCCAGGACGCGGGCGTGGGCTCCCTGATGGGCAAGCTCGCCGGACGGGGACTGTTCGTAAGCGGTACACTGGCGCGCTTGATGTACATGAGCCTGCACCTGATGCACCACAAAGCGGTGCTGGGTATCTCACGCACCGCCTCCCTGGCCCTGGCTCGCCTGCTCATGCGGCGCACGCGCCCCCGGGTCAAACTGCACTGAACTCCCCCATGAATTTCCTGCAAAAACTCGAACACGCCTGGACCACCAGCAACTCGCTTCTGCAAGTGGGCCTGGACCCCGACCCCCAACGCTTTCCGCGCGAATTGCAGGACAAGCCGGACGCCATCTTCCAGTTCTGCCGCGACATCGTCGACGCCACCGCGCCGTACGCATGCAGCTTCAAGCCGCAGATTGCGTACTTCGCCGCGCACCGCGCCGAAGACCAGCTGGAAGCGCTGTGCCAGCACATCCGCGACAAGCACCCGGACTTGCCGATTGTGCTGGACGCCAAGCGCGGCGACATCGGCTCCACCGCCGAAAACTACGCCCGCGAAGCCTACGAACGCTATCAGGCGCACGCGCTGACGGTCAGCCCCTACATGGGCCTGGACTCGGTCGAGCCCTACCTGGCGTGGCGCGACCGTGGCGTGATCGTGCTGTGCCGCACGTCGAACCCCGGCGGTTCCGATCTGCAATTTTTGAAGATGGATAACGGCGAGCCGCTGTACCTGCACGTGGCGGGCCTGGTGGCCGACAAGTGGAACGCCAACGGCCAGTGCGGCCTGGTGGTGGGCGCGACCTTCCCGAACGAGCTGGCGGCGGTTCGCCAGCGCATCGGCGACGCCCTGCCCCTGCTGGTGCCGGGCATCGGCGCCCAAGGCGGCGACATCACCGCCACCGTAAACGCCGGCGCCAATGCCGCCCGCAGCGGCATGATGATCAATTCGTCACGCGCCATCATTTACGCCAGCGGCGGCGACGATTGGCGCGAGGCGGCCGGCCGCGCCGCCATGGGCCTGCGCGACGCGATCAACGCGGTGCGCTGATCCCCGCGTCGTCGCCAAAAAAAACGGGTTGCATGCGTGCAACCCGTTTTTCTTTCAGCGCGGCTTAGCGCCGATTCACCGGCGCGCCCAAGAATTCCAATAACCCTCGCAGCGCAAATTCCACCGCCGCATGACGCACCTGCGTGCGATCGCCGGGGAACACGTGCGTGACAGCGCGGCTGGTGATGCCTTCGCCCACGCGCATCGCAAACCCGAAGCACACCATGCCCACCGGCTTGCCCGGCGTGGCGCCGCCCGGCCCGGCGATGCCGGTGGTGGACACGGCCACGTGCGCAGCGGGAGACACCAGCAACACGCCGTTAGCCATTTCCAGCGCGACCGGCTCACTGACCGCGCCGAAGTGATGCAGGGTATCGGGCGACACGTCCAGTTCGGTCACTTTGGCGTCGTTGCTGTAGGTGACGAAGCCGCGCTCGAACCAGTCGCTGGAACCGGCCACCGACGTCATCGCACCCGCCAGCAGGCCGCCCGTGCAAGACTCCGCCGTGCCCAACATCCAGCCATGGCGGCGCATGGCGTCGCCCAGCCGTTCGGCCAGACCCACGATGGTGGCTTCCGCCAACTGCTCCGCCGACAAATTCGAACGGGGGGTTTCTTGCGGTTCGATCATCCCAAGACTCCTGTGCGTGCAATCAATGCCATGACCAGCAAGGCGTAGCCGGCGGCGACGATATCGTCCCACATTACGCCGAAGCCGCCCTTGATGTGGGCGTCAAAAAACTTGATGGGTGGCGGCTTGACGATGTCGAAGGTGCGAAACAGCGCAAACGCCAGCAACTGCGACAACCACCCCGCGGGCGTCAGCCAAAGCACCAGCCAGAACGCCACCATCTCGTCCCAGACCATTCCGACATGATCCGACTGCCCAAGTTCACGGCCCACCCGGTGGCAGGCCCAGCAGCCGTATAAAAAGGCCAGCGCCAGGAACACGCCGATGGCCAGGTCCGACGCGGCAGGCGCCGCCGCCACCCAGATGCCCCAGGCAAGCAACGTGCCCCAGGTGCCCGAAGCCGGCCGGATCAGGCCGCTGCCAAAGCCAAACGCGATCAGACGGCCGGGGTCGCGGCACACCCAGGACAGTGCGGGGTAGACGGCCCGCGAGCGTTCGCGCATGGAGACGGAGGGCTTATCGGAAGAGGACATGGATGCTGGGCGGAGTAAGAGGGATCGAAGACAGTGATGGCGCCGGATCAGGGTCTGGGTCAGGGTCAGGAAGCGGGGAAATGGTCGAAACCGGCGGGCAGCTCGGTCAACGGCTGGCCCTGCGCGTCCCGCACCGACACGCCGGGCTGCGCCAGCGTCTGGCCGATGCGGGTGACGCGTGCCTGCGCGGCACGGGCGGCGGCCTCGACGGCCTGCCGTTTGGCGGGCGGCGCGGTAAAGCACAACTGATAGACGTCACCGCCGCCCAGCACCGCGCGGCGGCGCGGCGCTTCGTCCATAGCGGACACGGCAGCGGCCACCGGCATGCTCGCTTCGTCCAGGCTTGCGCCCAGCCGGCTTGCCGCCAGGATGTGGCCCAGGTCCTGCAACAGGCCGTCGGACAAGTCGATCGCGGCATGCGCAATGCCGCGCAGCGCCAGGCCCAGCGCCACTTGCGGCTGCGGCCATTCCAGCGCGCCGCGCGTGGCGGCCAGCAAGGCATCGTTGGCGGCGTACTGGCCATCCAGCAGGCGGTAGGCCACATCGGCCGCGCCCAGTTCGCCGGACACCCAGATGTCGTCGCCCGCTTTTGCGCCATCGCGGCGCAGGGCTAGTCCGGCCGGCACCGAGCCGAACACGGTGACGCTGATGGCCAGGTCATGCGCGCTGCGCGTGGTGTCGCCGCCGATCAGCGGGCAGCCATGGGCATCGGCCAGCGCGTGAAAGCCCTCCGCGAACGCAGCCAGCCACGGTTCTTCCAGACGCGGCAAGGCCAGCCCCAACACGCAGCCGATCGGGCGCGCGCCCATGGCGGCCAGGTCCGACAAGTTCACGGCCAGGGCCTTGTGGCCCAGCGCCCGCGGGTCCACGTCGGGAAAGAAATGCCGGCCTTCCAGCAGCAAGTCAGTGCTGGTGGCGACCTGCTCGCCGGACGGCACGGGAAACAGCGCGCAGTCGTCGCCCACGCCCAGCAAGCCAGCGGGCGCGCGGCGGGTGAAATAGCGCGCGATCAGATCAAATTCGGACGCCACGGCAACTCCGAAAACCCGGCAGGCACGCCGGCACAATTATCAAAAGCCGAAGGGGTCAGGCGCAGGCCGCGCCTGCCGCACCGGATGAGGGTGCGCGCAGGGCGGCATGCGCCTGACCCCTTCGACAGGCGGTCAAGCCCCGGTTCAGCGCCGTTGCTGCGCCGCGGCCTGGACCTCGTTCGCACGCACGTCGGCAGCCAGTTTGTCGAGCACGCCGTTGACGAACTTGAAGCCGTCGGTGCCGCCAAACGATTTGGCCAGCTCAACCGCTTCGTTGATGGCGACCTTGTACGGCACTTCGACATGATGAATCAGTTCGAAGCTGCCGATCAGCAGGATGCCATGCTCAACGGGCGACAGCTCGGCCAGCGGGCGGTCGATGTAGGGCGTGAAACGCTCGCGCAGCGTGGGCGCTTCGCGCAGAACACCGTGCAGCAAGGTCTTGAACCATTGCGCGTCGGCCTCGGAAAAATCCTCGGTGTCGCGCAAATGGGCGTCGATCTCGCCGGCGTCTTGCGTGCCTTCGCCACCGCGCAGCAGCCACGCGTACACGCCTTGCAGCGCGAATTCGCGTGCACGGCGGCGAGCGCTGCGCGCGTTGGCGCGGGCTTGCGCCGCGCTATCAGCGCTTGTCGTCGTCTTCTTCGTCGTCAAAATCTTCGTCCTCGTCTTCGTCGTCTTCGTCTTCTTCCTCGGGTTCCAGCGCCGCCACCAGGTTGGCCATTTCAACGGCCACCTGGGCGCAATCGCGACCCTTGCCGGCGGCGCGGGCTTGCGCCTGCTCGTCGGTGTCGACGGTCAGAACGCCGTTTGCGACGGGGATGCCGGTTTCCAGGGAGATACGGGTGATTGCCGTGGCCATTTCATTGCTGACCACTTCAAAGTGATAGGTCTCGCCGCGGATGACGGCGCCCAGCGCGATCAGGGCGTCGAATTCAAACGTTTCGGCCATGTGGGACAGGGCCACGCCCAGTTCCAGGGCGCCGGGAACGGTGGTGACCATGACGTCACGTTCGTCCACGCCCAGTTCGGCCAGTTCTTTCAGGCACGCTTCGAGTTCGGCTTGGCCGATTTCTTCATTGAAGCGGGCGCGTACGATGCCGATGTGCAGCCCTTCGCCGTTCAGGTCGGGGGTAAGGATGTAAGGGTTCATGTGTCGGCCTTCAGTGTGTTGCGGGAGTATTCTG
>Ga0256787_1000423_pt1 | contig 11400 bp, 12 predicted proteins | sample MC6MC0938MT_FD_189994 | JGI IMG/M metagenome (GOLD analysis project Ga0256787, IMG submission 189994) | Metatranscriptome of enriched soil aggregate microbial communities from Iowa State University, Ames, United States - MC6-MC0938-MT... | ecosystem: Environmental > Terrestrial > Soil >... | reverse complement strand
TTTTCTTTTTTACATACTAAATTTAAACTAATTTTAAACAAATTCTTCCTAAACTTTAAACTTGCCTTTCTATAATTAGTATCAATATAAAGTGAAGGGCTGATAATTAATGAGGAAAGCTAGGAAACATAAGGTTTTATTAAGTTTTGCACTGGCAAGTTTAATGACAGTAAGTGGAGTAGTAAATGTCTCTGCTGCTGTCCCTGTAAATGAGCAGATTATTAAAAACGATTCTGCTGTCAAACAAGCTAGGACTTCTAATGAAACATTACTTGATTGGAAAAAAATGGGCGAATGACCATGCATACAGCCTGTCATCCATCCAGCCTGAAACGTTTGACGGACAAAAAATTCCCGCTAACAAATTTGACGATTTAGAGATGCTAAAACCTTTATTACATGATAAACGTATTGTCTTTTTAGGGGAAAGCTCTCATGGAGTGGCGCAATTCAATCTAGCGAAAACACGTTTAATACAATTTTTACATCAAGATATGGGCTATAATGTCCTTGCCTTTGAAAGTGGTATGGGTAATGTGATGAATGCTCAAGGACAAATTGATAAACAAGCAGCTCTACAAACAATGAAGGATGCCATTTTCGGCGTTTGGTGGACAAAAGAAACTTTGCCTCTGTTTGACTATGCAAAATCGACTCAAGCAACAGAGCAACCTCTTGTACTTACTGGCTTCGATATTCAACAACAAGGAGCATTTACGAACGGAGATTGGCTGCAAAACCCTAAGTTGGCTCAGCAATTCAATGAAGCTGAGAAGCAACTTGCTGAATGGAGCTCGGGAAAAGATTTGAAGGGCTATCAAAAAGTAAAAGCTACTATAATTGATGTATATAAACAGGTAAAATCACAAATACAATTCAAAGAAAAAGAGCTACAGGCAGCTTATCCAAAAGAGCCTCATATTGTAAAACTAATGGATCGCACTCTAGCAGATCGTATTCGACTAGCAGACGAATATATAGAGTTAACAATTCAGTCCAATATCGACATTGAACAAAATAATATAGAATCATTTTTGCAAACTATGGAATGGCGAGATCAAGCGATGATGGAGAACTTACTTTGGTTAGCTGAAGAGGTGTACCCTACAGAAAAGTTTATTGTATGGGCTCATAACGATCATATTCGTAAAGCACAATCGGATGTAATGGGATCTCCTTACCCAGTTAAATTAATGGGGGAACGTTTACCTGATATCTATAAGAAATATAGCTATGTATTAGGTCTATACATGACTAGTGGAGAGACAGCTAATAATATGGGAGAACCTATGCCTGTTTTACCTCCTGTCAAAGGATCTATTGAAGATATTCTGTCTTCAACAAATAAACCTTACACATTCATCGATTTACGCAATCGACAAAATGAACGAGGCAACTCATGGATGTTTGAACCACGCTTATCCTATAGTTGGGGAATGATACAGGAAAGTCTTGTTCCGCGCGACCAATACGATGGTATACTTTTAATAGATCAGGTGAATAAACCAACTTATATCAAATAATCTCTCTTATTAAACAATAGCAAACTAGATTTCCTAGTTTGCTATTATTTTAAGTATCCATCGATATAGTATCCCATTCTTCGTCTTGATATCCAATCATCCAAAATAAGCCTCTCCGTCTTTCCATCACAACACTTTCATTTAATGCTAAAGGAGCTTCTTGTCCATTGATGCGGCTATCTACACAAGCCCAATGTAATCTGTAAATTTTATCCGCCTCATCCACTATATCTTCCTTACTGCGCAGTACCGTTTGACCATAAAATTGCTCAAATGTCTCGCAACGAGAAACTACTTGAATTGCATATTCACAATCACATACATCGTCAGGGAAATTTAGCTCTTCCACAAGTCCCAATGCCCAAATAAGTGTCCAATAGGCTTCATATTGCCATGATATATTGACCGCTTCTTGAGCACCAGGATGCTGAGCCTCAAGAAAGAATTTTTCATGCTCCGTTAAAAATTCATGCACCTCATATGTGTGTAGCATATTGGTAAAGAACTCTCTAGACTCCTCAATATCACCCTTCTGTGCTACATCACAAGCGAATTGAATAACAATCAACAGGGCAACCGCTCTTCTTGCAATATCCTCTTGGCTTTTAAATTGAAGATTTTCTACTGGTGGTAGCTGAGGAAGCGATGCCGCATAAGGTAAGTTCTTCTCTTTTAAAAAGGCTATCGTTCTAATTTTTCGTGCCTCTCCCTGTGCTGATGTGACCTCTTGTGCATGTATCTTTCTTGTACAAGCATGTGGTTGAAAATCAGATGGACCTGATTCTCCATTAGGATAAACAATAACCATACCGTTCTGATCCAGCAAAGTACCATCTGATAGGAAACCAATCCCCCCTATGCTTGCTAGTAATTTAATAAATTGCTGCATATGGTCTTCTGTCATCTCTTTGTTCATTTCGATTGCAACGACAGTATTGAGCACTGATATTTGAATCATTATACGTTCTTTTAGCTGTTCATCTTTAAATGGAATTTTATCGTAAAAGCCCATCATCCCAGGTATATTTTTTGCAAAATAATCAGGGTTCGTATCTTCAGTTAAAATGTTTATAGAACATCTATATTTATTAAATAAACCTCTTGATTTTAATAAATATTCGTTTTCATCTTTTTCAATAATGAAGCTTTTTGCCAATACATCGGATAGTTTATCCTGAATATCATCTGTATCATTTTTGGAAGCGAATATCGTAAAATGGTTCAATCTACTCTCTCCTTAGTCGCATATAGCATTTTAATAACCAATTTTCCAAACAACTAAGCGCTTGGCTAAACAGCTGTTTATTTTTCCGTAGCACCTCATGTTCAACCCAATACGCCAGCAAAGGACGCCATTTTTCTTCGTCTATCATAGTTGTTGGTGTGATTCCCCGCTGCATCATCTGACAAACAGCTCGGATGGATGTTAGCCTCTCTACTTCGTTGCCATTTAACCACTCGTATAATGTCTCTGCACTTGGTTGTGACTCAGCTAAAAGTGTATCCCACCCATCAATAGGAAACGTGACATAGGATCTCATCCAGTCTATAATATTTGGATGGTGAAATTGGCGTAGACGATATAGGGCAGTATAGGCATCAATTCTATCTTTTTCGATATCCATTAAGATAAAAGATTGTCCTTCATTAACTGGCAAACAATGTACTGTTACATAATCACGCATCCAGTCAGGTACGTCATTCTGTCCTTGCCAAAGTTCTCTCGCCCAATTTCCCGCCTCACTCGGACATATCTTGACTAAAATTTCACTCCACGCCTTTTGTTCTGATTGAGATTGAGCTCGCTCTAACTTATGTCGAAGAGCCTGATACACCTGTACTCCATCAAAATGCAAAAATGCCTCCTGCACGCTTGTTTTTTTGACACCATGCATGGAAACATAATGAAGTAAAGATGCTAAGCTGGATTGAGCCTGCTGTAAATTAGAGCTTAAATATTGTTCTAGCCAAGTTAGCCATAATTGTGAGCGATACAATTCAATATCCAATCCATTTTCACTACAAAATTGACGATGCTGTCCGCAATCTACGCCAATACAGCCTAAAGCCGTCATATTATCAACGTACGAATGAAAGCTGGCAGCAAGCAAATCAAGCTCATCTTCTTCATGGCTCCAATACCAAACGGTTTCGTCGTCAAGCTTAAGAAGAAGAGCATCTCCATTACCGGCCGTAAAAAATTGTAAATATTGCTGTTCATACGATTCATCATTCTCTCCAAAGTAAGGAAAGTCTAGAGCTTTTAGGCTCCAGCCAAATTCACCAGAAGGCGTATCTAGCAATTCAGTGGGAAGTATCGCCTCATCTGGTAATGACCAATAAATACTTACTTGCTTTGAGCAATTTTGCAACAGTTGACGAAACCCATTAGGGATTTGTACACCAAGTCTTTCCTCAACCTGCTGTAACTCTTGCTCGGTAGCGACTGGCCGCATTTCAATCGGATGTACACAAGCTCCCTGCTGCTTCAATCGCTCTACTAAATGATTCCAACGCTCAATCCACATTGTCTCTAACCTCCATATAAGGCTCATGTGATGTCATACTTCTTATTTATCGTCAGGAAATCATTTACTGATTAGGATAACTTTAAACAGAATGACAAAATGCTATTATTTTACTGCCATCTAAACCTTCGTATATGATAAATGTCTCAGCTATATTCATTCTTTTCTATTACGTCTTAATGAATTATTTTACTTTCTTTACTTCCATCATAATTTTGGTTACATACTCTTCTTCTCGATTTTTCATTACGGCATCATAAATGTATTCCTCGTATACATACTGACCTAGCTCATAGCCCTTTTCATGCATGACATTAAATAGCCGTGTGTATGTCTCACCAAGTTTTGAGGAGGGGCCTACATGATAACCAATCACAAATTCACCCTCTATCGCCTTAAAATAAGGATGCCCTTCTCTTGGATGAGGCTGCTCAATATACAAATAACTATAGTTATCGTAATTCCCAGCTAACACTTGCTCTCTTCTTGTTATCCCTCCAATGGGATACCCCGTATCTAATTGAGAGCGATCCAATTCCTCAATAAAGTCAGATACAGCCTTCACAAACTGCTCTTCTGTAGAATTCTCAATATTTTTACTCAAATATAATGTATCTTCAGGAAAATACTCAATCGTGATGTCCTTAAAATTTAGATGCAGTGCTTCCTCTGTCATTTTGATTTTGACATCAATAATATTCTCAATCATTTCTAGTTCTCTACGCTTCTTCGCAACATGCTCTTTTTGTTGGTGCATCAATTCTAAAAAATTTTCAGGTGATTTCTCTGCCATATAATGCTGAATATCCTTTAAGGACATCCCCACTGCCTTTAATAATTCAATAACACCGAAAAAATCATATTGAGCAAGTGAATAATACCTATAATCCTTACTATCTTTCATGATGGGAGATAATAAACCAATTTGATCATAATAAATAAGTGTCTGTTTATTCACCTTACATAATTTAGCAAATTCACCAGTTGTAAAATACTTTACATTTTTATTAAGCATTTTTTGAGTTTCCTCCCTTGACTATATAGTTACTATATACTTTAGATTGTACCTATTCAAAATAAAAATAGAAAGGTTTTGACATTATGTTCACGGAGATTCGTGACATTACAGCTTTTAACAAGAAAGAAATTTTAGCATTACGCATCGCTGACAATCAGCAACATTTTATAGAATCTACAGAACAATGCTTAACAGAGGCGGAAATGGATCGACGCTTTACGCCTTTAGGTCTGTATAAAGATAACACCGCTATAGGCTTCGCTATGTACGGCTTATTCCCTCATGATGATTACAGTCAACGAGTATGGCTTGATCGCTATCTAATTGCAGAACAATACCAAGGACAAGGTTTGGGAAAACATTTTTTACAGCAACTTATTCAATATTTAACAGTAAAGTTCAACTGTCTTCAGATATATTTAAGTGTTTATGACAATAACGCTGTAGCTATCCAGCTGTATAAACAATTTGGTTTTATATTTAATGGTGAGCTAGATGATAAAGGGGAAAAAGTGATGGTTTTGGAGGTGCATGGTTATGACAACCATTAATCCAATTGAAACAAAGCCACTGAAACCATTATTTTTATCATACTTATTCCCTGCAATGATCGGGATGCTTTTAATGTCCGTCAATATATTGGTAGATGGCATTTTCGTTAGTCATGGCGTGGGACCTACAGCTTTAGCTGGAGTTAATATAGCTGTTCCTATTTTCTCTATTTTGCTTTCTATTTCTCTATGGATTGGCATGGGAGGAGCTACTCTTTTCTCGATTTCTCTAGGAGAGGGCAATAAGCAACGTGCCCATCAACTATTTACATTGGCGTTTTCTACAATGCTAGTGGTTGTGATAACGATTATTGGATTTCTCGCGTTAAATCTAAAGGACATTTCTTATATATTCGGAGCGAGCGATGATACGTATCCGTATGTGCAGGAGTATTTACATGTAATTTTGCTCTTTGGGATATTTTACACACTTGAAAATTTATTAAGTATTTTTATTCGGAATGATGGCAACCCAAAATTGGCTATGCTGGGCTTAATTACAACATCGGCTTTGAATATACTCTTAAATTACGTTTTCATCTTCGTACTAGATTATGGTGTGACTGGCTGTGCCTTAGCGACAGCAATAGCTACAATTATAGGTACGTCTGTGCTATGTCTTCATTTTTTCCGTCCTCAATCTGAGTTAAAATTTGTCACTTCATTTTTAAATCTATCAGATTTGAAAAAAATTTTTGCTATAGGTTTACCTAGCTTTATTGTTGAAGCTTCCGTTGCAGTTATCGTTATTTTGTATAACGTTACATTTTTACATTATTTAGGTGCGAATGGCGTTACTGCCTATGCAATGGTCAATTATATCCATACTGTCTTGTTGACTATTTTCCTTGGAGTCGGTATGGCTCTACAACCGTTAGTTAGCTATCACCACGGGGCAAGATTACTTGAAAGATTAACTGCTTTATTGAAAATCGGTTTAGCTACCGCATTTATTTTAGGATTAACAACAGCTCTTATAGCTCTTCTTTTCCCTTCTCAATTAATGGCTTTATTTGGAGATAGCTCATTTGAAATTCGCAGTATGGCAGCACAGGGCTTTGTTTATTTTGCCATTGGCTATGTATTTTTAGGGATCAACATGGTGTTCGCAGAATTCTTTCAATCCATTGAAAAAATTCGTATTGCTACAACAATTATGTTACTACGTAGTATTATCTTATTTATCCCTACTCTCATCATACTACCCAAGATACTTGGCTCGCAGGCTATTTGGTGGACCTTCCCAGTAGCAGAAGGAATTACAGCATTGCTTATTTACTTGTTCATTAGGAAAAATCCAAGAACCCTTTCATCTCCTGACCATGCTTAAATGAAAGGGGACCTCATCAAGGTCCCCTTTTAATATGTTTGCCTAACAAAATTGCATTTTTAGCGTACCTCTTCCTTCTTCTACTATTACTTCCCCAACTGCTCCATTCACTAGAATTAATTGAGGGGGACATGTCCAATATCTACTTCATAGAAAACTGGTATTCCCATCTCGTCAAAAATATCTCCTAATGCATCCACCAATGTAAAGTCCCCTAGATTTTCATATAGTCCTGCTCGCCCGATTAGAACACCATTACATTTATTGAACCAACCATTATACTTTAATTGCCACAAAGCTCGGTAGATTTTTGCTGCATCCATACCAACACTTTCTAAATACCATATTGTTCCTTCCTCAGAGCAATATTCGTTAATAAATGATTGAACGTAATCGAAGGGCGTACCTATAAGAATTTGCAATGTATTTAAACAGCCACCTATCAACCTACCTGTCATACGATTACTACGCTCTTGGTTTAGAACTTTCCATTCGGTTTCACTGTCAAAATAAAATCCTGTAGCAGGATTTTTATAAACTTGCTCCCAGCTCGATTGAAAATAGTGAGAAGAGCTTTGAGTTATTGAATGACCAGTCTTACATGTAATTACGTCTATCCATTTAGAAGAAAGTTCATCCCATTGAGGTGCAGATAATTCAGTAAAATTCACCCCATGTGCGGATGCGTACCCCGTCATGGTTGTGTATACAAAAGATAAAGTACTAATATCTGAATACCCTAATATCCATTTGGGTCCCGCTTTTTTTAATTCGTCCCAATCGATTAAAGGTAATAACTCCATTAGAAAACTGCCTCCCCACGGTGGCATGACGACATCTATTCGCTCATCTAATAAATAGTCCATAAGTTCAGAGACTCGCTTTTCTTTTGTTGTACTTCTACCTTTAAGTTGCGTCCAGGTAGTATTTCCAATAATAACTTTCATTCCTCTTTGTATTAATTGTTTTTCAGCTTCTGTTATTAATAGATGAAGATGCTGTTCGACTCCACTAGAGGGTGCTGTCACGCCAATCGTAAGAGGCGTTTTTAAAGTAGGATATTGTATTTTCATTTACCATCTCTCCTTTATGCCTGCAAAAAATAATTGTTTTACAACAACAAGACGATTTTGGGTCTCTTAATTAGTTTTGCTATATCAGATTTAGAATGCATTTTAACTAAAAATACAGCTATGAAAGTTTCAACACTATTTCTGTCCTTCACACACAGAAATTTTTACCAATTATACTTGTGTTCAGAAAAAAAACCAACACAAAAATCTGTGCTGGTTAAATTTCTACTTTTGAATTTTCATATACTCATCACGCAACAGACTCATAATGATTTCATCAGAAAATGTATTATTCATAAACAAGGCCTGCCTCAAAACACCTTCTTTTTTAAAGCCGACCTTTTCATAGGATTTAATTGCTCTACTATTGTGTGAATATACCTGTAATTCTAAGCGATTCAGATTTAGCTCCTCAAATGTAAATCTTTGAGCAAGCCTAACTGCTTCTGAACCCATACCTCTGCCACAATTCTCTATATTATGTAAAGCTATACGGAACACTGCCTTTTTATTATCTAAATCAACCTCCATAATCGCCAAATCACCAATTACCTGATCATTATCAACTAAACAAATAGCAAAATCATAGCGAGAAGAATCTGCTTTAAAGCGTTTGATCGCCTCTTTGATTTGTTCCTTTGTTAAAATATTCCGTGTTCCTGTCATATACATGATTTCTTCATTTTGAAAGCATCTTATAATACTATCACTATCATCTTCACGTATTTCTCTTAAATAGACCTGTTGACCTTTTATCAATATAAACACCTCTTGTGCATTAAATAAGGAATCATCATATATGTAGATGATTCCTTTGTTTGGAACTATTCCATTTGTTTTTCAGTGTGTACCTTCACCGATTTCTTCGCAGGGTCTTCCGAGGAGGTTACACCTAGAATATCAAGCAGGAACATAAATAGTGGAATACCTATGATTAGTCCCCATACACCAAGGAAATGCTCAGAAAAGAGAATGACCATAAACGTATAGAAAATCGGTAAATCTGTTTTGGCAGACATAAGCTTTGGATTTAAGAAGTAAGCTTCAATGGCATGTAAAACCATGACAATAACTAAAATATAGACGATGTACATCAAGCCACCAATGCTATATGCGATAATGCTTAATGGTATTAATGAGATGATAACTCCCGCGACTGGAACTAAGCCTAAAATAAAGAGCATAATCCCAAGTGCAATCAAATGTGGGAAGCCCATAATAGAAAGGGCAATGACGGATAACACACAGTTAACAGCAGCAATAATAAATTGTGCTTCAATTACTTTACCAAATGAGCGGATGAATATTCTTGAGAAATAATGAAGCTCATCGTAAAGCGGCCCAATTTTACTATCCTTAAACTTAGCTGTAAACTCAATAATACGATTCTTTTCTAACAAGATGAATAAACTCAAAATTAGAGAAATCAATATTTGCATAATGATTTTACCAATATTCGTAATATTTTTAAGAGTTAAATCCACACCTTGCTCTAAATATTTCCCGAGCTCTATTTTCTCAAAAGTCGGTGCTAAGTATCTCGCAATCTCATTGTCATCTGGATCGAGATTAAAACTTGCAATGAGGTCGAAAAGCTGTGTGATCTGCTGGGTCACAATTGGTAAATATTTGTAAATAACAGCTACAATACCCGCAACAAGTAAAAGGTATAATGTTACCGTCACAGCTTTTTCATTCATCGGCGTATATTTTCTTATGCTTTTCGTTGTCTTCGTAGTAAGCTGGTTCATCAAATAAGTAATAATAAACGTAAGTAAAATTAGATTGATCATACTACGCATTAAATATAATGCAAGAGCAATCCCGACTAGAATAATAAAACGCTTAAATCCATTACTCCGAAAGAAATTATTCATTTATTCACTCCTTCTACAAAACGGCCTCGCTGCCTCTGCTACCTAGGGCTACACTATAAAATTGATTTATAACAATACGCATCATTCTTATGTAAAAATTTCCCTCTCATTTAAATGAGTATAGCCATCTACCTTCAAAATAAGACGAAATGTATGTTTCTTTTAGAAGTGTCTGTATAAAACCTAAGGCGGGGTTGAAGTGAATTGTATGTCTTGTCAAATTAAAAAGTCGATACTCTTATCCTTTGTGAAAGCTTTACCAGCGTATTAGCCAAAATTCTATAAATCTATTATAACCCTTTAAACCAGCATATCCAATTTGTATGTTCTTTTATAATGGTATTTGTATAGAACTTTTATCAACTATTACTTTATGCTATTTTGATTAGAGATATAAATTAAACAGATACAAGGACTGATTCTATGAAAATTGCGAGAAACCCTCAGAACATTCATCCACCCGTTGCTCCTTATGTTCATCAAATTGAGGTGACGGGACCTCAGAGATGGTTAACATTATCAGGACAAATTGGCATGATAGCTGATTGATCTATACCTGAAGATGCAATAGCTCAATTGAAGATAGCACTTGAAAATATTAAAAGAAATCTAGATAGTGCCGATATGGAGGTTCAAGATATTACAAAGCTCGTCTTTTATTTAGTGGGGGATATGGATGCTATTCAACGTAAGGAAATTATCAGTGACTTCTTGGGGGAACATCTTCCATGCACAACATTAATGTATGTCGTTGCACTCGCTACGCCAGCTTTAAAGGTTGAGATTGACGCATGGGCTTGTAAGGAATTATAAATTCATCCTATGTTTTATAAACTAAATTTGTGCATTTTTTTCTTATTTTTTCAATACCCCTTTAGCAGTGCTAAAGGGGTATTGCCTTATTATTTAAGTAATGTCAGCGTCGTTGCAATGGCATTATCAACAAACGAGCGTTGTGGCTGCGATTTCAGCATAACTGTTAACCCTATTAACGCAACAATTAATGCTTGCGCTAAAGACTTTGAATCCGTGTTCGCCTCTAGTTCTCCTGATTGAATTCCCCGTTCAATTGTCTCCTGAAAAATTACTGATAGATAGAGTTGATGCTCTCTTGTCAAAATCTCGAACTTCTCATCATGTGGAGCTAATTCAACCATTGTATTGATACAAAAACAGCCATTACTAAGATCTTTTGTATATTCAGCAGTAATCACATCTTCAAAAAATATAGAAAACGCCTGTTTTACAGAGGCATAACTTTGAAGTTTAGTCCGTATTTCGGATGCGCGAGTTGTCGTATATCTACGAAGGGCCGCTTCAAATAGTTCCTTTTTATCCCCAAACGTTGAATAAATACTAGGACGCTGAATCCCCATTCTAGTAGTAAGATCACTTAAAGAAGTTGCTTCATATCCCTTCTCCCAAAATAATTGCATTGCTGCCTCTAACACTTTTGCCTCATCAAATTCCCGAGTTCTTGCCATTATAGATACACCCCCA
>Ga0256787_1000417_pt1 | contig 11463 bp, 10 predicted proteins | sample MC6MC0938MT_FD_189994 | JGI IMG/M metagenome (GOLD analysis project Ga0256787, IMG submission 189994) | Metatranscriptome of enriched soil aggregate microbial communities from Iowa State University, Ames, United States - MC6-MC0938-MT... | ecosystem: Environmental > Terrestrial > Soil >... | reverse complement strand
TTAACATAAAAACTAAAATAGCCGTTCAGGTAGATATTTTAACTGCCAAGCCCTTATTACATTAAAAAAATAAATAAATTATAAAAAATCACAAAAAATTGAAAACCAATCAATTAATATATAAATCTTCAAAACAAATTACATTAATTTATATTCATAAGCCCATAAAAAAACCAGGACTTAAAGTCCTGGCAATTCTCGTCTTATATTTAATAAAAATAAGTTTATCGTAACTCCTGCATCTGCACCAGCCGGTAATAAGCACCTTCCTGTTTCATCAATTCCTGGTGCGTGCCCCGCTCGACAATCGAACCTTGCTGCATCACAATAATCTCATCGGCACTATAAATTGTAGACAAGCGGTGTGCGATCACGATACTGGTCCGGTTCTTCATCAACTCATTGATTGATTCCTGCACGATCTTTTCCGATTCTGTATCTAAAGCTGAAGTAGCCTCGTCGAGGATAAGAATAGGCGGGTTTTTCAGAATTGCACGGGCGATGGTGATCCGCTGGCGCTCTCCACCACTTAATTTCGAACCCCGCTCCCCTACATTCGCCTCATAGCCATTCTTTTTCTGATTGATAAATTTTGCCGCATTGGCAATTTGCGCTGCTGCATCGATCTGTCCCGGCGTCTTACCCCCTGTACCCAAAGCAATATTGTTGGCAATAGTATCATTGAATAAAATAGGCTCCTGCGACACTACCCCGATCTGCTTCCTTAACTCAAAAAGTTTAGCATCTTTTACATCCACACCATCTATGGTTATTTTACCTGAGCTTACATCATGAAAACGGGGGATCAAGTCAACCAAAGTCGATTTACCGGATCCGGAAGCGCCTACCAGGGCTACTGTTTTTCCTTTAGGAATCCGCAGGTTAATATCTTTCAGGATCTGCTTATCTCCATAAAAAAAGTTTACATTTTCAAAGACGATCTCCTGGTTAAATTCAGGGATAATAACCGGGTTTTCGCGCTCCACGATCGTGATCGGCGTCGCCAGGAAGGACTCGACGCGCTCCAGCGCGGCCGCACCTTTCTGCATATTATAAAATACCCCGGAAAGATTTTTCAAAGGATTGATAATCTGGTAAAAGAAGGCGATGTAGGCCACAAAAACAGGGCCGGTGAGGCTTGAATCCCCATTAAAAATGAGTTGGCCACCATACCACAAGATAATACACACCACGATGATGCCCAAAGTTTCCGACATCGGCGAGCCCGCATCTCTGCGGAAAGAGATCTTATTCTTAATCCGGAATAACTCATTATTCAGTAAAGTAAACTTTGATTTCTGGTGACTCTCCGCATTAAACGCTTTGACCACCCGCATCCCTACTAAAGTCTCATCAATGGTACCCAACATATCTCCTAATTGCTCCTGGGCCGCATTGGAAGGCTTTTTGAGCGACTTACCTACTCTTCCGATGATCAATCCGGCCAAAGGCAGGAAAATAAACATAAACAAGGTCAACTGCGGGCTCATGATAAACATGGTTATCAAAACCGACACAATGGTTACGGGCTCCCGGAGTACGGTTTCTATAACGCCCATGATCGAGTTCTCTACCTCCGACACATCATTAGTCATCCGGGAGATCAGGTCGCCTTTCTTCTCTTCGGTAAAATAACCGATCGGCAAGGCCAGGGATTTATTAAACATATCCCGCCTCAACTTCCGGATCACATTATTCCGCAAAGGGTTTAAGATCCTCAAAGAAAGGTAAAGGAAGAGGTTTTTAAGAATGGTGGCTACTAATACCAATAAAATGGAATAGGTTAATGCCGCTTTCTTGCCTTCGGCGGCTACAATTTCGTCAATAAACACCGTTAGCCGGGCCACAAGGCCACCCGCATCCTTGGGTAAGGACTGCACCTCGAAAATAGTCTGTAAGACCGGTATAATCAGGGTAAAAGAGAATAAGGCAAAAAAAGTATAGAGCAAACTGCATATAAAATACAATAGCAGTTTGCTCTTTTGGTCTTTGACGTAACGCCAGAGTTTAGGAATATTTTTCACTCAAAAATGTGTTTAATCTATAGTATAACTCATCTCGCCCCCTTTTTCGTCTTTGAGATGAATACCGGCAGTAGCCAGCATATCCCGGATCTTATCGGAGGTTTCAAAATCTTTGCGGCTGCGGGCCTGCTTGCGCATATCGATCACTAATTGCATCACCGCGCCTATCTTATCATCATTCACCAGTTTTAAAGGCTGTAAACCGAAAATATCTTCCAGGTATACCTTAAACGTATCTTTAATTAATTGCAAGGTACCGCCGCTAATCGCATCTGCTTTGATCTGCCCGCCTTTAATACTGTTAATCACCGGGGCCAGCTCAAAAAGATTGGCCAATACTTTCGCCGTATTAAAGTCATCATTCATGAAGTCGGCGGCTTCTACACACCAGTTCCGGGCTTTGGCATCCAGTTCCGCATCTGTAGCTTCATGATTGCCTGCCGGCAATTGCTGTAATACTTCATAAGCTTCCCATAAGCGCTTCAAGGCTTTCTCTGAGGCTTGCAAGCCTTCATTAGAGAAATCAAGGGTGCTTCTGTAATGGGATTGCAGGATATTAAAGCGGATAACCATTGGATGATATGCCTGCTCTAATATAGGGTGATCTCCGCTGAATAACTCAGTCAGTTTGATCACATTATTATAGCTCTTACCCATTTTCTTACCATTGATGGTAATCATGTTGTTATGCATCCAGTAATTCACCGGGGCACAGCCGTGGGCAATAGTAGATTGTGCAATTTCACTTTCATGATGCGGAAATTGCAGGTCCATACCTCCACCATGAATATCAAAGCGCTCACCTAAGTACTTGCTGCTCATTGCAGAACATTCAATGTGCCAGCCCGGGTAACCCACACCCCAGGGACTTTGCCAGCGCATGATATGCTCGGGCGCCGCTTTTTTCCATAAGGCAAAATCTGCCTTATCCCGCTTCTCCTCCTGACCATCCAGCTGGCGGGTAGTTTCCAGCAAATCGTCCAGTACACGCCCTGAAAGTTTGCCATAAGGATAGGCTGCTGCATATTTTTTCACATCAAAATATACCGAACCATTTACTTCATAAGCAAAGCCTTTAGCTATGATCGTTTCGATCATACTGATCTGCTCTATGATATGGCCTGTTGCTGTGGGTTCTATAGAGGGTTCCAGGGTATTGAAACGGCGCATAGCCCAGTGGAACAGGCTGGTGTATTTATGCACCAGCTCCATCGGCTCTAGTTTTTCCAGGATGGCTTTTTCCGCAACTTTATCGGTAGCCTCGCGGCCTTCTTCTTCAAAGTGGCCGGCATCGGTGATATTGCGCACATAACGCACTTTATAGCCCAAATGACGCAGGTAACGATTTACCACATCGAAGGTTACATAAGGTCTTGCATGGCCCAGGTGGGACTCCCCGGAAACGGTAGGGCCACAAACATATAATCCCACATGACCGGGAGTGATGGGTTCAAATTTTTCTTTTTCTCTTGTATACGAGTTGTATATATATAAATCAGACATTATCCTGGTGGATTATAAAGGTGCAAAAATAGGTATTAATTAGCTGATATACGGCCGGGCAGATCATAGATTTTTTATAAGAATAATCTTAACATTATTAAATCCTGCACCGGGTTTTATCGGCTATTACATAAAAAAGGTACTCAATTTTCATTGAGTACCTAAAAATCTTATGGGTGCAACAATTACTAGACGGCAAAAGAAGTACCGCAACCGCAGCTGCTGCTTGCATTCGGGTTGTTAAATACAAATCCTCTGGCATTCAGGCCTTCCGAAAAATCAATTTCCATACCTGCCAGGTAAAGACCATGTGCTTTTTTCATAATTGCTTTGATGCCCTCTACTTCAAAAACGTCATCATCTGCTTCCTGTTTATCAAATCCCAGAACATAACTCAAGCCTGAGCATCCGCCACCTTTCACCCCGATACGTAAAATCATTTCCGAATCAAAATCAGGCGCCGATACCAATCGCTTTATTTCTTTTAATGCCCCTGTTGTAAAAGTAACAGGCGCATCAATTACTATCGCTTCCATATACACAAAAAATAATTTTAAAAATTTCTTTCCACAAATCTAAGACTTTTCTAAGGAACTGCGTCTATTGATTTGTCACAAGCTTGTATAGACTTTGTTTATGTATAAGTTTGTACCTGAAATTATAGGTATTTGTAAAGTGTTGGTTAATTATATTTTTTTTCTATATCAGAATTATACAAAAACTTTAACCAAATAAATAAAATAACCTATTTTTGTTTCATCTAAAAAACTGGTCCATTATAAGTCAAACATCTACAATTTATCACCAATTAGAGAAATAACGCTCCGCACTGTTATATAGTGCATTTGTTATTGTAGACATTATGGCTAATCAATTCAAAAAAGCTTCTGACCAGGAGTTAATCGAGGCATTTCAAAAAAATCAATCCCAGCTTGCTGTAGGGGAACTTGTAGATCGTTACAAAAAGAACATTTACACCACTATTGTAATGAAAGTGAAGGATAAGCATACTGCTGAAGATCTTTTCCAGGAAACCTTCATTAAAATTGTGAATACCATCCTCGCCGGTAAATATGCCGATCATGGTAAATTTTTACCCTGGGCGATGCGTATTGCCAACAATCTTTGCATCGATTATTTCAGGAAAAACAAACAGATTAACAAAGTAAGCTCTAAAGATAACCTGGAATGGTTTGAATACCTGTGCATTGATTACAGGAATGCGGAAACGGATATGGAGCAGGTGCAAACTTCTAACCAGGTTTTACACCTCCTGGACCACTTACCGGAAGTACAACGGGATGTGATCTTATTAAGAATCTATGCCGACCTGAGCTTTAAAGAGATCGCAACGATCACTAATGTAGGCATTAATACTGCTTTAGGGCGCATGCGTTATGGCTTATCCAACCTCCGTAAAATCATTGAAGAGCACAACCTGGTAATGCGCTAATCACTTGGGATACTATTTTTATAATAAAAGTCCTGCTTTCCGGCAGGACTTTTATTATATCAGCAAGTTTTTATTCTTCTTCTTTCAGCAATTGAATATCCTTGATCATCTGTGCCACATCTTTCTTGTTGGTACCATCATAAGGATAAACATTACCATCTTTTGAAGCATGGGCCCTTACGCGTCCTTTTTTATCCACCAGTACAAAATTTTCGGTATGTATAAAATCAGCCGCGATATCTGTTTTAGAGGAGTCTGCGGCAGTCACCAGGTAGCTGTAGCGGGCCTGGTCATAAAGCTCTTTTTTATCCCCGGTCAGGAACATCCAGCTTTTGCTATCAGCATCGTATTTCCGGGCATAATCTCTTAATGCCGGTACGGAATCGCGTTTAGGGTCAACGGTATGGCTCAGGATAACGATATCTCCATCATTTTTAAACGTATTATATACGTCTGCCATATTATCATTCATTAACGGGCAAATACCCTGGCAGGTCGTAAAGAAATACTCCACTACGAGGATCTTATCTTTTAATTTTTCTAAAGTTATGGTATCCCCATCCTGGTTGACAAACTTAAAATCGCGTACCTTATGCATATCATCATCTCCCAGGAAAGCCAATGCCGGCGGCTTCTTCATGTCCTTAGACACATTATAATAATACACAGCGAAAACAGCCCATAGTGCAATAAAAAATACGACCAGGATAACAACCAGCTTTTTACGGTTTGACTTCATAATACGAGTGGGAAAATTTGCGCAAAGTTATGGTAATAAAAGTGAAGACTAACATAAAGTCAGTCTTCAGCAATTCATAACAGTTTTTTCTTCGTTAGCCAAGCAAAGATCAGGATGCAGTGGTAAAAAAGCTTTTAAAGGTTTCGAAGGTGACCAGGTTAAGGTGCGTTTTTTTATTTTCGTTTAGCACATCAAATTCGAAAAAAGGATTTACGGGTTGTATATTATTCCCAATATTAAGTTTCTTTGACAACACCCCGACTCCCCAGTCACAGTCCACACAACAAGAAAAAACACCCGGTTCAAATCTCCATTTCTGAAAAGCTTTCCAGGTTGTACCATTCCAGATCCCAAAGGCCGGAGTTTCCAGGAACATGTGATTTTCCCTGGCATGCCACTCACTGGCAGGATTACAGTCATGTAACACTACAAAGCCATCTTCCGCAATAAAATCAAGTGCATTGATAATATCTCTGTTTACCTGATCTGCCAAATGCAACCCGTCAATAAAAATTACATCGAACTTAATTTGATGGTTTAATATTTTACCTGCTCTTAACTGAGCAAAAAATTCATCACTGGTTACTTTGAAATCAACAGGATTTGCTTCAAATTCTTTACCCGGGTCAACACTATATTTTTCATTTGCTTTAATATGAGCAAAGTTATGTTGCGGATTTCTAACCCCAATTTCAAGATAACAGGTATTCCTGGCAAATCTTTGTAATATGAAATTAATAATATCAGTTCTGGAGGCCGGCTTTTTATATTCCAATATAGCAAGTTCCTTCATCCTCTTATATTCAGGATGCACCATACGATGTAATTGGCGGGCGACTCTATTGATGAAGTGTTCCCTCATATAGATAGTTTTTTTAGCATTATTTACTGCATATTACAAAAAAAGTTCCGATAATTCTACGATTAATAAATCATAAACTTATCAGAACTTTTTTACTAAACTGCTCCTATCTTTAGCTTACTGTACTTAAACTGGTTAATGGTGCAGCAGCAAGTGTTTCTTCATTTGCTTCGCTGGCATATTTGGCAAAATTATTGACAAATAATTGCGCCAGTTCCAATGCTTTTTGGGTGTAAGCCTCTTTATCACTCCAGGTAGTCTGTGGATTAAGGATCTCGGAAGGGACGCCAGGAACTGCATCCGGCATCAACACGCCGAATACCTGGTGCGCTGTAAAATTAGCATTATTCAATTCACCATTCATCGCTGCGGTGATCATCGCTCTTGTATACTTCAGGTTCATACGGTTTCCTACTCCGTAAGGACCACCACTCCAGCCTGTATTGATCAACCACACATTTACATCCTGGTGCTGATCTAACTTGCTTCCTAAAAGCTCGGCATATTTTACCGGGTGTAAAGGCAGGAATACGCGTCCGAAACAAGCAGAGAACGTAGTTTGTGGTTCTGTAACGCCAACTTCTGTACCGGCAACTTTAGCAGTATAGCCGCTTACGAAATGGTACATCGCCTGCGATTTCGTTAATTTAGAGATCGGAGGGAGGATACCGAAGGCATCACAAGTTAGGAAGAAAATATTTTTAGGATCGCCACCGTAAGATGGTTCTTTCGCATTATCAATATGATAGATCGGGTAAGCAGCACGGGTATTTTCAGTAATGCTGCCGTCAGCATAATCTACTTCATTGGTATCGCCTTTGAAAACAATATTTTCCAGTAAGGCTCCCGGGCGTACCGCATCAAAAATCTGCGGTTCTTTTTCTTTGCTTAAGTCGATTACTTTGGCATAACAACCGCCTTCAAAGTTGAAAACAGAGCCATCTGCCCAGCCATGCTCATCATCACCGATCAAAGGACGGTTAGGGTCGGCACTTAAAGTTGTTTTACCGGTACCACTCAGACCGAAGAATAAGGCCACATCGCCGTCTTTACCTTCGTTAGCCGAGCAGTGCATAGATAATACATTATGCTCTTGTGGTAACAGGTAATTCAAAACGCCGAAAATACCTTTTTTCATTTCGCCGGTATAGCCGGAGCCACCGATAAGGATCACTTTACGGGTGAAGTTAACAATCGTAAAGTTAGCCTGGCGGGTACCGTCAATGGCCGGATCAGCCTCGAAGCCGGGCGCCTGAATGATGTGCCATTCCGGTTTGAATTCTTTTATTTCTGCTTCTGTAGGGCGTAAAAACAAATCGTTACAGAACAGGTTAGCCCAAGGGGTTTCGTTTACTACACGGATGTTCAAACGGTAAGTAGGATCGGCACAGGCATAAGCATCGCGTACCCACAATTGTTTTCCTTCCAGGTAAGCAACTACCCTGTCATATAATTTATCAAAAGCTGCCGGCTCAAAAGGGATATTAACATCACCCCAATCTACAGTATTTTCTGTGATCGCATCTTTTACCGTAAATTTATCTTTTGGCGAACGACCTGTGAATTTCCCGGTGTTCACACACAGGGCTCCGGTACTGTTCAAAACACCTTGCTTTAAGTCAATGGTTTGCTTAGTTAACTCTTCAAAGGAAAGATTCCAGTTAGCAACCGCAGGCTTGATGCCGACGTGCTCTAAATTAGCATTTGGATTTTTGATGCCGTTTTCGATCATTATAAAGGATTATTAATATTAAAATAACAGGAGGCAAAGTTAATACTTTTTGCATATGTATTATCTTATTTACAATAAAATGTAGTTAGCCTCTAAAACAATTCAGGACTGGCTCAAATTAGATAATATTAATCTGAACCAGTCCTTAATATCAAATATTTTATAGGCTAGTAATCACCTAAAGTTTCCGGCAATTCGGATAAAGCCTGTGCCAGTTGCTCATCATTAGGTGCAATACCATGCCATTCATGCGTACCTACCATGAAGCTCACCCCGGCCCCCATATCTGTTTTCAATAAGATACAAACCGGTTTCTGATTGCCTGCCAATTGTTTCGCTTGCTGGATACCTGCTACTACGGCTTCCATATCATTACCTTTTTCAATTTCCATCACTTCCCAGCCGAATGCTTCAAATTTAGAACGAATATCGCCTAAGTTCATCACCTCATTAGTAGGGCCGTCGATTTGCTGTCCATTGTAGTCTACCGCAACGATCAGGTTATCTAATTTATGATGGGCTGCAAACATGATTGCTTCCCAGTTTTGTCCTTCCTGTAATTCTCCGTCGCCGGTCAATGCGAAAACGAAAGAAGCGTCTTTATCCATTTTCTTGGATACCGCCATACCGTTTGCTACGCTGATCCCCTGGCCTAATGAGCCGCTGGCAATACGTACGCCTGGCAGGTGCTCATGAGTGGCCGGGTGCCCTTGTAAACGGGAGTCGATCTTCCTGAAAGTAGCTAATTCAGCAACCGGGAAGTAACCGGAACGGGATAATACGCTGTAGAATACCGGTGAAATATGGCCATTGGACAAGACGAACATATCTTCGCCTTTAGCCTCCATATTAAATGCCGGATCATGTTTCATTTCTTTAAAATAAAGAGCCACCAAATAGTCTGTACATCCTAGAGAGCCTCCCGGGTGTCCGCTTTGCACACCATGTACCATTCTTACGATATCACGGCGCACCTGTGTGGCCATATCTTTTAAAGCTTGCAATTCCATAATTTTCTGAAAAATATTTACAATTTGACTGCAAAAGTAAGCTTTAATTCATATAGACATGAGAAGTTTTTGTAGTAATCGGCTCTGCCAGGAAACAGATAGGGATTGTTCAACATTAACACCTAGCTAACAGCAATCACTACATTAAATAAGTATTTTCACTATACGAAAGCATGCATTATTGTGAAGAAAAATAAATTGCTCACTAAACCTCAATATATGACCAAACTGATTTTTGCAGGCTTGTTCCTGCTGGGCTTGTCGGTATCGTGTAAGAAAAGAACAGAAGGCGTTTGTTATTGTTCTTATTTTAGCGGTGACAAAAGAGAATTTGACCTGCGCCACCTGGACCGGCAACAGCAAAAAGACACCTGTGCCCAGATCAGCCAGAATGCCAGCCACTTTGCCGGCAGCTGTAAATTAAAATAACCAAAAAAATGATCCGTTTAATACCCCCTGAATTATTTTTGATCAATAACTCAGGGGGTATTTCTTTTCCGGTAAATACGGTATTAAAAAGTAATATAGATTTCTTCCCCGTTCGGCCACATTTTTCTATGTTTGTTGCATGATCATTCTGGAGAATCATTTACTCACCGTTAAAATTTTAGAGCAGGGAGCGGAACTCTGCAGCATTGTAGATAAGGCAAGCCAAACAGAGTACCTCTGGCAGGGCGATCCCGCATTCTGGAACAAGCACAGTCCCATACTATTCCCTATCGTGGGCACCCTCAGGAATGATACTTATGTATTTAAAGGGAAGTCGTATCGTATGTCCCGGCATGGCTTTGCCCGCGACCGGCAGTTCCTGGTAACGAAACAGGAAAATGAGCGGGTAAGCCTCGAACTAAATGCTGACGAGGCTAGCTTGCAACAATACCCCTTCCTTTTTAAGCTCCGGATAGATTATGAACTCAAGGACAATAATTTAATCGTTACTTATACGGTTATCAATACAGGCGCAGCTACCCTGTATTTTTCCATCGGCGGCCATCCGGCCTTCAACCTGCCGATTGACAAGACCCTTCAATTCGAAGACTATACCTTACAGTTTGAGCAGGTAGAACAGGCGGAAATCTACCCATTAAATGCCGAGGGACATTTATTAACTGAAGGCATTCCATTCCTGGACCATTCCAACTCACTGACCTTACAAAAATCATTGTTCTATGAGGATGCCCTTATCTTCAAAAAACTCAAGTCCGGTAAATTAAGACTGACTTCGGAAAAAGACAGTCGTAATATTGAAGTATCCTTTGAACAGTTCCCGTTCCTGGGCATCTGGAGTAAGAAGGATGCCGACTTCGTTTGTATTGAACCCTGGCAGGGCATTACAGACCGGCAGGATGCCAGCGGATTGCTGGAAGACAAAGAAGGTATCTGTGTCCTGGAAGCACAACAACAATGGAAGGCTTCCTGGCAGCTTACCATTAATGCCTGAAGTAAAAAAACAGCGGTCCATAGATTATAAGGACCGCTGCCACTCATTTCCATAAATTAAGGTTGTAATTTGACACTACCCGGAGCACTACCCGACTTGTTAAGCCGGTAACTAAAGGAAAGCATCATATACCTGCCTATGGTATTACTTTTACGTTCCATGAGGTAGTTAAGCTGGCTGCTTCTTTCTATAGCTTTATTCTTATCCAGGAGATCAAAAGCTTTCAGGCTTATAGCTCCGCGTTGGTTCGCAAAAACATATCGGCTTAGCTCGGCACCGACAAGGGGTATGGTAATTGCCTGGCTAAAGCTTCTTGCCGTATAATGCGTTACATCCCCCGATACGGAAATATTCCACCAGGCATCAGGCCGATAACTTAACTGTGCAAAGCCTGAATAATTATTGTACTTATTGTTCATTTCTTTATTCACCGAATAGCGGCTGTCGGAAAGACTTATGGTACCGCCCCAGCGTAAATCCCAGGTATCGCTTTTTATATTATTAAAGCTCAGGTCCAGGGTATGAGTAAGCGTATTATTCCGGTTGTTCACGCTATTTACCGGGCTGATCGCCTGTGCCCAGGTTTCGTTAAGCCGCACATCGAAATTGAGCCCGATCGTATTCACCGGTCTTGAATAGGACAGGTCCAGCTGCCCTGATAATTGATAAGGGGTATTGACCAATTGCAGTTGCTGAGAC
>Ga0256787_1000413_pt1 | contig 11528 bp, 9 predicted proteins | sample MC6MC0938MT_FD_189994 | JGI IMG/M metagenome (GOLD analysis project Ga0256787, IMG submission 189994) | Metatranscriptome of enriched soil aggregate microbial communities from Iowa State University, Ames, United States - MC6-MC0938-MT... | ecosystem: Environmental > Terrestrial > Soil >... | reverse complement strand
GCCCTATATAGTATATTTGCACAAAAATTTCGAAATTCAAATCTAATCAAATAACAATATGAAAATATTAGTTTGTATTGCAAAAGCTCCGGATACGACAGCAAAGATTTCTTTTACTGATAACGATACCAAATTCAATGAAGCTGGTGTTACTTTCATTATCAATCCATATGATGAAATGTATGCTTTAGTGCGTGCAATTGAGTTGAAAGAAAGTGGCGCTGCATCTGAAATACACCTGGTGAGTGTAGGTGGGGCAGATACGGATGCCATTATCCGTAAAGCATTAGCTTTAGGTGGCGACAATGCGTTCCGTATTGAAGCGGATAGCAATGATCCTTACACCATTGGTGCGCAGATCGCTGATTTAGCCCAAAAGAACGGCTATGATTTGATTTTAACAGGAAAAGAGTCTATTGATTATAACAATGGTGCCGTAGGCGCTACGATTGCGGGTATCTTAGATGCTAACTATATCGGTAATGCTACTAAACTGGAAGTGAGCGGTACTACTGCTACCGTTTCCCGCGAGATCGAAGGTGGTGAAGAAACCGTTTCCTGCGATTTCCCTCTGGTAGTAGCTTGTCAGAAAGGTATGGCTGAGCCTCGTATTCCGAATATGCGCGGTATCATGGCTGCACGTACCAAGCCTTTGACCGTCGTTCCGGCTACAGCTGCAGAAAGCCTGACGACGATTGCCAGCTACGAATTACCGCCGGCTAAACAGGGGGTAAAATTATTCACGATCGACCAAATGGATGAGTTAGTAGCTGCTTTGCGTAATGACGCTAAAGTACTTTAATCTTTATCCTCCGGTTTCATTCCATTTTAAAAATTTAAAATAGTAAAAACAATATGTCCGTATTAGTTTTTGTAGATCATACCCAGGGTTCATTCAAAAAGAATGCCTTTGAAGCAATTAATTACGCTGTTAAGACAGCAGAACAAATAGGCGGCGACGCAATCGCAGTAGTTATGGGCGCAGTAAACGAAAGTGAATTAGCCACTTTAGGTACCTACGGCGCCAAGCAAGTATTGCATGTAAGCGATGCCCGTTTAAATCACTTCAACACTAAAGCTTATACAAAAGCCATCATTGCAGCGGTTAACCAAACCGGAGCACAGGTGGTTGTATTCTCTGCCAACAATAACGGGAAATCCCTGGCTCCTATGGTAGCGGCGAAGCTTAAAGCAGGCCTGGTAACCGGAGCAGTAGCTTACCCGGATACTAATGGCGGGTTCAAAGTAAAAAAATCTGTATTCTCCGGTAAAGCTTTTGCTCATGTAAGCATTACTTCCGATAAAAAAGTGATCAGCCTGACGCCAAATACATTTGCCGTAACTGAAGGCGGAAGCCCTGCAACCGTAACCGCACTTGCCGTAGACTTCACAGATGCTGATTTCACCGCTAAATTTATAAGCGAAGATGTCGTTAAAGGCGAAGTACCTTTAAGCGAAGCAGAAAGAGTAGTATCCGGTGGCCGCGGACTGAAAGGCCCTGAAAACTGGGGTATCCTGGAAGACCTGGCAAAAGCTATGGATGCAACCTTAGCCTGTAGCCGCCCGGTAGCTGATGCCCACTGGCGCCCGCACCACGAGCACGTAGGACAAACCGGTGGTACCATCCGTCCAAACTTATACGTTGCTGTAGGGATCTCCGGTGCCATCCAGCACTTAGCAGGGGTGAACAGCTCTAAGACGATCGTTGTGATCAACAAAGATGCGGATGCTCCTTTCTTTAAAGCCGCTGACTACGGTGTTGTAGGAGATGCTTTCGAGATCTTACCTAAATTAACCGAAGCCGTTAATAAAGCTAAATAATCAAAATTTATAGTATTAAAAAAGCCTTTTGAATATATTTCAAAAGGCTTTTTTAATGTCCTTATCTTATCTCGTCCAGGCTCGGAATCTCTTCTATAATGTCGCTGTCATTCTGGTTGCCACTGCTACCTTCAGAGGTGCTTGGTGGTCGCTTGATGACTTCATATTCTTCTTCGTAATAACTGGTTCCGCCACCGGCACTATTGTAGAAATCTTTATTACCGCCACACAAGCTAAAACCTTCAGGAGCTGTAAATTTACCACCGTTCTTATAGCCGGATTCCGGATCAGCATATAGTTTCTTAAAGAAGTAACCGAAGATAGGAGCTGCAGCAGCTGCACCCTGGCCTAAAGCGGTACTGTTGAACCTCAGGAAACGGTCATCATTACCCACCCAGGCCCCTGCCAGTAATTCCGGGGTATACCCGATAAACCAGGCATCTGCCTGTCCATTGGTCGTACCGGTTTTACCCGCGATATCACCACTTAATCCAAAACGTCCTTTTATTCTTTTTGCCGTACCCCTGTCTACTACGCCCATCATCATGGTCACCATTTTAAAGGCAGTATTGGAGTTGATTACTTCTTTCTGAACCGGGGCAAAGTTTTCCAGTACATTACCATTCTTATCTTCAATCTTCACCAGGAAGCGGGGTTGCGTATTGATACCCCCTGTGGGGAACATGGTATAAGACCAGAGCATTTCAAATAAAGAGATATCCGGCGCACCCAGGGCAATTGAAGGAACCTCTGGAATATCACTGCTAATCCCGCAACGGTGGGCAAACTCGATAAAGCTCCGGATACCCGTCTGGTTTATTAAATAAAGTGAAGCATTATTGATGGAAGCCGCCAGGGCCGACTGCATTGACATACTACCGTATTTGCTACCCCCTGCATTATATAATTTAGCCTGGCCGGCAAATTTTTGCGGTGCGGTACTTACATTATCACAAGGAGAATAACCATTATCAACCGCCAGACAGTAAAGCAAGGGCTTGATCGTAGAACCTACCTGGCGCTTTGTACCGATATTTACGTGGTCAAATTTAAAGAAACCATGATCAATACCGCCGACCCAGGCCTTAACTTCTCCACTCAGCGGATCCATTACCATAAAGCCGGCCTGCATGAAGGAACGCATATACTTTATGGAATCCATCGGGGTCATCGTAGTATCTTTTTCCCGGTCCTTATTAGCCCAGGTAAATACAGACATCTTTGTAGGGGTAGAGAACGCTTTGTCAATTTCCGACTTAGACATACCGGCATCTTTCATGCCGCGGTACCGCTCTGATGATTCCATGATCCTTTTCAATACTCTTGCCGGTTGTTCTTTTTTCCAGATCGATCCGGAACGTATCTGCGGTTGCGAAGCAAAAAGCTTCTGTAACTGCGCCATCTGGTCTTCCACCGCTTCTTCCGCGTATTGTTGCATCCGCGGATCCAGTGTAGTATAGATCTTCAGACCGTCTTTATAAATATTATAAGGTTCCCCTTCTTCATTCAGATGGGTTTTGCACCATTTTTTAACTTCCTGCTCTACCACCTGTCTGAAGTAAGGCGCTACACCGTCTATATGGATTTGCTTGTCGTATTTTAAGGTAAGCGGCCTTGCTTTTGCTGCAGCTGCCTCTCCGGCAGTCAGGTAGTTATATTTAGCCATCTGGTCCAGTACTATATTCCTGCGGTCCTGTGCCAGCTCGGGGTTTCTTCTCGGGTTGTACAAGGTATTTCCTTTGAGCATACCTACGAGCACAGCAGCCTCTTCAACGGTCAGTTCAGAAGGTTCTTTACTGAAGAAGGTCAGGGAAGCATTTTTGATCCCATAAGTATTATCTCCAAAAGGAACCGTATTCAGGTACAGGGTGATAATCTCTTCTTTGGTCAGGTTGCGCTCCAGCTTTACTGCCATGATCCACTCTCTCAGTTTCACAAAAGGCAACTGAAAAATGCCTGTTTTTTCCCTTGGGAACAGGTTCTTCGCCAGCTGTTGGGTGATCGTACTACCACCGCCTTTTTTCCCTAACAAGACCACTGCTCTTAATACTGCGATACCATCAATACCACTGTGTTCTTCAAAACGGAAGTCTTCTGTAGCGATCAGTGCATTGGTCACATTCTTGGAGATCTCTTTATACTTTGAATTGGAACGGTTCAGGATAAAGTATTTACCCATCAGGTTACCATTCACATCATATACTTCAGATGCCGTAGCGGCTGAAGGGTTTTCCAGCTCCTCCATAGAAGGCATTTCTCCCATTCCGCCCTTCTCGATCAATACAACCACGCCAGCTATTAAAATGATTCCTGCGATAAACAAAAACCAGACCAGTCTAATCAGTTTCTTTTTCATATGGATTAATGTACTATAATAATTATGCTACAAGCAAAGTAAGCACTATTTTTTTAAACAAAATCAGGCTATTCGGCCAATTTATTGAGACAGCATTGCCGCTTTCTTAAGCTTCCGGCCATTCCGGATCATCAAAAAGGTTTGTAATAAGACGGAAAGGGTAATCACGCCCACGCCCGCATAAAAGCCCCAATTCACTTCTTTATGTTCGTCCAGGAATACAAAGGCAAAAATAATTCCATACAAAGGCTCCAGGTTTACGGTAAAGCTCACCGTAAAGGAACTCAACTGTCGCAAAGCCGACATGGCCAGGGACTGCCCCAATACCGTACAGAAATAAACCAGACAGAGTACCCATACGATGTCCATATTTTGCATCAACAGCGGCTCTTCCGGGTTTTTAAAGAGGTACAGCGGCCCCAGGAGACTTAAAAAGATAAACCCGGTCAGCATTTCATAAAAAACAAGGATACGGGGTTCATATTTACTGGTCAATGGCTTATTAAATACCGTAAATACCGCACTGATGATAGAGGCCCCGATCCCTAAAGCCAGACCCAGGGAAAAATTGACCATACTATGCTCCGCCTCCTCCCCTTGTAAAGCATAGATCAGGTAAACGCCGATAATGGCAAGGACACTCAAGCCGATCTCTACCGGGTTGATTCTTTTCCGGTTGAGCAATGGATCTATTACTGCAGTGAATACACTCGCTGTAGATAAGCATACCAGGGCTATGGAAGCATTGGCCAGCTTGATCGAAGCATAGAACATGACCCAGTGAATGGCAAATAAAAGCCCGATACCCAGGATGCGCCACATATCTGGCTTACTTATTTTCTGCCATAAATGTCGGTATTGAATGATAATGGCCAGGAATAAAGCGGTCAAACCCATCCTGTACCAAACCAAAACCGGTGCCGAAAGAGTGATCAGCTTACCTAAAACCCCGGTAAATCCCCAGAGCAGCACCGCCAGGTGCATTTGTAAAAGTCCTTTTTTCACTATAAAAATTATGCTGCTGCTACTGTAATTTCAAAAACACTGCCTTTAGGTTGATTATCCTGCACGACGATCGCACCTTTATGCCGGTCCACGATCTGGGCAACGATAAATAAACCCAGGCCCGTTCCTTTTGTATTCCGCGACTCTTCATTACCTATGCGGTAGAATTTCTTAAATATTTTCTGCTTCTCCTCCTCCGGGATACCCGGGCCGCAATCGGCTACCTGGAATACCAGCTCTTCTTCTATTTTATTAAGCTTCACCGTGATCAGCGAGTCCTGCGGACTGTATTTACAGGCATTCTCGATCAGGTTACTGATCACAAGCTTCCACAATACCTTATCTCCATATACAAATCCGTCGTGCTCAATGTTTAATAAGAAAGCATGGGTATTACGGTCAATATATTGCTCTGCTACCTCTTTCACGATTGCGGTAAGGCTGATCCGCTCATTGGCAGGCTTGAAATTTATACTTTCCAACTGCGAGGCCAATAGCAGGTTATTACACAGGTCATTCAGCCGGTTGGTTTCTTTTACACTCCGGGCCAGTAGTATAGATTGCTGTTCGTCTGATAGTTTTCGCTTTTTTAGCGTTTCCAGGTTGAGTTTAATAGCGGCAATAGGCGATTTAAGTTCATGGGTGATGGACAACATGAAGTTATGCTGTTGCCTGGACAATAATTGGGTCCTTCTCAAAGCGGTATAAACGACCCCGGCGCCAACCAGGATGATCAATAAGAAAGTAATGCCTTCGCCGGTATACTGGCGGCTGCGGCTGTGTAAGCGGTCCTGGATCCCTGCCTGTGCTATTTTATACTCTACGGGCTGCTTCAGGCTATCGAGCCTCAGGCTTAATTCTATCTGCTCATGTTCATAAATGACCTTGCTTTGCTCACTTAAGCTATGCCCCCAGAAAAGAAGCGCCGCTATTGTATAAAGAAAAATGAATATGTATATAAATTTTACAAAGCGCATATGGTCTATAAATGACTACAAAGTTAGCGAGGTTTCTTCATTACTCTTTATCTGGAATTTCATTTCCTGCTCTTTGCCATCTTTAAAGAAGAATACTTTATAAGATCCTGGCAGTAATCCCAGTTTCTGGTCTGCCGGGTTGCCATTCAGCCTGAAATCATAAAAAGGCTCATAGTTACCTCCTACTAAAGACCATAATTGCACCACCCCCTTAAACCCGTTACCGATTGCTAAGGTGCCATTTTCTTTAATATCAATCACGGTGGTCTCTCCGAATTTAAGCTCGGGTAAAGAGGCCGTAGTGGGGGGCAAAGTATTGATCAGGATATTGTATTGGCCCGGATCATATTCGAGAATTTCATCACAGCGCTGGGTAAACAAAGGCCCGCCGGCAACAGATTGGTTGATGCGTGCCGTATATTCACTCACCGGCCGGCTGGGATTGTCTTTATATTGGAAGCGGATAGAACCTTTACTAACCAGTACATCAATTCTGCCGGTCGTATTCGGCTCAATGGTGATCACTGCAGAACGGAAGCTACTGCCCGCTCTCGTGATCCGGTAAGTACCCGGTGCTATTTTGATCGGATCAGGGGTGCCGGTTCTTTTATCAATAAAACGATAATTGGACTGGGCAACCTTCCCGGTAGTCACGTTCACAAAGTCAATTTTTGGCTCTGCCTTATAATATTTTCCCTTCCCGTCTGTAAAATAGACCAGGATTTTAGTGTCTTCTGATTTTACCGTTTCTGCCTGTTTCACCGGTGCATCTTCCTGCTTCACACTTCCGCTTGGCAGTGCCGGTGCCGGTTTGGGCTTAGGAGTGGGCTTAGGCTCTTGTGGGACCGGTTTAGGCACTACCGCCACTGGTGCCGGGGCCGGCTCCTCCTCCATGAATTTCACCTTCATCACTTTCGCCACTTTTTTAAGCGGTACGATCTCGGGATAAACGAAAATCTTGGTAAACCTGATTTTGGTATGCTTTACCGTGCTGATAGAGCTGAGCTTTTCTCTTGGCGGTACCGGAACTTCCGGTACTTCTTCTGTAAATACTACCCTGACCGGTTTCCGCGGCACATAAGTCCTGGGGCTCAGATTAATTTTTTTAGTAGCTATCTTCCGCAAGGGTCGTTTAAAGTCATAACCGATAAGGCGAACTACTTCTTTGGACACAACAGCAGGTGGTTCCGGAGCTATTTCTTTTTTTACCGGCGTATCCATTACCGGGGTTGGCGTTGGGATTGGCTTCGGTTCATTTTTGGTTACCGCAAACGTTCCGTCATTTTTTTCAAACATTAAACGATTATCGTCAATGATGGTCTTAATCGCCGGGACCATATCTTCCGGTTTCGGTACCGCGAGGAATTTACCGAAACAATCGTACTCCTTACGCAAATCAATATTATCGATCAGGCTTAAAATATAAGGCTTAAAGGCGATCTTATTGCCCAGGAGTTTATTGATCACCTCACACATATTGCCGCCACAGCTTTCCCCGCCATCTGTCAACAGGATGATACTATAAGCATTCCGGTCACTTTGTACGAAGTTTTCTTCAGCCGTAAGCTTTAAGGAATAAGCGATTGGAGAAACGCCTCTCGGGCTGATGTATTTAAGCCGGGAACGGATCTGTTGCAGGTTCCCCCGGTTGTAGGGTACTTCAAGCTTGGTATCAAAACAGTTGTTCTGCTGCACCGTATACTGATGTCCGAATACCCGCAAGGCAAATTGCACATCTGGGTTTACCCGCTGGATGCTATCTACGATGGCGGTAATTAATTGCCCGGCAACCTCAAAACGTTGTTTCCCCGGTTGCCAGTCGTCGAGCATAGAGCTGGAGCCGTCAAGCAGGAACAATATTTTAACAGGTTTGGTGTCCTGTGCATGCGTTTTAGACACACCAAGACCCAGGGTAATAATACTACCACACAGCATCACTTTAGCAAACAACAAATTCAAACGCTTCACCAAAGATAGTTTTTTATAAAAAGGATTGCAAATTACTATATAATTACTTAACGGAATAATTATTGGATTTAGATATCGTTAATTCTCTAATTTTGCACAAGATTAGACTTTTGCAGAATGATTTATACCTCGAAGTTGATAGAAGATGCGGTGAATGCTTTTTGTAAGCTGCCCGGAATAGGAAAAAAAACTGCCTTACGTATGGTCTTACACCTGCTGAAGGAACCTGAAGACACCACAAAAATTTTTACAGAAAGCATCGCAAAGATGCGCACGGAAATAAAATTTTGCCAGACCTGCAATAATATTGCAGATGGCGAGATCTGCAGTATCTGTGCCAATCCGTCCCGCAAAAAAGAGCTCATTTGCGTAGTTGAGAACTTCAGGGACCTGATCACGATTGAGAATACCGGCCAGTTCAGCGGGGTTTACCATATACTCGGCGGCTTGCTATCGCCGCTTGAAGGCATCGGCCCGGACCAGTTGTACATTAACCAGCTGCTCGAACGGATCCGGCAGTATCAACCCCGGGAGCTGATCATGGCCCTGAGCCCTACTATTGAAGGGGATACCACCGTTTATTATATCAATAAACTGGTCAACAATCCCGCAATCCTTATTTCAGGCATTGCCCGTGGTGTGGCCTTTGGCGGCGAGCTGGAATACACAGATGAGATTACCCTGGGTAAAGCTATTGCCAAACGCCTGCCGGTAGATATTTTACAGCAATAATTACAGGATTCTTACCGATTGCGCTTCCCGGATATGCACCAGGCCCGGCTTTAAACCCGGTTTAAAACTACCCACGATATGGTCCAGCTGCAATGCCTTCGCACCACCGGAGCTGGCCCAGGCCAGCAAACGTTCTTCTGGTATTGCCGGGAAGTTTCTTTGTAAGGTAAGCACCTCTTCATAGATATTCAACTGGTGATTTGAAGCCAGGCTGTCGGTACCCAGGCAGAGGTTAAGGCCAGAGCTGGCCAATAAGGCTACATCCGGGTAACGCCGTTCGATATACCAGTTGGCATTAGGGCAAAGACATAAAGAAACCTCGCGACCCGATGCTTTCAGCACATCAATATCCCCCTGGTCCATAAAAGTATTGTGTACCAGTAACAACGGGTGTGTGGCCGACAGGTAGGGTAAGTAGCCGGGTAATGAATTCCTGCCGGTAGGCTGAAACCAGGCATCATTGATCTTCAGGCGCTGATAGAGGTCCTGCATCAGTCCTGTTTTACTTATAAAGTATTCATTTTCCGCGGCACTCTCTTCATTATGGATCGTGAGCAGGCTACTTTCCTCCAGGGAGTTGATCAATTCAAAAAGCTGAGCAGAAACCGAGTAGGGGGCATGTGGCGCTACAGACTGCCTGAGCTCATAGCCATTGGCCGGTTGCGCCTGGGCTTTGAAGGACTGGTAAACATTTAAAGAGTAATCAAAACGCTGGGCTGCAAACTCCGGGATAAAGCCCATAGTTTCCACGAAAGTATGGATATGCATATCCGCGTTGGGGCGCAGGGCCAGGCTATCTGTGCTGTTGGCAATATCACCGAGGGCGATACAGCCACTTTGCGCTAAAGTACTCATAGCTTCCCGGATTGCTGCGTTTTTTGCTGCTTCATCGGCCGACCGGGTTTCTACTACCAGGCCCAGGAAAGGGACCAGTCCGGTATTTTCCGGGATCGTATTTTTGGTATGCGAAAGTTCTGTATGGCAATGTGCATTGACCAGGCCGGGCATCAGCAGTCCTTCAAAAGTTTCAATCTGATCAATCGCGACCTCATCAATACCTGCAAAACCCAGGAAGGTTCCTTCCTCATCAAAACTTAATATCTTTTTTTCGCTTACAAACCGGAAACCATCATGTATCCGTGGTGCCGTAAAATATCGCATACTATAAATTCTTTTTGATCCGTTCGAGCTTATCCTTCAAACCGCTTAACTTGTTTTTCAGGTCGATCTGGCTGCTTACATTCTGCTTCTGGTGCTTTAGCTTGTCCTTCGCTCCTTTTATGGTAAATCCATTCTCTTTTACCAGGTGATGGATCAGGCGCAGGCGCGCTATATTCTCCGGGTTATACAATCGGTCGCCTTTACGGGTAGTACGCACTTTCAGGTTGAACTCTGTGGTCCAGAACCGGATGTGGGATACATTCACGGCAAACAAAGCGGCAACTTCACCGATGGTATAATATTTATTTTCTAAATCAAACTCCGGCAAAGAAGACGCTAAAGCAGCTGATTCAAATTCAAAATCAAGTGCAGCGGCATCTATATCCTGTACCGCCAGGCTAATGTCTTCTTTTCCCGGAGTTATAGCGGGTCCCTCAGCGCTTACTTCCGCTTCAGGTTCCGGTATTATCTTTTTTTTTTTTCGGGCTGGGGTTCAAAAGCAAATCCGGAAAAGGCAGTATAATCCTGGCTGATGAGTTCTGTACGCATCAGTTGGTCCAGGTCATCGACTTTATCTTCCCTCACGGTAGGAATAGGCCTTGCCGTCATTTCCAATTCAATAGCCGGCTCCTCTCCTTCTTCAGGAATTTCGAAAGCAATGCCCGGAACCGCTTTAGGCAACTCAACCGCAAATTCGTCTACTGCAGAAACTTCAATGATTTCCTGGAAAGGATCGGCAGCTATATTTTCCGTTACCATGTCTTCCTGTTCCAATTCAACAAATTGTTCCGTATCCATTTCAGGAGCTTCGGATACTTCTTCTTCAGGAGCCGCCGTCAATTCTTCCGCTGCGCTTGTTTCAATGGCAACTTCTTCCATTACCGGCACTTGCGTTGCTACTATAGTTGTCTCCTGGGAATCTTCAGCCAATATATGCGCTTCGGATACTTCTGCTTCGGGAGCAGCGTCTGCTACTGCGACCTCACTTGTTGCTGGCATTTCTTCTTCTGCGGGCGTTACCGGTACGCTTGGTTCAATGGCTTCAGGAGTCTCTTCAATAACTTCTTCAACTGCCGCCAGTGGCTCATCAGCTGCCGGTTCGGCTGCTACTTCCGCTTCTGGCACGGCTTCTGTTAAAACAGCTTCTGTAGTTCCTTCTGCAACGGGCTCAGGAACGTCCTCTGGCGCCTCTTCAGTCAATACAATAGCAGCTTCTGGCTCAAGCGCGATCTCGTCATCCGCTTCAGTTGCCGCGATTACCTCCTCAACAGGCTGTTCAGCAGCTGTAGTTTCAGCAACAGCGTCATCCGTATCAACCACAGGTTGAGTATCCGCTTCCGTCAAGGGTTCAGCGGGAACAACAGGATCAGCTAAGGCATCGGTTTCAGCCTCATTCGATGCTGCTTCCTTTGCTTCAGGCTGGTCCTTTTTCTTCCGGCTTTCCTTTTTGGGCGGAGGTACAAAATACTCTTCATCGTCAAAAAGAGTAGGCATATGTATACTCATGC
>Ga0256787_1000405_pt1 | contig 11644 bp, 9 predicted proteins | sample MC6MC0938MT_FD_189994 | JGI IMG/M metagenome (GOLD analysis project Ga0256787, IMG submission 189994) | Metatranscriptome of enriched soil aggregate microbial communities from Iowa State University, Ames, United States - MC6-MC0938-MT... | ecosystem: Environmental > Terrestrial > Soil >... | reverse complement strand
TTTCGGTGGTTCGCGTCATGAAGGCGGCTACCAAGGCAACCGCGAAGGCCGTTCCTTTGGCGGCCCGCGTGAAGGCGGCGCTCCCCGTGGCGAATTCAAGCCGCGTGAAGGTGGTTACCAAGGCAACCGCGACGGCGCCCCGCGTGAAGGCGGCTACCAAGGCAATCGTCCTTTCGGCGACCGCCCGGCCCGTTCGTTCAGCGATCGTCCCAGCTTCGGTGATCGTCCCCAGCGCGAAGGCGGCTACCAGGGCAATCGTCCCTTCGGCGACCGTCCCCAGCGTGAAGGCGGCTTCCGCGGCGGTGACCGCGATGCGCGTCCCAGCTTCGGCGGCGACCGTCCCAGCTTTGGTGATCGTCCCCAGCGCGATGCCCGCCCGTTCAGCGAGCGTGCTCCCCGCGAAGGCGGTTTCCGCGGTGGTGACCGTGACGCCCGTCCGAGCTTCGGCGACCGCCCCAGCTTCGGCGACCGTCCCCAGCGCGAAGGCGGCTTCCGCGGCGGTGACCGTCCGGAAGGCGGTTTCCGTGGCGCCAAGCCCTCGTTCGACAAGCGCCCCGGCGGCCCCGCCAAGCGCTTCGCCAAGCCGGCTGATCGCCGCGGCTAATCTGCCCGCTTGATCCCCTTACAAACCCCGCGCCCGTCGCGGGGTTTGTTTTTTTGGGGTCACCAACAGATACGGCCACGCCCCCCAGCGGGGCCGTTCTTTTTTTGGGAAAATGCGCCCATGACCACGCCTTCCTCGACCATGCAACGCCCCGCGCCCGCCAACCTGCCCCCGTTGTCTCCCGCCGCCCAGCAGCATAGCGACGCCACCGCCGCGCACCTGCGCGCCGCGATCATCGCCAATGGCGGCTGGCTGCCGTTTGATCACTGGATGGCCGAAGCGCTGTACGCGCCCGGGCTGGGCTATTACGCCGCAGGCAACGTGAAGCTGGCCGATATGGATGACGGCGCCAAGACGCCCGCCGGCGATTTCGTCACCGCCCCGCAATTGACCCCGCTGTTCGCACGCACTCTCGCGCGCCAGGTGGCGCAGGTGCTGCGCCAGACGCAAACGCAAGCCGTGCTGGAGTTTGGCGCCGGCACGGGCGCCTTGGCTGAAGGTGTGCTGCGCGAACTGGACGCGCTGGGGCTGGCGCAGACGCAGTACTTCATCCTGGAAGTTTCCGCCGACTTGCGCGCGCGACAGGCCGAGCGGCTGGCGCCGTTTGGCAGCCGTGTGCAATGGCTGGACGCGCTGCCCAGCACCTTTGCCGGTTGCGTGCTGGCCAATGAAGTGCTGGACGCAATGCCGGTATCGCTGTTTTGCTGGGGCGAGGACGGCGCCGTGCTGGAGCGCGGCGTGTCGCTGGATGCCGATCAGCATTTCGCGTGGGCTGACCGCCCTGCCGCGCCCGCGCTTGCCGCCGCCGTCGCCGCACGTATGCCGGCGTTGCCGGGCTATGTATCGGAAATCAATCTCCAAGGCGAAGCGTGGATGGCCGCGATGGGCGCCTGGCTGGAACGCGGCGCGGCCTTGCTGATCGACTACGGTTTTCCGCGCAGCGAGTACTACCATCCGCAGCGCGCGGGCGGCACGCTGATGTGCCATCTGCGCCATCACGCGCATGGCGACCCCTTCACCGCCCCCGGTTTGCAGGACATCACCGCGCACGTGGATTTCACGGCCATGGCGGACGCGGCGCTGGAGGCCGGCTTGCAGGTGCTGGGCTATACGTCGCAGGCGCGCTTTCTGATGAATGCGGGGCTGATGGATCTGCTGGCGCAGCTGGACCCGTCGGACGCCCAGCAGTACGCGCAAGCCGTGACCCCGGTGCAGAAGCTGCTGTCCGAAGCCGAGATGGGCGAACTGTTCAAGGTGCTGGCCGTGGGCCGGGGCATGACGGAACCGCTGGCCGGCTTTGCGCGCGGCGACCGTCTGGGCAAGCTGTAAGGACGTCAGGCGGATGGCGCGGCGTGTTGGCCGCGCCCGCCCCCGTTCCTAGAAGCTTCAGCCCGCCTGCAAGCGTTCCAGCCGCGCCTGGCGCACACTGTCCTTGATGCGGGCCGGGTCGCCTGCGCAGGCCTTCGCGATGGCGCCTGCGTCCACGCCCCGCACGGCATCCACGCGTGATTGCCACGCGTCGGTATCCACGGGCTGCAAGATGGCGGCCGTTTTCAACAAATCGAAAAAGCGTTCCGGCTTGCGCAAGGCGTCGGCGCGCTCCATCAGCGCCAGCTGCGCGTCGGGGCCGCCTTGCTCGGCGGCGTTCAAGCCTGCCAAGACCTCGGGCAGCAGACGCGCGTAATCATTGCATTCGGTCGGCACGCGCATGCGCCGCCCCAGCGCCTCGCGTTCGGGCGTCAGCCGGCACAGCAAGGCGTAACGCCCCGCCATCGACAAACCCGACTGCGCCGCACGGTCGACATCGGCGCCGGCTTCTTCCACGCCTTGCAGCTCAGGCATCACGCGGGCCAGCGCGCCGGAATCCTGCAACACACCCAACATGCGCGACGGCTTTTTCGCCATCAGCCCGCGCGACAGTTCTTTCCAGACCCGTTCAGCCACCAGCGCATCGGCCTCACCGGCCTGCACCATGTGGCGGCACAGCGCCATCGTTTCCGGCGCAATGGTGAAGTCGTCAAAACGTGCGGCGAAACGTCCCAGCCGCAAGATGCGCACCGGGTCTTCCTGGAACGCGTCGCCCACATGCCGGAAGACGCGCGCGCGCACATCGGCCGCGCCGCCCAAGGGGTCGACGAGCTTGCCGTCTTGCGTCTGGGCGATGGCGTTGACGGTCAGGTCGCGGCGGCGCAGGTCTTCTTCCAGCGTGACATCGCTGCCGGTGTAGAACGTAAAACCCTTGTAGCCGCGGCCAGACTTGCGTTCGGTGCGCGCCAGCGCGTATTCCTCTTTGGTGCGCGGGTGCAGGAAAACGGGGAAGTCACCGCCCACCGGGATGAAGCCGCGGCGGGCCATGTCTTCGGGGGTGGCGCCCACCACGACCCAGTCGTGATCGCCGGGGCGCAGGCCCAGCAGAGCATCGCGCACCGCCCCGCCCACGATATACACCTGCAAGCCGTCGATAGCCGGATCTGGCGTCATGGAACCGACGTGCTTTCGGCGCCCAGCGGCACGATGTTGCCCAGCCGTTCCTTCAAGGACTGCGACTGCCCGCTGAACATCGCCGCGTAGTAGACGGCGTTGGACATCACGTTTTTCACGTAGGTGCGCGTTTCGTTAAACGGGATGGTCTCGGCGAAGATCGCACCTTCAACGGGATGCGTGAACGTCGAACGCCAGTTGTGCGGACGGCGCGGCCCGGCGTTGTAGCCCGCGCTGGCCAGCATTTGCGAGCCGTTCAAATCACGCAGCACCATGTTCAGGTAGTTGGTGCCGAGCTCGGTGTTGGTGTCGAAATCGTTCACGCTGGCGGGCGTGAAATCGGTCATGCCGATTTTGCCCGCCACCCACTTGGCGGTGGCCGGCATCAGCTGCATCAGGCCGGAGGCGCCCACGTGGGAGCGCGCATCCATGATGAAGCGCGATTCCTGGCGGATCAGGCCGTAAACCCAAGCTGGGTCCAGCGCGATGGCGTTGGCCTTGGCGGTGACGCGTCCTTCAAACGGCGCGATGAAGCGCTGGCTGAAGTCGAATTCCTTTTCGGTGCGGTCCGACGTGTTGACCACGCGGTCGAAGATGTTTTCGGCGCGCGCCAATTCGGCAGCGGCCATCAGTTGGCGGTCGCTCATGCCGCGCAGCGTGTAGTTCCATTCCGGCACGGCTTCGGCGCGCCAGCCCAGGCGGAACAATTGCACGGCGCGTTGCAGGCCCGGGTTGGCGCGGGCTTCGGCGATTTCGCGATCGCTGACGGGCGCGGGGCGCGGCGGCACGTTGATGCGGCGGCCCAATTCTTCGGCCGACAACTGGCCGTAGAAATCGAAACGGTCGGCGATGCCGGCGTACAGCGCGTTGGCCTGATCCTTGCGGCCGGTTGCGGCCAGCCCGCGCGCCTTCCAGTACACCCACGACGTATCGTCGCGCTGCGAGGCGGGCATCTCGTCGATGGACTCGATGACCCACTTCCAGTCGATCTTCGGTTGCCGCAACGCGGCGCGCACCTTCCAGCCCGCGTTGTATTCCGTCATGCGGATGTGGCCGGCCTCGCGGTACCAGTCGTCGGCACGGCTATCCAGCTTCAGCGCGGCCATCAGCGCATACTGGCCACGCACCCAGGCCAGATTCGGCTTGGACATGGACTTGGCCCATTCGCGGCGCAGATACGAATCCGCCACGCTGACATCCGAACGCGCCAGGCGGGCCAGCGCGATGTTCACCAGTTCTTTTTCGTTGCGGCCGACGGGCATGCGGTCTTGCCGCGTCAGCCACTTCATCGGGTCCTTCATCATGGCGTCGTATGTCTTCAGATCGCGCGCCTCGAACATGTATTGCACGAGCTTGCGGGCGTCTGTCGTCTTGTCGGCCTCGATGGCGTCGCGCAACTGCGGTTCCAGCTGATCCCAGCCCAGAATGTTGTCGGCGACCAGCTGGTCATACAGCGCCCAGCACGAACCGCCCGGGGCGAACACCGCCTGGGCCTGCGCGGCCGTGGCGCGCTGGCCGGTCATGTGCTTGGCGTCAAGAATGGCGCATTCGATCTGGGCGTTGCTGTTTTTCACAGGCGCCAGCTTGCGCACCGTTTCGAAGTCGCCGCTGCGGGCGGCGGCCAGCAGCCAGTCGCCGCGCAAGCGGTCAGCCAGGTAGGCGTCGTTATTGCTGCTGATGAAGCGTTGCAGGTCGGCGGTGGGCCGGCCCGTGGCGGGCGGCGTCCACAGCTGATAGCGCAGCAGCCAGTATTCAGGGTACATGCCAAGCGTGTCGGATTTAGCCTGGGGCACCAGGGCGCCCAGCACCGACCACTGCTTGCGGTTCATGGCTTCGCGCGCGGCAACCACGGCGGCAAGCGCGGGCGTGTCGGCGGTGGGGGGCAGGCCGGCCAGCACGGCAGGCGGCACCGAAATCACGGGCTGGGCCGCTTGGGCGGCGGCTTGCGGTTGGGGCTGGGTATTGACGGCGGCGCTGCGTTGCTGCGCATCAACCGGCGCACAGGCGGCGGTGAACAATGCCAGCAGCGGCAGCCAGCGGCGCAAGCCAGCGCGGGGGTCCGAGGTGAACGTGGGGTGCGGGGATTTCCGGGCGGTTTTCTGATACCGTCGCGATTGCAGCGTCTGTGTCATGCCGTGTCCCTCATTTGCCGACATACACCGGCCTTGCACGCACCGGCCCTGGCCGCCAGCATGCTCACTTCACGCATGCCCGATTCCAGCACGTTTGCCTTCATTGTCCATCCCCCATCACAGCCACTGCATGACTACGCAAAATACTCCAGAGGATACCGCAGTCCAGCACCGCACGCGATTGCGGAAACTGCGTGCCGAACTGCCCGAAGACCAGCGCAGCCGTGGCGGTTTGCTGATGCGCGCGCGGCTCTTCACGTGGCTGAATGTGGCGCGTGACGAAGCGGTGCGCGCCGGCCGCCCCGCGCCGGCCACCGTCGCGGCCTTCTGGCCCATGGCGGATGAACCCGACCTGCGCCCGCTGTTGTCGCAATGGGTGGAAAACGGCGTGACCGTGGCGTTGCCCGTGGTGCGCACGCGCAACGCCCCGCTGGCCTTCCTGCCCTGGACGCCTGAGGCCGAACTGCGCGCCGGCCCCTACGGTATCCAGGAACCGGCCGCGGGCGACGATGTGCTGCCCGACGTGATCCTGGTGCCCACGCTGGGCTATACCGAGCAAGGCGACCGCCTGGGCTACGGCGGCGGTTACTACGACCGCACGCTGGCCGCCCTGCGCGAACGCGGCCACCCGTTCATCACCATCGGCATCGCCTGGAGCTGCGGCGAGCTCGATGCTGACTACGAACCCGCCCCGCACGACTTCCCGCTGGACGCCGTGCTGACCCAGGACGGCTGGGTGCCGCACGCCCCGCTTGAGCAAGGCGCGGCCGGCGGCGGCACCACGCTGCATACGTACCGCATGAACTGACGCACCGAAACCGCCCCGGCGGTTTGCACCAATATGGTGCAACTAGATTTTCAGCGTTTCCCCCGCGGGCTTGCCGAGCCTCTCGGCCACTGCGGGGATGGCGTTTTTGCGCGCGTCAGAGGATATTGTGCCCAGGGCCGCAGCCTGCCCTGAAAGCTGGCATGCGGGTTGCTTATTGTTTGGGACCGGCCACACATCGGCCGGGTTATGACCGTGTGCAAGGCTGCCGCCTGCAAGCCGGCCGCCAGCACTAGCATCGGAGGAGCCATGAAGGACAGACCATCCCGTCCAGCCGCTTTTGACGAAATGCGCGACAGCGCAGGCGGCATACGCTCCCAGTACCAGGCCTTCGAGCGCTGGCATCAAGAGCAATCGGCCGAGGCCATGGCCGTGCGGCGGCTGGAAGCAGACCTGAGTTTTCGCCGCGTCGGCATTACCTTTTCGGTAGCGGGCGACGCCGCCGGCACCGAACGCCTGATTCCCTTCGACCTGATTCCCCGGGTCATTCCCGCCGACGAATGGCGGCATCTTGAAGCCGGCTTGAAGCAGCGCGTGCGCGCGCTGAACATGTTCATCCACGACATCTATCACGGCCACGACATCGTGCGCGCCGGCATCGTGCCGGCCGAACAGGTGTTCCTGAACGCCCAGTACCGCCCCGAAATGCAGGACGTGGACGTGGCGGAAGACATCTACTGCCACATCGCCGGGGTCGACATCGTGCGCGCCGGCGCAGGCGAGTTCTACGTGCTGGAAGACAATCTGCGCGTGCCATCCGGCGTGTCCTACATGCTTGAGAACCGCAAGATGTCGATGCGGCTGATGCCCGATGCGTTCAGCCGCATCAAGGTCGAGCCGGTGGCGCACTATCCCGATCTGCTGCTGGACAACCTGCGTGAGGTCGCGCCGCACGGTGGCGACGACCCCACCGTCGTCGTGCTGACGCCGGGCATGTATAACTCGGCCTACTTCGAACATGCGTTCCTGGCGCAGCAGATGGGTGTAGAGCTGGTTGAAGGGCAGGATCTGTTCGTGGAACAGAACACCGTCTACATGCGCACCACGCAAGGCCCGCGCAAGGTGGACGTCATCTACCGCCGCCTGGACGACGACTTTCTTGACCCGCTGTCCTTTCGCGCCGACTCCGCGCTGGGCGTGCCGGGTCTTTTGTCGGTGTACCGCGCCGGCCGCGTCACGCTGGCCAACGCCATCGGCACCGGCATCGCCGACGACAAATCCACCTATCTGTACGTGCCGGACATGATCCGGTTTTATCTCAGCGAAGAACCCATCCTGTCGAACGTGCCCACCTGGCGCTGCGGCCGGCCCGACGAACTGTCCCACGTGCTGGCCAACATGCAGGACCTGGTCGTGAAGGAAGTGCACGGCGCGGGCGGCTACGGCATGCTGGTGGGCCCCTCGTCAACGCGCGCCGAAGTCGATGCGTTCAAGGAACGCGTGCGCGCCAACCCGGCCAACTACATCGCGCAGCCCACGCTGGCGCTGTCCACCATCCCCACCTATGTGGAATCCGGCGTGGCGCCTCGCCATGTGGATCTGCGCCCCTACGTGCTGTGCGGCAAAGACATCCGCACCGTGCCAGGCGGGCTGTGCCGCGTGGCGCTGACCGAAGGCTCGCTGGTCGTCAACAGCAGCCAGGGCGGCGGCACCAAAGACACCTGGGTTCTGGAGGACTGAACATGCTGAGCCGTACCGCCGACAACCTGTTCTGGATGTGCCGCTACACCGAGCGCGCCGAGAACACCGCGCGCATGCTGGACGTGAACCTGCAGATGTCGCTCTTGCCGCAAGACCCGCAAACGCGCGAGGGCTCGTGGCTGGGTGTCTTGCGCATCTCCGAGCTTCAGGGCCTGTACCAAAGCAAGTACGCGTCCATCTCGCCCAACGATGTCCTGCAATACATGGTGCGCGACCCGGAGAACCCGTCGTCCATCTATTCCTGCATGCGCGCCGCCCGCGAGAACGCGCGTGCCGTGCGCGGCAGCCTGACCACCGAAGTCTGGGAGACCTACAACACCACGTGGCTGGAACTGCTGAAGCACCTGCACACCGGCCTGCTCGAACGCAACCCGGGCGAGTTCTTCGAATGGGTGAAGTTCCGTTCGCACCTGGCGCGCGGCGTCACCATCGGCACGATGCTCGAAGACGAGGCGCTGTACTTCCTGCGCATCGGCATGCACCTTGAGCGTGCGGACAATACCGCGCGCATGCTGGACGTGAAATTTCATGAACGCGGCAGCAACGGGTCGCACGAAGCGCGCGCCGAAGCCACGGGCACCGCCGCACTGCAAAGCGAGTTCTATCGCTGGTCGGCGCTGCTGAGTTCTGTGTCGGGGCTGGAGATCTACCGCAAGGTGTATCGCGACGTCATCACGCCCGACCGCGTCGCTGAACTCTTGATTCTGCATGGCGACATGCCGCGTTCGCTGCTGGCCTCGATGCGTGCGGTGGCCGAAGACTTGGCGCGCGTGTCCAACCAGCGTTCGACCGAAACGCAACGCCGCGCCGGCATGCTGTGCGCCGAACTGCAATACGGCCGCGTCGAAGACATCCTGGACAGTGGATTGCATCAGTACCTGGACCACTTCCTGGACCGCATCAACGACCTGGGCAACCGGATCAGCCAGGACTTCCTGGTCCCGCTGTCGGCATAACACGGAGACAGCAATGAAACAGTTCATCACGCACGTCACGCATTACCGCTACACCGCGCCGGTCACCTACAGCATCCAGACCCTGCGCCTGACGCCGCGCGACGACGAACACCAGCGCGTACTGCGCTGGAACATCGAAGCGCCTGGCGCGCTGGAAAAGCAGGTGGATGCGTACGGCAACATCACGCACACACTGACCCTGAACCACCCGCACACCGACATCGAACTGCGCGTGACGGGCCAGGTGCAGGTGGCGCCGCTCACGCGCGGCGTGCTGGGCAGCGAAGACAGCCGTCTGCCGGTACACGCCTATTGCGTCCAGACGCCCCTGACCCAGGCCGACGACACCATCATGGCCTTCGTGCGAAACGTGTTGCCCAACGGCCTGACCACGCCGGACGACATCCTGGCGCTGGCCAACGCCATCAGCGACCGGGTGGCCTACGAGCCCGGCACTACCGACGTCACCACCGCCGCGAACCAGGTGCTGGCGATGGGCCACGGCGTCTGCCAAGACCACGCCCATCTGTTCCTGGCCTGCGTGCGCGGGCTGGGCGTGCCGGCCCGCTACGTCAGCGGCTACGTCCACACCACCACCGAACACTCGGCCAGCCACGCCTGGGCCGACGTCTGGCTGGCCGACATCGGCTGGACCAGCGTCGACATCACCAACCGCCAATTCGCCTCTGACAGCCACTGCCGGCTAGCCGTGGCGCGCGACTACGACTCGGCGTCCCCGATACGTGGCGTGCGCAGCGGCGGCGGCGAAGAATCCATGGAGATCAGCGTGCAGGTGCAGACGTCCGGCCAACAGTCCGGCCAGCAATAAACGCCTTACCCACGCCGCTGCGCACGCGGCTGCCGGCGCCCGCGCCCGCGCCGCAATACAATGCGGCGTGGTTTTTCCGAATTTTCAATCATGACCTATTGTGTTGCCGCCCGCCTCGACGCCGGCCTGGTTTTCCTCTCTGACTCCCGCACGAACGCCGGCGTCGACCAGATCAGCGTCTTCCGAAAAATGACCGTCTTCGAGCGCCCGGGCGACCGCGTCATGGTCCTGATGACATCAGGCAACCTGGCCGTCAGCCAGGCTGTGCTGCACGCCCTGGCCCGCCAGCACGACGATGGCGGCGACACCATCTGGAACGCCGCCGACCTCTTCGAAGCCACCCGCTGCGTCGGCGCCGCCGTGCGCGAGGTCTATCACCGCGAAGCCCCCGCCCTGCACGAGCAAGGCGTGGACTTCAACGTCAGCATCATTTTCGGGGGACAGATTGGCGGCGAACGCTGCCGGCTGTTCCAGGTGTATTCGGCAGGCAACTTCATCGAAGCCGGCCAGGAATGCCCGTACTTCCAGATCGGCGAAGCCAAATACGGCAAGCCCATCCTGGACCGCGTGCTGCGCCCCGACACGTCACTGGACGAAGCCGCCAAGTGCGCTCTGATCTCGATGGACTCCACGCTGCGCTCGAACATTTCGGTGGGCCTGCCGCTGGACCTGCTGGTCTACGACACCGACGCGCTGCGCGTCACGCACTTCGCCAGCATCGACGAAAACAACGAATACTTCCGCATGATCCGCGGCACCTGGGGCGAACGCCTGCGCCAGGTCTTCGCCGAAATCCCCGACCCGCTGTGGACCAACCCCGACGACCCCGGCTCGCTGGTCCCGCTGTCGCGCGTACATCAGCCGCTGCGCATCGAACCGGTCAACGCGCCCCAGCCGAACTACACCACCCCGCAAGTGCTGGCGGAAGATCCGGGGAAAGATCAGGCGAGTTAAGCCGACATTCACGACGACGTGGGTAATCCAGTCTGATAGACGCTGTTCTGATGGCCGGTGCTGCAAAATCACGGCAAAACCCATTGCGCAACCGCGCTCGCTTGGCCTAAAGTTCTTTCAACGCATGTGCCCGTCACATGCCCACCCTCCGAAGCCCGCCGCAATTCATTGCTGCGGGATTTCGTGTTTTTGCGTGACGACAGTGGCTTTCCAACGCGATGTGACGCGTGACATTTTCGAGCACGGTCCTGAGAACAGCCCACTGTGGCGTCCTACACTGCCTCGCATCAAAGGCCCGCACGAGGTGCGCAGAGGATGTCGTCATGCATTACGTCGTGTATCTGGACGAGTTCGGCCATATCGGCCCCTTCGTCTCTCGCCATCATGAAACACACAAGACCAGTCCCGTCTTCGGATTCGGGGGATTCGTCTTGCCCGTCCAGGCAGTACGCGACTTCGCTATCTACTTTTACCAACTGAAGTGCCGTCTTTTAAAGCTGGAAATCGAGCAGCAGCACAGCCCAGCCTATCGATGGGAAAAAAAGGGCGCGCAACTCTATACCGTGCGCAACGTGCAAAAGTACCGAGAGCTTCGTACCGCAACAGCGCGGCTGCTTAACCAGATAACCCGGCTGGGCGGGCACGTCATCTATAGCGGAGAACTCAAAACGGCTGACGCGGCAGCTCACCGGCCGGCACAGGTGTTTCAACACCATCTGTTGCGGCTCATCCGGCAGGCCGATCAGTTCTGCTCGGTTCGACAAGCCACATTCATGCTGCTGCTAGATGAACAGCAGGCAGGAAACTCCTGGCGCGAAATGCACGTCGAGGCTTGCACGCTCGCCATGTTTGAAGCCGCGGCCGACAAATGCAGAATGCTGATCGAACCTCCAATACAGGGCGAGAGCTATCTCTTCCAGACGCTTCAGTGCGCCGACTGGATATGCGGTCTGATCGGCAGGCTATGCGCTTATCAGGTCGCAGCAAATCAGTATGAAGACTGGGAGATATTTCATCGGTACTTTCACGACCGCGTGCAAGCCGTGGCGCTACCTTGCAGCGGACTCACCCGCGCGACGCCTCTCTAACGCACCCGTTCACCGAACACCGCGTAAACCCCCCTTTCCCCTTGCCGAAACCCGGCTTGTGAAACGGCGAATT
>Ga0256787_1000401_pt1 | contig 11674 bp, 8 predicted proteins | sample MC6MC0938MT_FD_189994 | JGI IMG/M metagenome (GOLD analysis project Ga0256787, IMG submission 189994) | Metatranscriptome of enriched soil aggregate microbial communities from Iowa State University, Ames, United States - MC6-MC0938-MT... | ecosystem: Environmental > Terrestrial > Soil >... | reverse complement strand
AAAGGTAAACTCAACCTCCGGCAGCTGCCGGTAAAGCGTTTCAATATGGTGTAAGGCCACAATAGGACCGGTTCCGGAGGCATGATCGGCACCAGTACTACTCAACATCACTACGCGCCGGACACCGCTCAGCTCAATTGCCTTTGCAATCGCGCGACCGGCATTGATCGTATTTTCCACTACGTTGCTGCCGCCAAGATTTGGCGGTGTCATAGCGAATACGGCATCTGCATCCGCGAAAGCTTTACTCAATGCTACAACATCATCAATTGCTGCGATAGCCGCTTTAGCCCCTGCCGCCTCAATAGCGGCGGTGCGTTCCTGACGACTGCTTACAACGGTCACTTCATGCCCCAGGGCTACCAAATCTGTTACCAGGTAACTACCGATATTTCCTAAAGAACCGGTTACTGTTATTTTACTCATTGTTTATTTGATTTATTACAAAAGCAAAAGTACCTTTGTACTTACTTTTAGACAAGTACTTACCCCAAAGTAGGTATCCATATGACAAAAATTAAAGCAAGTTCCACAATACAGGAAAATAAGCAGTTTGCCCTGGCGCAATGCCCGGTCACTTATGTGATGGAGAAAATAGGTGGCTACTGGAAGCCCATTATTTTGTACCAATTGATTGAAGGCACGAAAAGATATAGTGAGCTCAAGCGGGCTATTCCCGCTATATCAGAAAAAATGCTGATCCAGCACCTGAAGCAGCTGGAAGCAGACCAGCTTATTATCCGGAAAGCAAAACCGGTGGTTCCGCCGCATGTAACTTATGCCCTCAGCGGCTCAGGAAGGGGGCTGGTACCCGTTATTCAATCTATGGCAGACTGGGCGTTTAAGGACGCCAAAGGAGCTTTTAAATAAAAAGCAATTTTAAAAGTAATCACTTCCTGCTCATAAGCTCAATAAATTGATCGCGTCTTGATGTAGCGAGCGGCAGGTCGGCGCCGGTGCTTAAAATAACGCGGCACACTTTCGTCCGGACCAGTTTTTCCACGAAATTCACATTGATGATATGGGAGTGATGTACCCTGAAAAATATAACCGGGGGTAATAGGTCTCCACACTCTTTCAACCTCATACTCACCAGGATCTTTTCTGCATATATTGTATGTATCGTGGTATAACTACCCGAGGCATCACAATGGGTAATATCCTCGCAGTCCAGGTATTTAATGCCTTCCAGGGTGGGTAAAGCTATTTTTTGCTTTTGCAGCACACGCGGCTGTATGTTGCGGAACAGATCGGCCAACCTTATTTTTTCTTCTACTTTTGCTACCGCTTCCTGCAACTCGAGTATATTGATCGGTTTCAACAAATAGTCTGCGGCCCTGGCCCTGAACGCATCTACTGCATACTGACTATAAGCAGTAGTAAAAATAGTATGAAATGCAGGACTTTGAAACAAGTGCAGCAGGTCAAAGCCTGTAGCACCATTCAGCTCGATATCCAGGAACAGTACTTGCGGCCGGTACTGGTGAATGGCTGTAGCGGCAGTATTAATATCATTAGCAGTATGCACTACATTAATAGTAGGACAATATCGCTCCAGCAATGCTTTAAGCGTATCGATATTCATGTTCTTATCATCAACAATTATGGCATCCAAGCTATTCATATACCTGATTTATAAATTTTTCAAGGGAACGGTTATCATGATCCTTGTACCGGTTGCACCAGTCACGGCAAGGTCTTCGACCTCAACAGCTATGGGTGCTACGGTATTATTTAACTCGTTTAATGTGGCCACACGCTGTGTTGTGATTTGCATTCCTTTTGAATGGTGAGCTGTAATTACTCTTTTGGCGGCTTGAATACCGGGACCGTTATCCTCAATACAGCACACAATACTTTTATCCTCCTTAAGCGTAAAGTTAATCATTAAACGTGCATCCAAGCCAGCATATTGCATGCCGTGCTTTATCGCATTCTCGACGAATGGCTGCAGGATCATATTGGGAAAAGCTGTGGTCGAGGTGTTTATAGAGGATGATACCTGTATCGTGTAAATAAATGGATGATTGGCCTGGAGTTGTTCGAGTTCTATATAGCTTTCGAGGTAAGCCAGTTCTTCTTTTAAAGGCAGGTATAAACTCCCGGCGTTATCAAGCGTTTTCCGGATCAAGGTAGCAAAGCGGGACAAGTACATACTGGCTCCCATACTGTCATTTCTGACAATATAATTCTGCACAGAGTTCAGGCAGTTAAAGATGAAGTGCGGGTTCATTTGCGCCCGGAGCGCCATTTGCTCCAGCTCCGTCATTTTCCTGTTAAGCTCACTTTTCTCTTCCTCCTGCCTGCGGATTTTCCGGATCCGATACCTCAGGAATAAATAAATTAATGAGCCAAAGACTAAAAGAGCGCCTCCGCGGAACCACCAGGTTTCATAAAAGGCCCGTTCAACGTTAAACTTTTTCTGTATCACAGCGCTTTCTTGTCCCAGTGCCGATACGGCTTTTACCTCAAGTGTGTATTCGCCGGAAGGCAGCGATAAAAAACTTAATGATGTCTCTTCAGTTTCCACCCAGTTGCTATTCAGTCCAAGCACACGATAACTATACATGATCTTTTCACCGGAAAACAGTGTGGCAGAAAAATCAAACCTGATCCTGTTTTGTCCATGAGTGATGCTAATCGGCTCATTAAATGACAATATTTTACCTGCAAGCGTAATACCTGTAAAATAAAGCCCAATAACAGGCGGTGTATATTTACCACCTTTTGCAATCAGATTTAAACCTTTTCGCGTACCAACCCATATTGCAGTATCCTGCACGAATACGGCGGTCACTTCGTCTGAACTTAGGCCATTGGTAGCCGTAAAGAGCCTTTTTACTTTAGGTGGCCTCCCCTCCTCTAGCGCAACCTGATTCAAGCCCTTATTAGTGGCAATCCAAAGATCCTGCTCCGATGCATATATATAAGTACACAAGTCACTGCTCAGCCCGCTATTTGCTTCATTAATTTGTACTACTACTTTATGATCTTTAATGCCAAACACCCCATTGCCATGAGTAGCCAGCCAGACGATACCGTTGGGTCCGGGCATTATATTATTAATCGGACAGGACAAGTGTCTTGAGATAACGTTATACTGCTCATCCATGATCACCAGTCCCTCCAGCGTACCTAAATAGTAATAGGCGCCATACTTGATTGCTGCCGTCGTCCTGTGGTATATTCTTTTCATACTATAGCTGCCGTCAGGTAGCAAGCGGCAAACATACGCTCCGTGTGTACTGGCTACAAGCATTCCGCCATCATAAGCATAAGTAGATTTAATATGACCGATACTGTCGTTAATAAATAAAGAGTGATGCATTCTTAATGGGGCATAACCCGCATGTTCTTTTAACCATTTTTTGCTGAGCGGGAACTGCTTTTGTTCGTAGCCGGACCGTGTGTGGCCTTCGGCAGCAGGTGAAGGGCTGATCTGCCAGCATTCCCCGTTTTCTGTTCCTACCCATATGCCATTATTGTCTCCCTGTACAAAGCTTATAGGCAAAGCTTTATTGCCTAATGGCACATCCTGTACCGTGGTACGGTCAAGGCGGAACAGTCCATTCCCCTTTGTACTGAACCATACATTATCTTCCCGGTCCTGATAAATGTCATTAACAATATAATCATTAAAAAAAACGGTTTTTTTCACGCCGCTACGACAATCATAAAGAAAAGCTCCGGTAGCGCCTACGGGGCTGGCCGGCAAATATCCATTAGCCAATAGTTTAAAGAAGCGGGTATTTTTTCCATAACTCATTTCAATAAAACGTTCCTCAGTAGCGTTCCAGATCAAGGCCCTGCCATAAGCTTTGAACAATAAAATATCTTCAGCAAGCTTCATTATAGAGATTGACTTTTCCTGTATACCGAGGGCTGAAAAATATTGATGTACCGCCTGTCTCATTGTAACAGGTAAATTGACCTGTGGTATATACAGTTCACCCCCTACTAACAACAAACGATAGTCTAACTGATAGGAACCAGAAGGATGCCATTCCACTGTTCCGTTCCGGTTAATGATATACATATTACCTAACACATCATGGATAAGTATGCGTTGTGAAGGATCTTCTAATATCGCTGTTATTTCCCTGTTGAATATAATCTTCTTTAACAGAGAATCATTAAAGCGATTGTAGATCTTACCCTCTTTATAATAACACAGATGCCGGGAGTAACTAATGATCCATAGCCTGTGTTCTGAATCTTCTGTACACCCGAATATTTCCCTTGAAGGCAGGCCATCCGCAGTAGAAAAATTTTGAAATTTCTGCCCGTCGAACCGGCTTAAACCGGCTTCCGTACCAATCCACAGGAAGCCCTGGTGATCCTGGGTAATATCATAAACTGTTTCCGCAGCCAAACCGTCTTTGGTGGTATACTGATGATAACTATATTCCTGGGCAGAAGCACCCAGGCACAGCAGCAGAATTAACAATAACAGGCAAAGTAAATATTGTTTCATAAAGCAAAGGCAGGTAAAGCTAATATATTCTGTTCATATAGATTACAGGATTTATATGAACACATCTCTGTATAAACTAACGGAGCGATGCCAGAATAGATTATGAACTCAGGGTAAGGAAATATGAACCCGCTATAAGCAAGGGTGGACCGGAGCTTGCCTGAGCTAACAGGCTTACTGATATTTATACTGCATTTCGTTAATGCAAACGGGAACGGTACGCCGTAATAATAAAAGGTACCTCAATCAGCATTTTTTTATGAAAAAAATTACAATCAGCGCGCTCGCCGCTATCAGCTCATTTTATGGATCTGTCCATGCACAAGTCATAGGCCCGATAATTGAAACGTACGATATATCAGTACAAAAACTTGAAACTGTGGCACATGGTTTTCCCGGCCATGCGCATTCCAATGCCACTTTCGAGATCAAAATAGGCTCTACCCCGGTTAGTAAAACTTTTTTGGCAGATACAAACGAGATCCAAAGCTACACCTTTCCGGTAATATTTGGGTACCCTGGTATGCCCGCACCCAGCAAAACATTTAAAGTATCTTACCCGTACCCGGCTTCATTGAATAGCGGGTATTATCCTTTGCCGGCTACAATCGGCGGTCAAACCGTAATTCTGGCTACAGATCCAGGGATGACCAATACCGCGCCTTCAGCGCAATACGGTTATAGTGTTGTAGTAGAACGTACCGGTACCTATCACTATACTTTCACTACAACAAGATTTGAGTGTTATTGGTGTCCGCCAATAACACCTACATCAGGAACAGCCCATATTCCTATGGAAAACAAATCTATACCCGCGCTTTACCCGAATCCGGGCAATGGCTATGCGGACCTGGTATACAAAGCCGCAGAGCAAGAAAAACTCACTGTACGCATTACCGATATCAACGGAAAAGTGATCAGTATGTACACTACCGACCTGCAAACAGGCGCTAACCGTCTGCCGGTAGACATCAGGAATGCGGCAAGTGGCCATTATTTTGTCAGCTGGCAATCCAACAGTGGCAACTCCGGAACTTTAAAAATGATCAAAGAGTAGCCAGGATATAATCTCCCTTTAAAGCGTAAAGCCACTTCTGCTGGAGTGGCTTTACGCTTTTACGTCAACTGTAATTACCGGCTTATCGATCTACTAATTCTTTAACCTGTTCCCCATAAAAATCGGTTTTGTCGGCTCCCTTTATCTGTAAGAGCTGGTACCATTTCCGGAATGCTCCTATAAATACCAAAAGCATTAACACCATTGCGATCATGGCCAGCACAGCCAGTAAATATTGTCCTTTGGGAATATAGATATCCATGACCTGTATGTAGCCTGCCCAAAAAGTGAAGATCGCCATAGCTACTCCCGGGATTGCCGATACTAAGGCATATTTCCCCCGGTTCATCCGTATTAACATGGTCGTACATACGATCAGGCCACAGGCTGCCAACAATTGATTGCTGATGCCAAACAAAGGCCAGATGCTGCTGACATTACCTGTATACACCAGGTAACCCCAGGCGAAAGTGAACAAGATACTGGCGATAATCACACCCGGCATCCAATCTTTATCATTAAATTTCGGGATAACAGCACCCAGCATTTCCTGCAGGAAAAACCTGCCCACTCTCGTTCCTGCATCAATAGCCGTAAGAATAAATACTGCTTCAAACATAATGGCAAAATTGTACCAGTAAGCCGTTAGCTGGTCCATAAACGGAATTTTATTAAAAATATGCGCCATCCCTACAGCCAATGAAACAGCTCCGCCTGTTCTACCGTGCAGGTCCAGCCCGATCACTTGTGAATAGTGATCGAGGTCTACCGTATGCATACCCGGATTTGCAGCGAGGAAAGCATCGTAAGTTTCCTTTGGCGTATTGATCGCGAAATAATCGCCCGGCATCAAAGTGCAGGCAGCAATAAGCGCCATCAGCGCGACAAATCCTTCTACTAACATTGCACCATAGCCCACAAAAAGAATTTGTTTTTCTTTTGCCAGCATTTTCGGTGTAGTACCGGTTGCGATCACCGCATGAAAACCAGAGATCGCGCCACAGGCAATCACAATAAATATAAAGGGTAAAACCGGGCCACCTATCACAGGACCTCCACCATTAATAAACTCCGTAATGGCAGGCATCTGCACCGTAGGGTGTATAAAGATCACACCCACCGCCAGCATGACTATAGTACCAATCTTTAAATAAGTAGACAAGTAATCTCTTGGTACCAATAACAACCAAACCGGCAGCACCGAAGCCAGGAACCCGTATACCGGGATTGCAATTGAAATCGTTTTGATATCCCAGCTAAACAAGCCGTTGATGGTTGGGTTCTCCATCAGATCGTGCCCTGCGATAATCCCTACAATAAGCAATATCCCACCTAGTATACTGGCAAAGCCCACACTGTTTTTACGGTAACGCATGATCAGCCCCATAATGATAGCAATGGGCATCGTGATCACCACCGTGAATAAAGACCAGGAAGCCTCATGCATCGCATTGATACAGGCCAGTGATAAGCCGGCAAGGGTAAGTATCAAAATAAAAAGAATCGCAAAACCGGCGACAGTACCTACCCCTTTACCGATCTCTTTTGAAGCAATGGTAGCCAAACTTTGCCCTTTGTGCCGGATCGAGGCGAACAGCACTACCATATCATGCACCCCACCACCCAGTACGCAACCGATAAGGATCCAAAGCGTTCCCGGCAGGTAACCGAACTGTGCGGCCAATACCGGCCCGACGAGCGGGCCTGCCGCAGCAATAGCTGCGAAGTGGTGCCCGAACAATACATTCTTATTAGTCGCCACATAGTCTCTTCCATCGGCAAACTCCACTGCCGGGGTAATATGCTTATCGTTTAACCGCAATACTTTATTGGCCATAAAAATGCCATAAAAGCGGTAGGCTATCGCAAAGATGAGGAGCGATGCAAAAATGAGGGTTAAGGCATTGACGCCATTCAAATATTCCATATTATTTATCCTGTTTAAGTCCCGAAACGGGATCATTTCACCGGATAAACTTATTAATTTATAGTAAAAATAAATATTTATTTGTGCTAAATAAGAATAGCTAAATGACTGAAGGCGCAGCCCACTTCACTTTCAGGGCCAGAACAGGCCCTAAACTTTATCTACCGCTTTTTTGATTGATGCTTCCAGCACTTGCAGTAAAGCAGCTTTTACATAGTGCCGGTAAGTAATCATACCGATTGTTCTTACCGGTTCCGGTTCCGCAAAAGCCCTGAGCTGCTTTTTCTTTTTTGCCGTAAGATTTAGGGTAGATAATGCAGGGATCACCGTAATGCCATTACTGGCCTCTACCATATTCATCAGCGTTTCTATACTGCCCGCATCAAAGGTAAGTTGTGCCTGATCTACTGCGCTTTTCTTTAAAGAACAAAGGTTCATTACCTGGGAGCGCAGGCAATGTTCTTCCTCTAACAACCACAAGCGGGTCACATCAATATCCGCAGCCAATAAATATTGTTTGTTTAATTGCTGCTCCTTTGCTCCTACAAATACCAATAATCGCTCGTTGAATAAATGATATTGCCTGAACTCTTCCATCCCGCTTTCCAAAGCTAATATACCTACGTCCAAATGGTTTTTCCGCAACTGATCTTTGATGGCCTCTGTAGTGAGTTCTTTTAACTCAATCCTGAGCTCCGGATAATCTTTTAGTAAACCTGGCAAGAACAAATGCAACAGGTAAGGGGCTAATGTAGGAATAATACCAATACGTAAAATACCGGATATACCCGCCCCTGACAAATGCCACTTCACTTCTTCTTCCAGCTTCTGCAGCCCGGACAAGATAGCTCTTGCATTATTGATGACCAGTAGTCCTGCTTCTGTCGGCAGGACCGGCTGCCGGCTTCGATCAAAAATTACGATATCCAGTTCTTCTTCCAGCTTTTTGATCATAATGCTCAGTGCCGCAGGCGTTACAAAGCAGGCTTCCGCAGCCTTCTGAAAATGCCGGTGCTCCTCTATGGCCAACACATATTGTAATTGCTGGATATTCATTTTTTGTTAAACAAAATTTAATCAAAGTTAAACATTTTTAGCTTTGTTTAATAAACCTGCTTTTGTTATTTTGTATCATTCGATTGTAAAATTTATCAATCCTTTTTTGTATTTTACAATCTACGGACATTCATTTATCGAACTCAAAAAACTATAAAAATGGACACCCAAAAAGGAGACATCAGTAAATGCCCGTTCCATAACGGCTCATTTGAAAAAGAAAAAGTAAGTAGTGAAGGCACCCATAATGAAGATTGGTGGCCCAAACAACTATCCCTGGACATCCTGCGGCAACATGCTTCATTCATCGACCCGATGGACGAAGATTTTGATTATGCCGAAGCCTTTAAAAGCCTGGATCTGGAAGCTATAAAGAAAGACCTTACCGCACTCATGACGGACTCCCAGGACTGGTGGCCAGCAGATTTCGGGCATTATGGCCCATTATTCATCCGTATGGCCTGGCATAGCGCCGGTACTTACCGGCAACAGGATGGCCGTGGCGGCGGTGGCCGCGGACAACAGCGCTTTGATCCTTTAAGCTCCTGGCCGGACAATGTAAACCTGGATAAAGCTCGCCGTTTACTATGGCCGATCAAACAAAAATATGGTAATAAAATATCCTGGGCAGACCTGATGATCCTTACCGGGAATGTTGCGCTGGAATCTATGGGCTTTAAAACAACCGGCTTCGGCGGTGGGCGTGCCGATGTATGGGAAGCCGACAAAGACGTATACTGGGGCAATGAAAAAGAATGGGTAGCCAGTCACCGGGACCCGGAAACGCTGGAAAACCCGCTGGGCGCCACTGAAATGGGCCTGATCTATGTAAACCCGGAAGGACCGGATAAAAATCCTGACCCGATTTTAGCCGCGAAATCGATCCGTAAGACCTTTGGCAATATGGGTATGAATGACGAAGAAACAGTAGCTCTTATCGCCGGCGGACATACTTTCGGTAAAACCCATGGTGCGGCTGATGCGGCCAATGTAGCCATGGAGCCTGCAGCCGCAAGCATGGAACAGCAGGGCTTTGGCTGGAAGAGCAGCTATGGCAGCGGCTTAGGAAAAGACAGCATCTCCAGCGGACTGGAGGTTACCTGGACGACAAAACCTACGCAATGGACGCATGACTTCTTCACGCTCTTATTCAAACATGAATGGGAGCTTTCTAAAAGCCCTGCAGGTGCGCATCAATGGGTAGCAAAAAACGCGGAAGCCATTATCCCAGATGCCTTTGGTGGTGCCGCTAAGTTGCCGACCATGCTCACGACAGACTTGTCTTTAAGATTTGACCCGGTTTATGAAAAGATCTCCCGCCACTTCCTGGAAAACCCGGATGCTTTCGCAGATGCTTTCGCCAAAGCCTGGTTTAAACTAACGCACCGCGACATGGGGCCAAAATCAAGATACCTGGGTACAGAAGTACCTGCTGAAGATTTCATCTGGCAGGACCCTTTACCGCAAACAGAAAGCGAAGCTATAGATGATAGCGATATCGCTGCTTTAAAATCAAAAATTGAAACCTCCGGTTTAAATATATCAGAACTGGTAGGTACTGCCTGGGCTTCCGCGTCTACCTTCAGGGGATCGGATAAGCGTGGCGGCGCTAATGGTGCCCGGATACGCCTGGCCCCGCAAAGATTCTGGGCCGTAAATAATCCTGCACAGCTAAATACAGTACTGGAAAAACTGGAAGTGATTCGCAATGAATTTAATAATGCCGGCAGTCGAAAAGTCTCCCTGGCAGATTTGATCGTTCTGGCCGGTAATACGGGTATTGAAATGGCACTGAAACAAAGTGGTTTTGAAAGCACGGTTCCTTTTGCGAAAGGGAGAGTAGATGCTTCCCAGGAGCAAACAGATATCGAAATGTTCGGGCACCTGGAACCATTTGCAGATGGCTTCCGTAATTATAAAAAAGGAATAGCAACCGCTGCTACAGAAAATTTATTAATTGATAAAGCGCAATTACTGACGCTGACCATTCCGGAACTCACTGTATTGATGGGTGGGTTGAAGGTTTTGAACATTAATTATGACGGCGCTGCACATGGCGTATTGACCCATCGCCCGGCGACGCTGACCAATGATTTCTTTGTGAATTTGCTGGACATGAATACGGTATGGAAGGCTACGGATCATAGCCAGGAACTGTTTGAAGGCAAAGACCGCCATTCGGGCGCACTAAAATGGACCGCGACAAGAGCAGATCTTGTATTTGGGGCACATGCCGAATTAAGGGCGGTAGCCGAAGTATATGCCAGCCAGGATGCTTTGGAAAAATTCATCAAAGATTTCATCAAAGCCTGGACCAAAGTCATGAATTTAGATCGTTTTGATCTTTCCTAAACAATTTAATATTCAAAAAATAAAGCCACAAATGAGATTTCATTTGTGGCTTTTTATAATATCAGATTTACTCAATAACAAAGGCCGGTTTCCACCGGCCTTCTACATTCACTCTTTATTCCAATCTATCAACCTATAGTTTAATCCTGTAACCCAAAGAGATATTGAAGTGGTTATTGGTATAACGCACATCATCGATATTAGACATAGTTGCCAAACCTAAACCATAACCGCCTTTAATATAAACGCCCCATGGAGACTCGTAACCTAAACCGAAGTTAACCCCGTAATCCAGAGGATTCATTTGATTGTTATCGCTACCGAAATCGATATCAGACTTCGTTTCAACACCTAAAATCTCAGTTTTACCCTGGCCGGCAATTGCATAACCTATGTAAGGGCCTACTTCAGCGAAGATTGATCCGGCGCTTTTAGAGATATTAAAATTATACCCAACATTTACCGGAACTCTTAAATAGTGCAGACTTGTAGTGGTTTCAACGCCTAAAAGCTCAGATTTGCTTCCCAGACCTTGATAGTAAACACCCGGTCTCAAATAAAAATCACCGCCTAAACCGATATTTACACCAACACCACCACTAAAACCTGTCTTGGCATCGCCGGTAACGGCATCCATACCGTCCACTTTGAAACGGGTATTTGAAAAGTTAACGCCTACTTCAGGATCAATGCTGATTTGGGAGAATCCGGTTTGCGCGATAGCAGCTGTAGCTGCCAACAGTACGATTTTTTTCATCTTTATTCAATTTTTATAATTAGATAATTTGTATCACATACTCAGGAGTTT
>Ga0256787_1000395_pt1 | contig 11758 bp, 9 predicted proteins | sample MC6MC0938MT_FD_189994 | JGI IMG/M metagenome (GOLD analysis project Ga0256787, IMG submission 189994) | Metatranscriptome of enriched soil aggregate microbial communities from Iowa State University, Ames, United States - MC6-MC0938-MT... | ecosystem: Environmental > Terrestrial > Soil >... | reverse complement strand
TAGCAAAAATATTTTCAGCCTGGTCTGCACCTTTTCAGGGCTGGCGGCGCTGGCTCAGGAACCAACGGATTCGCTTAAGAAAGTAATCAGTCCCCGGACAGCTAATGTCAGGGCCAAAACATTAGCTGAATTATCTACGGTTACCAATTTCACAAGTATATTGTCGATAGGTATGACTGGGGTACAAACAATAAGCCCGGGGGCCCCGGGTACTAATGCCGGCATAGCGATCAGGGGGTATTCTAACCGGCATTATGAGCAAACCCCTGTTGTCTTCCTGGACGGTTTACCTTATTGGGGCGCCCTGAATGCCATAAATCCCGCTACAATAGCAAGGGTAGAAGTGCATAAAAATGGCATAGACATAGATGGGCCGATCAATTTTGCTGCCGATGGTGTTATCCAGATCTTTACGCAAAAAGCAGCACAAACTCCCAGTCCCTGGAAGGTAAGCCTTGATGCCAACCTGGGCATAAATACGAGAGCGGTGCCTGAATATGATCTCATTACCGACCCGGCACAATTCTATGAAATGCAGCATCAGCTATTTCGTTCCTCATTTTACCGGTCTATGGGGGATTGGGATGCTGCCGGCCGCGCTGCACTCCCTTACATTATTGGCAGGGAGATGAAAAATTTATATGATGTCCCGGATCAGTCGCTGGTAGATCCGGTAACGGGTAAATTCAACCCGGATGCCCGCCTGGTTTATCAGGATAAAGCAAAAGAAATTGTGCAGCGAATTGGCTTAAGAAATGCTTACAATCTCCAGGCCTCCAAGCGGTATAAAAATGCCGGGCTCGCTTTTAACGCGGGCTATGTTAAAGAAAACAGTTATCTCAAGAACAGTGATTTCAACCGCTTTAATCTCGGTGCGGATGCGTTCTGGAATGCCGGGGAAAAACTTACTATAGGCTTGAATACTTATTTTGCCAACACCGGCGGGCAGTTCTGGGAGCCGGCTTTTGGCGACCAGAATACCTATATAGATCCGTTTCAATTCATGCGCATAACCGGGCCGGCACATGCTATTTATGAAAGAGATAGTGAGGGTAATATGGTTAATGATCCCAATACCGGGCGGCCTATGCCTACTTTCTGGGGCCAACAGCTGAGCTGGTTTTTGCAAAACAAAAGAGCCAGTAATAATAATATGCTCCGGCTTCACCCTTATATTAACTACCAGCTCAATCCGCAATTCAGATTGAGTGTTCAGGGGGCATATACCTCCCATATGCTTCAGCGAACCGAGTTAAATAATGTCGGCCTGGGTGTAGGAGGTAGCTTCGTAAATCAACTGCCGCCCGGACTTATTGTTACCAGCAGTAAGGACCATGATATCAATATTAACCCGAAAATAGATTTTGAAAAAAAATCCGGGGTGCATACCTGGAAAGCTTTTGTACAATATATGTATGAAGGTTCGAGCCAGACAGCAAATGCTTATTATGAAACGGAGGATTTTTTGCCCTTCCCGTATAGACCCTGGGTAGTCACAGACTATAATACCTGGCATAAAATGCATGTAGCTGACGGGAAGGTTAATTATAAGTATAAGGATCGTTTGAGTATCACTGCCCGTATTAATCATACCAGTATCCGGTATAAAAAACTGAGCAACGGGAAAACATCCGCCTATACAAATTATGCTTTCCGGGCCGCCTGGAATGCCCCGCGTGATGCCTGGGGCCTATGGGTTGATGCGGCACAAACCAGTAACTATCTGCGCCCCAGCTCAGAGCGTACTTTGTCCATCGTGCACAATTATTATTATAAAAGTTCATTACCTGATGATGCCTGGTTTTTTGAAAACTGGTATACACCCAGGCAGACTAACCTGGATATCGGTGCCTATGCCAATGTAGGGCAAAGGCTTGATATAAAAGGAACTTTATTCGTCCGGCAAATAAAAAATAGTGTTGATATTTGGCCTACAGTCACCGGTACAGGGTGGCCGCTCCCTAAAGCAAGTGATGGTTTTAATATAATGAACAGGGGGGCCGAGCTGCAAGTGACCTACAGGCCGGTACAAAATAGTCAATTCAGGTGGGAAACCGGTATTTATGCTACCCATACAAAAGCTACTATTCAGGATCTCAAACCTTATGATACTATATATTATTCATTGGCAATGCCGCTTATTAAAGGAAATGAATTGAACAGCCTTTATGCCCCCAGGATGGTAGGCGTAGATCCAAACGACGGGGCCCCTATATATGCCTACAGGAATGGTACGACAAAGGATTACGATGAACTACGCTTTTCTGATTATGTGAAAATGGGCAGCGCCAATCCTTTCCTATTCGGCTCCTGGGTAAATAATGTGAGTGCGGGTAAATTTAGCTTCAGGATGGCCTGGAATTTTGCATTGGGCGGTAAAGTGTATGATTGGGACTATAGTAACAGCATGAATACCGGTGTATCTAAATACGGGAATTTTCATAAAGATGTAGCGGATAGCTGGACGCCCAATAATACGCAGGCAAGCATTCCGGTAATGGCAGGTTATTATTCCGGCGCCTATTCCGACTTTTATGTTACTTCCGCCAGCTGGTTGAGTCTGAAAAGTGTTATGCTGAACTATAGTATTCCGCTAAGCTGGCTGGGCAAATCCGGTTACCAGTCCTTAAATATATATGCAGCAGGAGAAAATCTTTTATTCTTTTCTGCCCGCAAAGGACTTAATCCTAACGCCAACTTTATCGGTGACGCAAGTAATAGTTACGTCCCTATGCGTACGGTTATGCTAGGTGTGAAAATAGATTTTTAAGTAAAAAATGATGGATAGTTTTAAGGTTACTTTGTTCAGAAGTAACCTTTTTTGTTGCCCAAATAGAGAAAATCCATATAGTAAATCCGGAGATAAGCTTAAAACTTAGGCGGGCAGGGCTTTACAGATAATTTTAAATTAATGAATGTATTGTCCGCACTTTTGTTTATATTAAAATCAATATAGTGATTTTTATTTGTGTGAACAAATTGTAAACGATTTTTTATTTTATTATTGATAATCAAATAATTATAAATTTAATTGGATAACCTATATTATTTGCTTGTGCAATTAATGTGATTTTTCTCTAGCTTTGTATTCCTAACTTGTCAATTCAGAACTTTATTAAATAACTCTTTTATGGAAGTAAAAAATACTAAAAAAGTGGCTCCGACCTTCACCCAGGACGAGGCTTTTAAGGCTAGTCTGGCTTATTTCAAAGGAGATGACCTCGCTGCCCGTGTATGGTTAAATAAATATGCCCTTAAGGATTCTAACGGAAACCTTTATGAGCAATCCCCCGATGATATGCATCGGCGTATTGCCGGTGAAATAGCCCGTATAGAAGCCCGTTATGAAAACCCGATGACCGAAGACGAGGTGTATGAACTGATCCGGGATTTCAAATACATCATCCCGCAGGGAAGCCCTATGACTGGCATAGGCAATCCTTACCAGATCGCCTCCCTGTCCAACTGTTTCGTGATCGGTAATGCCGGTGCTTCGGATTCCTATGGTGGTATCATGAAGATCGACCAGGAGCAGGTGCAACTCATGAAACGCCGCGGTGGTGTAGGTCATGACCTGTCGCACATCCGCCCTAAAGGATCTCCGGTAAAAAACTCTGCACTGACCTCTACCGGCCTCGTGCCTTTTATGGAGCGTTATTCCAATTCTACCCGCGAAGTCGCACAAGACGGCCGTCGTGGCGCTTTGATGCTGTCGGTATCGGTAAAGCACCCGGATGCGGAAGCATTTATCGATGCAAAAATGGAGCAGGGTAAAGTAACTGGTGCGAATGTGTCCGTACGGATTACCGATGACTTTATGAAAGCGGTAGAAAGCGGTGAAACGTATCGCCAGCAATACCCGATCAACAGTAAAGATCCGGTCTTCACTAAAGATATTAATGCAAAAGAATTGTGGAAGAAGGTCGTGCATAATGCATGGCGCTCTGCAGAGCCGGGTATCCTGTTCTGGGATACCATTATCAAAGAATCTGTGCCGGATTGCTATGCAGACCTGGGTTACCAAACCTTATCTACCAATCCTTGCGGTGAGATCCCTTTGTGTGCTTATGATTCCTGTCGCTTATTGGCTATTAATCTCTACTCCTACGTAGATCAGCCATTTACCAAATCCGCCAGCTTCAACTGGGACCTGTTTAAAAAGCATATCCACGCGGCACAAAGAATGATGGACGATATCATCGATCTGGAGCTGGAAAAAGTAGAAGCGATTCAAAGAAAAATTGATGAAGACCCGGAAAGTGACGATGTAAAAGCCATTGAGCGTAACCTTTGGGCAAACATTGCCCGTAAAGCGGAAGAAGGCCGCCGTACTGGTATTGGTATTACTGCAGAAGGCGATATGCTTGCTGCTTTAGGTATCCGTTATGGTAGCGAAGACGGTATTGCTTTCTCTACAGAAATTCATAAAGTAGTCGCTTTAGAAGCTTACCGTTCTTCAGTATACACTGCTAAAGAACGCGGCGCTTTCCCAATTTTTGATAGCGAAAGAGAAAAAAATAACCCGTTCATCAACCGCCTGAAAGAAGCTGATCCGCAACTCTATTTTGAAATGATGGAATATGGCCGTCGTAATATCGCTTTGTTAACGATAGCGCCGACCGGTACGACCTCCCTGATGTCGCAGACTTCCAGCGGAATTGAGCCGGTGTTCTTACCGGTATATAAACGCCGTCGTAAAGTGAATCCTAATGATAAAGAGGTAAGGGTTGATTTCGTGGATGAAGTAGGCGATAGCTGGGAAGAGTACATCGTTTTTCACCATAATTTCAAAAAATGGATGGAAGTAAACGGTCATGATACAAATAGAAATTACAACCAGGAAGAACTGAACAGTCTGGTGGCACAATCGCCTTACTATAAAGCGACTTCCAATGATGTAGATTATCATGCTAAAGTACGTATGCAGGGCGCGATCCAGAAATGGGTGGACCACAGCATCAGCGTGACGATCAATATGCCGAATGATGTGACAGAAGAACTGGTCGGCGAATTGTATATGGCAGCCTGGAAAAGCGGTTGTAAAGGGGTTACCGTATACCGGGATGGCAGCCGCAGCGGGGTATTGGTCGCTACTGATGATAAAAAGAAAGAAGAAAAAAATACAAAATCCCAATCCGAAAATCCTGATCCGGATGAGAGCGTAGACGCCAGCATCTTCCCTACTTCCCGCCCGGAAGTCTTGAAAGCAGATATCGTACGTTTCCAGAACAATCGCGAAAAATGGATCGCCTTTATCGGGCTTATTGACGGGAAACCTTACGAGATCTTTACCGGGCTGTCAGATGATGATGAAGGCATCATGTTACCAAGATTGGTGAATGAAGGGCTGATCATTAAAAACCGGATGGAAGATGGCAGCAGCCGTTATGATTTCCAATTCCAGAACCAGAGAGGCTATAAGACAACGATCGAAGGGCTTTCTCATAAATTCGACCCCGAATACTGGAATTACGCCAAACTGATCTCCGGTACCCTGCGTCATGGTATGCCGATCGAAAAAGTAGTCGACCTGATCAATGGCCTGCAGCTCGAAGAAAACATCAATACCTGGAAAAACGGGGTAGCCCGGGCATTGAAAAAGTATGTTGCGGATGGTGTCGTTGCCCATAAAGCCAAATGTGCTAATTGTGGCGGTACGCATTTGCAATACCAGGAAGGTTGCCTGACCTGTAAAGATTGTGGCAGCTCAAAATGTGGCTAACGCTAGGCAATAAATACATAACGAAACGGTCCGGGGTCAATATTGGCCCCGGATTTGTATTTATAAGCTTTGAATTGTTTATTTTTGAATAAAATATATTTTATGAAGTATATAAGCAGCCTGACCCTTGCGGTGCTTTTGTTTTTTAGTGCAAATGCCGCAGAAAAGAAAGCAACTTTAACGGTAAAGACCAGCATCGCCTGCGATCATTGCCTGCAATGCAGTAGCTGCGGTCAGAATATCAATGATAAAATCCGGGATACGGAAAAGGGGATCCGGAAAGTTAAAGTAGATCCTAAAGCGAATACTATTACGGTTACCTATTCACCTGATAAAACAAACCCGCAGCAAATCAAAAAGGCCATTGCAGCTGCCGGATTTGATGCAGATGAGGTAAAGGCTACGGCGGATGCCTATGAAAAACTGGATGGCTGCTGCAAAGCGAAATAAAAAATCAGGAAAGCTATAATGATCAATTCCTGTTCAAGAATAATAGAAGAGGCCGGTATGAAACCGGCCTCTTCTGATTTGAATAAGTTTTTTATGACTATTGAGGAGCGACTGCCGCTGCTTCTGCTTTCTTAACCGCAAGTACGGTCTTTACATTTAAACTTTGCCCGGCACGCATTACCGCTACAATATTATCCGCGATCGCGTCTTTATCTGCATTGATCACAATCGTAGGCGTGGTATCCTGGCTGGCAGCGATCCGGGTCTGGATAGCCGTCAATAAAGAATCCGCGGTAACCGGGTTCTGGCCGACAAAAAACTTTTGATCTGCATTAATAGAGACCACCACTGTTTGTTTCACTTTTGTGTCGTTATTGGCCGTAGGATTGGTCAGTTTGATCACGTTCGGGTTAGCCAGCGTGGCTATGATCAGGAAGAAAAACAAAAGAATGAACAATACATCATTTAAGGCTGATGTATGTGCTTCCGGTTTTTCTCGGGTATTTCTTCTGATATTCATTGCTTATAAAATGTTGCAACTACAAATGTAGGGAAAACTATTTACATAAAATGCCGGGCTATAGCCAGGCAACGGCGAAATCATCGGTGGTGAACCCGCTGAGGCGGCATGCTTCCCGGGTTTTGTTCAGCTCCATATTAATTTTAGCATGCTGCTCATACCAGAGTACGTCCCGGATAGGCATATCGCCCTTGAAATCAACAGCACCCAGGCCGTAGTATTTAAAAAGAGCCTCTTTGGCCGCCCAGGCCAGGGTGATCCCGTTGATCTGGTTGTGGAATAATGCCTGTTCTTCTTCCGACAAAAATTTGGCCTGTAAGTTCCTGATCTTTTCTACATACACTTGTATGTCCACCCCTACCGATTTGTTTTCGCTAATGATTGCAGCGGCATAAGGGAAAGAATGCGAGATAGAGAAGCGAAGGCTCCCGTCCTTTAGTTCCGGCTTTCCCTCTGGGCTGATAACCATTTTTTCAAAAGGGAAATCAGCCTTCAGTTCTTTGAGCAGGAACCTGCCGGCAAGGTGCTCCAGCCTGCGCTTGGGATGCTTCTTGTCCGATTCAAAACCAAGAACCGAAGCAAAAAATGCCTCGGTTTCTTCGATATGCCATATAATTATGGAATAATGTTGCTCCTTTTTCTTGAAAAATAAAGGCATTATCCTAATAGTTGATTACTTGTTCCTCCATCTGCGGCATAGCCCTGAATTCATACTGCTGGTTACGCAGTTGCGGCTCAAAGCCGGCTTCGCGGATCGCTTCCTGGATTCCGCTCGCGGTAAAGCGGTGCGGGGCACCGGCAGCGCTCACCACATTTTCTTCGATCATGATCGAACCGAAGTCATTGGCGCCGGCATGTAAACACAATTGGCCCACACGTTTACCTACCGTCAGCCAGCTGGCCTGGATATTCTTGATATTAGGCAGCATAATGCGGCTTAAGGCGATCATCCTGATATATTCTTCGGCGGTAGTATCGTTTTTAGCCCTTCTTATTTTCTTGAGGAGTGTATCCACGTCCTGGAACGTCCATGGGATAAAGGCCACGAAGCCTTTCGCTCCTTCCGGTTTTTTAGCCTGCACAGTTCTCAATTTGATCAGGTGCTCTACCCGCTCGCGGATCGTTTCTATATGACCAAACATCATCGTGGCAGAGGTGGTTAAGCCTACTTTGTGGGCGACTTCCATAATATCCAGCCACTCTTGTGCGCCACATTTTCCTTTGGAAATAAGCCTTCTTACCCGGTCATCCAGGATTTCGGCTCCCGGGCCGGGCATACTGTCCATGCCGGCCTCTTTTAAAGCCGTAAGCGCTTCCAGGTGGCTAACGCCCGAAACTTTACAGATATGCGCCACTTCAGGTGGTCCCAAGGCATGCAGTTTTAAGTTGGGATACAACTCTTTTAACTGCTTGAACAACTGCACGTAATAATCTAAGCCCAGCTCCGGGTGATGCCCGCCCTGTAACAGCAATTGCTCCCCGCCATAGCGGAAAGTTTCTTCAATCTTTGTTTTATAGGTCTCGATGCTTGTGGTATAACTGTCGCCATGACCGGGAATCCGGTAGAAGTTGCAGAACTTACAGTTGGCGGTACACACATTGGTTGTGTTCATGTTCCGGTCAATGATCCAGGTTACTTTACCATGAGGCACCTGTTTTTTACGGATTTCGTTGGCTACATAGGCCAGTTCTGTCATGGGGGCGTGTTCAAAGAGGTAGATACCCTCTTCCACATCCAGGAATTCCAAAGCCAGTGCTTTTTCGTATAAAGCGTTTAAATTCATTTGCTATTGTAATTATCTTGCTTAAGCAGCGCTCAGTACTCCTGTTAGCCGCCTAATCATTGGCAAAGATAGTTAATAATCATTGTGCAGAACGGTATTTAACAGATCGTAAAAACAACAAAGCCGGGCAATAAAGCCCGGCTTTGTGAATATTTAAAAATGTTTGTTTTAGAAGAAAATACCGATACGTAATGCGAAATTGTTAAAGCGGGTGTTCCCGTCTTTAAAATCATTATTAACATTGATTGCCTGACCTTTATCGTACAGTTCAAAGTTTTGAGGATTAGTAACATCCGGCAGGAAACCATTGTTGAAGAAGATACCGGCATAAGCAGCCAGTTTATCGGTTAAAGGATACTCGACACCGGCGCCTAAGTTCATTTGAAAGTTAACCGGGGCGAAACCGGGGTTTAAGGCACCACGGGAACCGATCTTGTCTTTTTCCTGGCTTACCGTGATCAACTGCTCATTATCATTATAATAGGTCAGGTCATAAGCTGCTTTGCGGGCTACGCGAAAGCCAAGTGTTACACCGGCTTGTCCGAAGAAGCGGAAATTGGAAACAGGGTCCGTTCTTAATTTAATGGCTACCGGGATTTCCAGTAAACTCAGGTTATAATCAAATGAGGCTGTTTGGATCGTATTTTTTGCAGGTACATTGCTGGCTCTGCTCATAGACATCTTGCCACCGCCCATATTCATTTGCAGGCCGGAAACGATCGCGTAATTGTCCTGGAAGTAGTACTCGGCCATTAAGCCATAGATAAAGCCTACTTTAGAACCGTCATTAGCGATATTATAAGTCTTGTCATCATTGGTTTTGGAAGTAGAACGCATCCAGCTCATAGTGGGGGCGAGGTAAGCGCCAAAACGGAATTTCTTGGTATCAATTCCATAGCTTGAACCTGAAAAGGTAGTATTATCTTCCTGGGCTACAGCAGTAGCAGCCAATAAACCGAAACCGGCAAGTAATAGTGCTATTTTTTTCATATATTATTGTTTGTATTTATGATTGTGTGTATCGGGCGAAATTAAGCTTTATTTTTCATCCTTATGATTATTCAAATGTTATTAGCCTTCTTCTAAAGCCTTCCAGCGCTTCATACGTTGAGCATAGAAGAAGATAAAGATAAGACCGAAAGCCAATAAAAGCCAGCTTGCATTTTCACCCAGCAGATCCATTACCGTCTGGTGATCTTTTAGCCGGTAATCAGTGCCATACTTTGCCATGAAATATTCACTCTGATGCGTTGAAATGAGGATCAGGAGGAGCAGGGCAAAAGGTACGATAAATACAATAGTAAGATTCATAAAGACCGATTTCACGCGCTTGGACATACCTTGGCCGCTGAGTGCCGGGAGTATAAAGATCGCCATAGCCAGGATGAGCAGGAAATAAGGTACGGAAAATTCAAGGCTGGCATTGCTTAAGCCACCGACCAGGGCAAACAGAGCGACTACGATACCTAGCAGGCCGGCCGCCACTGCCGCGAAGAGGACCGACTTAAGATCAGTAATCCGGAATGCGAGCAGGATGCTGGCAAGGCCAAAAGCGATCCAGATGGAAACGTGTAAAAAATCATTTAGTTTGCGCCAGCTCCTCAGTTCATCTACAGTGTCAAATACGTTTTTGAAACTGATCATGTCTATATAGTAGCGGGTTGCTCTCCTGATCTGGCTCGTGCCGGCCGCATCTACAGCGACTGCAGTCGCTGCATCTACTATAGTATCAACAGCCACAGCGGCTGCAGTACTGTCGTAATATTCATCATAATTATAAGCCGGATAGGAGTTGATGATACTGTCTACCCGATACCGGTCTGGTTTATTGACCAGGCTAAACCATTGATCGACGCTTATATTGGATTTGATCTTAAACTCATCGGCCAGTTTCATGAAATTAACCAGGCGGGTTTTGATGCCGGTCGCATCTTTTTGGGTTAAAAGCGCGTAAGTTTCTTTTAATACCAATTGTTCGCGATCCTGCAGTTCCGGGTATCCTATCCCCGGAGCTTCTGGTATACTATTAATATCGCTCAGGAAATAGTTATGCGAATAATTGAATAGGGTATACGCTGTATCTGCCAGGTGCGAAAGATCAAAAACCTTATCTACCATGGTAAAGATGACGGTATCATTAGGTCGGTCAGGTTTATTTTCGGTATAGGCATCTTCTTTTTTATAATAATTCAGGCTGCTTTTGGTGAGTTGTTCATAATTAGGGTCAGCTGTAGTGGTAATGAACTCTTTTGTTGTATAAAACTGTACCCATTTATCCTGCGTTACAATGCTCGGTCCATCCAGCATTGTTTCCGTATCTGTAGAAGTTCTGCGCTGAAGCGTGTCAAAAGGACTTGGGTAACGCCTGTTGCCTAATTCGTAGTCGTCTATATTCAATAAAAGAAAAGGAGCTGCTTTCGCCGCCGTTAAACGCTGTGCTTCAAATTTTGCTACCGGGTATTTTTTATTAAGGAAAGTTTTATACCCGATCATATAGCTCATATGGAAAGTGCTGCAGGCAAAAATGATCAGCAGGTAATAGAAAAAGCCCAGGAAGATCTTTGCCCGGCTGGTCGGGTAGAAGTTTTTGAAGGCATTGTTCTTAAACAGGTATACCAGCCACAGGACCAGTAATATGATCGTAACCGCTACTGCAAAGAGCATTACGCCATTACCGTTCATCACATCAAAGTCGTAGAGCTGGCGATGTAAAGAAGTGGGGGATATAAAAGTAAAGTAGCCGCCGGTAAAAAACAGGATGTGGATACCCAGGGCTATAAGTAACATCCAAACCAGGCGGGTGTTCCATACATTGGGGTAACGTTCCAGCAGGTATTGATTGATGCGGTGAAAAAAGTTCATATAAGAATAGTGTTGGGTTTTTATGCTACAAAAAAGCGGCGTGAAGAACTGGAAATATTTCTGATGTATACGACCTCAAGTGCTGAGCTACCCAGCGTTTGTAATACCTGGCTGAAGCTTACCGGGTCGCTGAACTGCGCAATAAACTGTCCGCCATTAAAACTGAGTTTTTCTAAAGCAAGCCCCGAAAGGGCTTCCTGGAGCGTTTCTTTATTACTGTTCACGTCCATTTCCACGATTAGCCTGCGCTCGCTTTGCTCCTGCTGTTCTTGTTCCTGTTGGTTGTATTTACCGTTTTTCAGGAAAATAACTTTATCAGAAACTTTTTCTACTTTTATCCATCGTCGGTTTCTATTATTACTTTCCATCAGTGTAGTAATTGTTCTTACTGTATTCGTGACATTCCCAGATCATACTCCC
>Ga0256787_1000380_pt1 | contig 11902 bp, 8 predicted proteins | sample MC6MC0938MT_FD_189994 | JGI IMG/M metagenome (GOLD analysis project Ga0256787, IMG submission 189994) | Metatranscriptome of enriched soil aggregate microbial communities from Iowa State University, Ames, United States - MC6-MC0938-MT... | ecosystem: Environmental > Terrestrial > Soil >... | reverse complement strand
GGGAACTTCTATCCAGACAATTGGCGCAAAACTTATGGTGAACCGCCTAAAAGCGGTGATGTCAATGCCTATTCCCTGATGAAGATCGCAACAGAAAAAGGAATTGAAAGCCAGCTGAAAGCTTTTGAGAAGACCCGAATGTTGGCTGTGGGCAGCAAAGTGAAGGCCAAAGACCGTGTATTTATATTTGTACATGGATTCAATGCGCCATCAGACGAGGTCAATGAGAGCTACGAGTATATGCGCAAATTATTGAAGCTCAATCCCAATAATGATGAAGTCGTTAAGTTTTATTGGGATGGTTTACATACAACCAATCCCTTTGGTGGCGCCAAAGTTTGGTTTTCCGCAACCTCAATCAGCCAAATGGCGGGTGAGTTTGGACTGCGTAACCTCCTGAATAGCATCAGTAATAAGAAGATTATTCTGATCTCACATAGCCGTGGTGCATCAGTCGTGTTGAGTGCTTTGAGCAGTGCAACCTTTAGTGAGAGTTTTGCCAAAGGTACGCTGGAGAACCACAACGTAGACGTCGATGGGGCAAAAAAGCTTGCTGAAAACGGCAATGACATTACCTGTATTATGCTCGCTCCAGCAATAGGGCTGGAGGACTTTAAGATAAGAGATGTCGCTAAGGGAACAGAGTCATTCTGTAACTTGAGCAAGCAAGTTAAGAAGATCCATATTACCATTAACAATACCGATGTGATGTTAAAGAAGTTTGTTGGTTTTCTGTCCAATAAATTGAAGGCTACAGATTTGGGCTATAAAGCTGATGTCTGTAATGAGTTGGTAAAGCATTACCCGATGATGAAGTATACTGATTTTACAGGTATGCAGAGCCACGATTTTAATAAATACATCCGGAACCCCAAATTCAAGGCCATGTTGAAGGCGGAGGGAATTGCCGTCAATCGTTAAGACAATGAAGCATATTTTTAAGAGTCTCTATTTTCAGGTTATCGTTGGTATATTGATCGGTATTTTCTGTGGTGTCTATTTCCCGGATTTTGCCGTTAAACTAAAGCCGCTGGGTGATGTCTTTATCAAGTTGATCAAGATGGTGATAGCGCCTCTGATCTTTAGTTCGATCGTGATCGGTATTGCAGGGATGCAGGACGTAAAGAAAGTAGGGAAGATTGGACTGACATCGATTATCTATTTCGAAGTCATGACCACGATTGCATTGATTATCGGTTTGATCTTTGTCAACCTGATTCAACCCGGGACAGGCATGAATGCCGATCTGGCGAGTTTGGATACATCTTCGGTATCACATTATATTACCGAGTCCCAGAAACCACACAGTTTCATGGACTTTATCATGGATATTATTCCGGAGAACGTTATAGCTTCGGTTGCCTCAGATAATATATTGCAAGTGCTGGTTTTTGCGGTGCTTTTTGGGATAGGGATGACCAAGATCGGTCAAAAAGCTGCTGAACCCGTTATCAATGTGCTGCAATCTTTTCTAAAGGTACTTTTCTCCATTATTAAGATGGTGATGTATCTGGCCCCATTGGGAGCCATGGGGGCGATGGGATTTACCATTGGAAAGTTTGGTATTCAGGCGCTGACCAAGTTGGGTATGTTGATGTTAAGTTTCTATCTAACCTGTTTTATCTTTGTCATTATTGTCATCGGGGCGGTATTACACTTCTATCTAAAGGTTAATATTTTCAAATTCCTGAAATATATCAAAGATGAGATTTTGATTGTATTGGGAACCTCTTCTTCGGAATCGGCATTGCCTGGCATTATGCAGAAAATGGAAGATGCAGGTTGTGCGAAGTCCGTGGTAGGTTTGGTGATCCCGACTGGATATTCCTTTAACCTAGATGGTACGAGTATTTACCTGACTATGGCAGCGGTATTCATTTCGCAGGCACTCAATATGCACCTGACCTTGCAGCAGGAAATTACCTTACTGTTGGTCCTGTTGCTAACCTCCAAAGGAGCTGCGGGTGTAACGGGAAGTGGTTTTGTGACCTTGGCGCTAACCTTGCCTGTAGTCGGACATGTACCTGTTGAGTCCGTGGCATTGGTGTTTGGGGTGGATCGGTTTATGAGTGAAGCAAGGGCCATCACCAATCTGATTGGCAATTCGGCAGCAACACTCGTGATTTCCAAATATGAAAATAGCCTGGATGAGGAAGTTCTCCATGAGAAACTTGGTTGATATCTTACAAAACCGGACACTCATGCTTGTCTAAACGATGTAGATCTTAAAAGAAAAGCGGGGTGTCCAACTTTTTTGGACACCCCGCTTTTCTGAATAAATTTATCTAAACTCTTGAGAGGGGATTAAGCCTCTTTTTTTGTGTTTTCAATTCCTTGGGTTAGATCCAAAGCACCATCTACTTTTTCTTCTAGAAGTGCTAGTTTGATCACCTGTGCCATTTCGGTCACATAATGGAACTGCATATCTTTGATATAATCTTCCTTGATTTCAAGGATATCTTTTTCGTTGGATTTGCAAAGGATAATATCCTTGATGTTCGCACGTTTGGCCGCAAGTATTTTTTCTTTGATACCGCCTACTGGTAATACTTTTCCACGAAGCGTAATTTCGCCAGTCATAGCCAATTTCTCTTTAACCTTACGTTGGGTAAATAGAGATGTTAGCGCAGTCAGCATCGTTACCCCAGCAGATGGACCATCCTTAGGAATAGCGCCTGCAGGAACGTGGATATGGATATCCCAATGATCGAATATCCTGTAGTCGATCCCGAAATCAGCAGCATGAGCTTTTAAGTAAGCTAAAGCAATAGAAGCAGATTCTTTCATCACATCGCCAAGATTACCTGTTAGGCTCAAGCGTCCTTTACCGGGACTTAAAGAGGATTCGATAAATAAAATATCACCTCCCACAGAAGTCCAGGCCAAGCCAGTCACTACACCAGCAACATTATTGTTTTCGTAGATATCTTTATCAAAGATCGGAGCGCCTAGGATATCCACGACATCCTGATCGTTGATAGTTGGGTTATAATCTTTCTCCATGACAATACGTGTCGCAATACCACGTACGATCGAGCCAATTTTCTTTTCCAGTCCACGTACGCCGGATTCGCGGGTATAGTCTTCAATGATTTTTTCGATAATCTTACCTTTTAGTGCAACATCCTTGGCAGCCATACCGTGCATTTCACGTTGTTTGGGAAGTAGGTGTTTTTTTGCTATCTCAATCTTTTCTTCAATGGTATATCCATTGACTTCGATGATTTCCATACGGTCCAATAAAGCTGGCTGGATAGCACTTAGCGAATTGGCCGTTGCAATAAACATCACTTTAGAAAGGTCAAATTCCATTTCTACATAATGGTCGTAGAAATGTGTGTTTTGCTCCGGATCCAATACCTCTAGCAGGGCAGAAGAAGGGTCACCTTTAAAATCTGCACTCATTTTATCGATCTCATCTAGGATAAAGACCGGATTGGCAGCTCCTGCTTTTTTCAACGATTGGATAATACGGCCGGGCATTGCACCGATGTACGTCTTACGGTGGCCTCTGATTTCGGCTTCGTCGCGCACACCACCCAAGGCCATACGTGTATATTTACGACCCAATGCTTTGGCTATAGATCTTCCCAAAGAGGTTTTACCAACTCCTGGAGGGCCGACCAAACAAAGGATAGGGGCTTTCATATCATTTTTTAATTTCAATACTGCAAGGTATTCAATGATACGTTTTTTGACTTTTTCCAACCCATAGTGATCCTTGTCCAAGACTTTTTGTGCTTTATTTAAGTCAAAATTATCTTTGGTCGTTTCATTCCATGGAAGATCAAGAAGCAGTTCAAGATAGTTTAACTGAACAGAATAATCTGCCGCAGCTGGATTGATACGTGATAGCTTTTCAAGTTCCTTGTTAAAATGTTTTTCGACATCAACGCCCCATTTTTTTGTTTTACCACGCTTTTTAAGCTCTTCCAGCTCCAGGTCAGGTGTATTTCCGCCAAGCTCTTCCTGGATGGTTTTCAATTGTTGGTTCAAGAAATAATCCCGTTGTTGCTTGTCTAGGTCGACCCGCACCTTATTCTGGATCTGATGTTTCAGTTCCAGCATCTGGATTTCCAACGTCAACAATTCCAACAAGAGCTTTGCACGGTTTTCGACCTTTGGAATTTGAAGAAGCTCTTGTTTTTTGATCATTTCGACATTGATGTTAGACGAAATAAAATTGATCAGAAAAGAAGGGCTTTCAATATTTTTGATTGCGATACCGGCTTCGCTGGGTAGATTGGGTGAAAGCTGAATAATCTGCAATGCCATTTCCTTCAAGGTGGATATTGTGGCCTTGAAATGTTTAGTCATTTTTGGTTTTGCCTCGTTGAATTTCTCGACACGCGCCTTGAGATAAGGTTCAGTTTCTAAGATCTCCACTAGGTTGAAACGTTGCTTTCCCTGGATGATGACCGTGGTGTTTCCATCAGGCATCTGGAGCACTTTGATAATATGGGCAACAGTACCCACTTTATTCAACTCCTCAAACCCAGGGTCCTCTACTGTCATATCCTTTTGGGAGACCACACCAATTGTTTTGCTGCCCTTATAGGCTTCTTTAACCAATTTGATGGATTTATCCCTTCCTACAGTGATCGGAATGACGACACCGGGAAATAATACGGTATTACGTAAAGGCAAAATAGATAGTGCTTCTGGAATTTCAGCATTTGCCATATCGTCTTCATCCTGCTGTGTCAATAGGGGGAAGAATTCTGTGTCTTCCGTAACGATTGGAATAGCCTGACTGAAATCAAAAGTTTCGAATTTGCTCATAGTGTTTATTTTGTGTATTTGGCAGTCGCTGACATGTTGTCGGCAGACCTTCAAATTTTAAGCTCCAAATATTGTTTCCCCTATATTGCAAGGGAAGTGCCAATTGCTAAAAGGTAGCAAAATTACTAATCTATTTTCTAGAATATGAAAAAAAGGCAGGTTAAATAAAATTTATCTGCCATTTGTTGGATAAATAGGCATAATAATTGTAATATTGGAATGTGAAAGAATAAACGATGGCAGATTCTTGCGAGGGGTGAAGCAATAAGATTATTTTTTCTAGGGATAATAAACGATCAATATTGATCATTAATAAGGTATATTGAAAAAACGTAACTATTTAGATATGAACTTAAAATCACTTAAATTAGGTTTGTTCACAGGAGTTTTTGCTTTGGTTGCACTTAGTGCCAATGCACAACAAAAACAAGCTGAGCATAGCAATGCCAATGTGAGAATGGGCCAAAAAGCTCTTTTGGATGGTGACTTCAAAAATGCAGAATCATACTTGACAAAAGCTTTACCACAGGAAGCCAAAGATCCGGATGTCTTGTATATGTTGGGTTACTCCCAATTTCAAAATGGTGATTATAAAAAGTCAGCTGAAACTTTCGGAAAGGTTGTCGCATTAAGCCCTAAAAATGCAAATGCATTATACTTTAAAGCGAAAGCGAACAATACACTTGCAGTTCAAACAAACAAAGTGTCTGCGGCAAACAAAGAACAGCTGTTGCGCGTAGCGATTGAAGATTATTCAAAAGCGATCACAATCACTCCTACTGACTCTAAATTTTATCAAAATAGAGCAGTTGCAAACCGCGATTTGGGTATTTTGATCGGTACTGCTGGTACGCCTAACTACAACAAAGCAATGGCTACAGATGCTTATAATAATGCGATCAAGGATTATGAAAAAGTATTGAGTTTTGATTCTTCTAAAAAAGATATTCAAACAGAAGTCAAAAAAGCAAAAGTATATAGAGATAACCTGAAATAGGCTTACCTATAGAACAGATAAAAAAGGGAAATTCAACTGAGTTTCCCTTTTTTTGTGCAATTACCCGTCCTGCTCTTTTTATTCTTCATGCTATCCCAATGGCTTCCGATGGTTTTCCTGATGAGATTGATTCGCTCTCCAGTCTGTCTTTGACAAATTTGCAAACGAAATACTTCGCAATACTGTTCTTTTATTGAATCAACAGGAATTTAGTATATGGAAACGAATCGATTGTCTGCAGAAATGCAGGATATTTTAATCAGTCAAATGACAAAAGAAGCCGAAGCTGCACAAATTTATCTGGCTTTGGGTGTATGGGCCGATGATCAGGGTTATGGTGGGATCGCCAATTTCTTATATCGACATGCCCAGGAGGAACGGAATCATATGACCAAAATTATGGGGTACATACTGGAAAGAGGGGGGCGTCCCCGGATTCAGGCCATTTCAGCACCGCCAGCAGATCCGAAAACCTTAACCGAGTGTTTCCAACGGGTATTTAAACATGAGGTAGATAATACCGAAGCGATTTATAATATCGTCAATCTGTCTATGGAGCAGAAAGATTGGGCGACATGGAACTTTGCACAATGGTTTGTCAAAGAACAGATTGAAGAAGAGAAACTTGCTCTTGAGCTGATCGATAAATTAAAGATAGCAGGGGGAGATCGGGCTTCAGACGAATCGTTATTTGCATTAGATTCCTCATTGGAAAGCATGCCTGACGATGTGCCTTTGGCACGGGAAGGCACAGCAGATGATCCTAAATAGAAAGGGAATTGTATAAAAATAATGTCCGAGTACATTAAGAACTCGGACATTATTTTTTAGATTGAAGCCTAAAAATATTATTCAGCCCATTTGCCGAAAGCTACATTTTTGGAAAGCTCCGGAAGGCTATTTTTTTATGCTGAGTGGAAGGTAGATTCCAAAAGTAACATTCCTACCCATATTATAAACACCATAAGTGGGGTTCTCCTGCGATAATCTTCCCGGACGTAGTCTGCTCAAAGCATCATAATAGCGCTTGTTAGTAAGATTAGATGCAGCCGCGTACAGCTTCACTTGTTGTTTTCCTAAGTAGAGGGTAGTACCTATTCCAGCATTGATCAGTGAATACGAATCTGCAGCCGTTTCAAAAGTTTCGTCAACGCGATTCTGTTTAAAATAATTGTCTAAACCTACCGATACATAAAAAGCATGTAATCCATTTATCTTGGGCTCGAGACGTAGTGTGTTATGTAAAACACCTGCCGGAATCAATGCCAATGGCCTGTCAAAGGTCCTGTTTTGTGCATGAGTATAGGTAAAGGTGTTGTCCAAGTGTACCCAGTTCAGTGGATGGAAGTTTAGACTTCCCTCAAAACCATAAAGATTGGCGTTCACCTGACCATAGCGATAGACATCGTAGGTCTGTTCATTATTGTCCTCATCAATGATGGTTTTTGTGTCGCCCTTTTTTGCTGAAGCATAGATAAAATTATGAATATAATTTTCATAGATCCCGATACTACCGGTGACGATGCTATGTCCAAATTCGAGGGTTGCATCCGCTTGGAAACTACGTTCAGCTTTGAGGTTCTCATTGCCGATTTCGTAGCGTGATGTACCTTCGTGTACACCGTTAGAACCTAATTCTGCTGGATTGGGCGCTCTAAAAGCCGATCCTGCATTTGCTTTGAAGTTGAAATCCTCGCTGAAACTATGTGTAAAACCTAAAGCACCGCTAATATTGCTGAATTTATTTTTAAAACCCGGGAACTGCTCCTCATCATCAACTAAAAGTTGTTTGCCCTTGCTATTGACATAATCGTAGCGTAGTCCCATATTGAAGGTGTTATCACCCCAGGTTTTTTTTGCATAGCCAAAAGCACCTAATTCGATCTGGTCATAAGCAGGGATTAGAAATTCAACGCCCTTGTTTACACTATGCTCTTGACTGGCGCTAATGCCAACGACATGCTGCCAACCGTTTCTTTCAGCTAGGTAATATTTCGCATCAAGAGAGTAGGTATTTAAATCAAAAAATAACGAGGGTGTTGCTTCCTCAAGTTCGCGACGTTGATTTTTCTGGTAGCCCAGGTCCAGTTTTAAATTTCCTGAACCGATCACAAAATTATTATTGAGCGCGAGCTTATAATGGCGGATATCCTGTTTAGGGAAATCCAATGTCCGGCTTTTGGATGTATTGTATAACGGATCTCCGGGGTCGGCATCGTAAAAACCAATGTTATTTTTGAGGTAGGAAAAATTAAGGTGTGAATACCCCCATTGTTTATTTAAACCCAGCATTCCACTGAAGCTGGTATTATTAAAACCGCTATTCATATAGCGTCCAGCTGGTGTATTGTAGGAATATGCATTTTGATAAGATCCACGTCCGCGCCATACAAAGCCGTTTTCATTGCCTGTAAGCATCAGTGAATTATTGGTCAGTCCATTGTTGGTTGAATAACTGGATAGCAGCTCGCCTTTTATTTCGCCTGCAGTGGGGACGCTGGGCTCGAGGATATTGATAACACCACCGATGGCATCAGATCCGTACATCAGTGAAGCTGCTCCCCGAAGTACCTCTACCCGGTCGGGCTGGTTTTGGTCGATCTCGATACCATGTTCGTCGCCCCATTGTTGCCCCATTTGCTTCACGCCATCATTGACCGTGACAACACGGTTATAACCAAGACCGCGGATGACTGGTTTGGAAATACCCTGTCCTGTTGTAATCTGACTTAAACCAGGTACCTGACGGGCTAGCGCGTCGATCAGATTTGTCGCACCACCCTGTAATTCGTCTTTGGAGATAACAGAGACAGAGGTACTGTTGCGACGGCTTTGTGCAGTCACGAGCGTACCTGTAACCACCACTTCATTTGTCTCGATTATACTTTCAGTCAGTGCAAAATCGACCGATACATCCGCTGATGTCAGATCTATCGTTTTGATCAGCGATTGGTAACCAATAAAACGTACTTCGACAAGATAACGTCCCCTCGAGGGCAGTGATTTGAACGTATAACGCCCCTGTTGGTCTGAAGAGGTACTCGAACGGAGTTGGAGCAAAGATATGGTCGCTCCAGCGATCGGTTGATTTGTTTTTGCATCTGTCACTTTACCCGATATAGTAGCGGCGTTGACAGAGAATAGAAGGAAATAGCAGACAAGCATACATATGCCGCCTTTAATTTTGAGTTTCATCTGTAAATATTTTTATGCCATCTGTCGATGGTGCCTATCCAAATGATAACCTTCGCATTAAACCTATATTTTCATCAGTCGTGAAAAAATAGCCTGTCCAATACGGAGGAATTCATCATTGAATTGCTTGATTGCTAAATAGGAGGAAGATCCAATATGAATACGCCAGCAACAATTGCCAAAACGTTGGCCTTTGCTTCTTGATCATAGTAAACAAGGCTTTCCATAAAAGCTTTGTTGTCGCATAGTGGATGAAATTTAACAAATAGGGGGGCCACGATTGCCAGATAGCAATGCACTGATCATCTGGTCACTGGGTACAAAGAAACCAAATGCTATTTCCCGTTCAGGAAGAGAAATTTCACTTTGGCTAAAACGAAAGAGTAACTGTGGGTGTGAACTTTGGTCGCAAATAGAACATTTTGGATGATCTGCATGGTGTTTTTTGGGGCTGCAGTCCACTATACTTAATGCCGGCGACTCATGGGAATGGGTATAGACAATGAACTGACCGATTAAAAAGGTCATTAAAAGCGTTAACGCTGCTAATTTGTTCAATGAAATATCGCGCACTTTATTTTTCTATACCATGTCTTTGCAGACAATTAATGAGGCAAATATAAGAAAAATTATAAATAAAGCAATGTTGTTGCATTTATTTGTTTGTATTGGGGAACAAAAAATGTCTTTATGAATGCGCATAAAGACATTTTTCAGCATGAGTTATTTTTTTGATTGCACAAATCTCCCAATAATTTCATATTGGTTTGCATCGAGTCCTTGTACATCCTGTAGTTTTACAATACTGTACAATGAATCGCTATAATAATCTAGTTTTTCATTACTGTCATAGAGGGAGTTCGCAATCTTTTTATCGATTTGGATATGTTTAACCTTTTCGTTTTTACGATCAAACTCGATTCGGAGTTTTTGTATTTGCAATTCTTCCTTTTTGGCAGTAAATTCCGTTACACAATCTACGGCTTTGACATCGTAGAGTGCGGGATCAAAATTTTTGCTGATATCAGCGGACTGGAACGCTGAAAGTTCATTTTTCCAGTTTTCAATTTTGAGCTCACGTTGTTCCTTTTCACCATCTTTATTGACGGATTTTAACACCGAAGGGTTGAGTTGCTGCAAGCGTTGTGCTTCGGCACTGAAAAAAGAGTCTACCGAAAATATATCCGTCGTCTTTTTAGCTTTCTGTTGGCCTGAGGGGGAGCTACAGCTCCAAAAAAGCAGCGCACTTCCCACCAGTAGTGGAAGTGCGCTGCTTAATTTTTTATATAAATTCTTATTCTGATACCAATACATTTCCTGTCATTTCAACGGGGATATCTACGCCCAAAAGTTTTAGAACGGTTGGAGCGATATCACCCAATTTACCATCTGCGATTTTTTTGTAGTGATCATCAATCAAGATACAAGGAACCAAATTTGTTGTATGTGCTGTATTTGGTGAACCATCTTCATTGACCATAAATTCTGAATTACCGTGATCAGCCAAAATGATAAATGAATAACCATTTTTCAATCCTGTTTCCACCACTGTTTTTGTGCATTGATCTACTGTTTCTACTGCTTTTACGACAGCCTCAAATACACCAGTATGGCCTACCATATCAGGGTTTGCAAAATTGAGGCAGATAAAGTCAGGCTGAAGAGTTTCCATATCATTGACGATTGCTTCGGTGATTCCACTTGCAGACATTTCAGGTTGAAGATCGTAAGTAGCCACTTTCGGAGAAGGCACCAAAAGACGGTTCTCACCTTCGAATTGCTGTTCACGGCCACCCGAAAAGAAGAATGTCACGTGTGGATATTTTTCAGTTTCGGCAATACGGGTCTGTGTTTTATGATTGGCTTCCAAAACCTCACCCAAGGTGTTTGTCAGGTTATCTTTTTGGAAAACAACACGTACATTTTTGAAGGTTTCGTCATAGGCTGTTAGCGTGACATAGTACAGATTTAACGGTACAAGATCATACTCAGGGAAGGCTTTCTGTGTAAGTGCAATGCTGATTTCACGACCGCGGTCTGTTCTGAAATTGTAACAGAAGACCACATCACCTTCTTGAATTGTTGCTACAGCGGTGCCATCTTCATTGACCAATGCGATTGGTTTAACAAATTCGTCTGTCACCCCTGCATCGTATGATCTTTGGATCGCAGCAACCAGGTCATTGGTTTTTTCACCTTCGGCTTTCACCAAAATATCATAAGCCAACTTGACGCGTTCCCATCTGTTGTCACGGTCCATTGCGTAATATCGACCGATGGCGGAAGCAAAAGTTCCTGAAGTTGTTTTTAGATATTCCTGTAAATCTTTGACATAGCCGATCCCCGAATTAGGGTCGGTATCACGACCATCCAGAAAAGCATGGATAAAAACCTGCTCACTATTTAGTCCAGCATGTTTTGCTGCATCACAGAGACCTTTTAGGTGCTTGGTGTGTGCATGTACACCACCATCAGAGAGTAAACCGATAAAGTGTACTTTTTTATTATTTTCAAGCGCATATTTAAATGCGTCCTGGATAACGATATCTGTATTGAATACGCCGTCATTTACCGCTTTGTGGATACGCCCTAATTCTTGATAGACAACCCGTCCAGCGCCAAGATTCATGTGGCCAACCTCAGAGTTACCCATCTGTCCATCAGGAAGGCCAACGGCTTCACCGGAAGCTTCCAGACTTGAATTTGGGTATGTTTCCAATAAATGATCTAAAAATGGGGTATTTGCAGCTTCAACTGCATTTGATTTATCATGTTTTCCGTATCCTAGCCCGTCTAGGATCATGAGTGCAACTTTTTTCTTATTCATCGTATAACAAAGATAACCTTAATTTTAGAATCTATCAATGCGTCTTTAAAAACTTCCCTTGTTTATATGCAATAATTTTATAGGTTTGTGGCATAGTTTAT
>Ga0256787_1000371_pt1 | contig 12030 bp, 9 predicted proteins | sample MC6MC0938MT_FD_189994 | JGI IMG/M metagenome (GOLD analysis project Ga0256787, IMG submission 189994) | Metatranscriptome of enriched soil aggregate microbial communities from Iowa State University, Ames, United States - MC6-MC0938-MT... | ecosystem: Environmental > Terrestrial > Soil >... | reverse complement strand
TTTGAATCATTTACAAGAGCGCAAAGTTAATTGATTTAATGAGAATTTGCGTCAAAAACGCATGATTATCATTCTTTGAAAAATTGGAATTCAGGTAGTATATTTTTTTCTAAAAGCTTTATTTTTACAGCGATTCTTTAAAGCCTGTACATGTATATATACGACGGTAAAACCTGGTTTGATTTTAAATTCTTTTTCTCCAAGGCAGATACGCTCCGGCGGTTCTGGCCCTATCTCCTTTGTATTTTTGCCTACAGCCTGCTGGTAGCTTATGTAGAGATCAATTACCTGCAATTTTCTGTACTGGAAGAGCTGAAGCATATCAATCTCCTGCACTCCATTCTAGGTTTCGTGATCTCTTTGCTGATAGTATTCCGTACCAATACCGCTTATGACCGCTGGTGGGAAGGGCGTAAGGTATGGGGCGAGCTGACCAATACCAGCCGTAACCTGGCCATAAAGCTGGCCGCTTTCCTGGATGGTGATGATAAAGACAACCGTAATTTCTTTAAGAAATATATCCCTTTATATGCCGATACTTTAAGAGTGCATCTGAATGAAGAAAGTACGCGGCTTACCCTGGATGAAAACGAACACCCGGAGCTGGCACAGGAAACAAAAGGGAAGCATGTACCTAATAAAGTAGCTAAGATACTCTATATGAAAACCTCGCAGTTAAATAAAGAGGGATTGATTACAGATGCGGAGCTGATCAACCTGAATAAAGACCTGAGCGCCTTTACGGATATCTGTGGCAAATGTGAACGGATTAAAAACACGCCAATCCCCTACTCTTACAGTTCTTTTATCAAACGTTTTATTGCTATTTATATATTAACCTTGCCGATCGGTTATGTATTCCAGCTGGGCTATAACGTGGCGCCGCTTACGGCATTTATTGCTTATGTTTTAGGCACCCTGGAGCTGATCGCGGAGGATATAGAAGATCCTTTCGGGAATGATCCCAATGACTTGCCACTGGGTAAAATGGCAGAAAATATCAACAAACACGTTGCGGAAATCCTTTAATAAAAAGGTTAGTTATCCAGATAATTATAGCAAATGAAAAAGTTGGTTTCTGAAAAAGCAAAATTCTTGCCACATTGAGCTTGTCGAAATGCAGCAAGAATTTTGTACTAATTTGTTCTGATTGCCTATGTCTCCTTCGACAGGCTCAGGATGACAAATTTGGTTTCTTTTAGAAAAACCTCATTCGTAAGATAGCATTAAAAATCATATTCAGATTCTATGCGCTCCTTGAGGTTCTTAACCAGCTCATAGGTTGCCGGGCAACGGAATACGTTCTGGATAAAGGTATCGTTATAATCATCAAAAGGCCGCTTATCATGATGCGGAAACTCGGCACAATCTATAGGCCGTACTTCATAAATGCTGCACTTATCGTCCTTTAGGAACACACAAGGTAAGATCCGATTTACCGTGCTGCCGGTATCAGCCTCAACTTCCAGGTATTGATCGAAAAAAGCTTCCGGGCTCATATTGAAATGCGCTGCAATGCGGGCAATATCTTCTTCCGTAAAGATCGGGGTCATGGTCTTGCAGCAGTTAGCGCAAACGGTACAATCTACCTGCTCCCAGACTTTTTTATCTTCTTCCGCAACGATTTCCCCCAAATCAGGTGGGATGATGTCATCCAACTTCTTCAGGAACTTTGTGAGCTTCTTCCTGTCCTTATTGGCGGCTTCCAGTACTTTTTCCAAATCCATTTATCTTCCTTTTTCTTTATTTACAGGATGGTATTTCCGGGGCATTATTTGTCAAAATGCTGCCAACCCTGGGCTTGCAGGTCATGCACATTCCCTTTGCGGGTAATGATCTTTTTACCTTCGGCCGCTTCTGTAACATAGCCGATCACGCTGATTTTTTCAGACAACCTGATCTTATCATAATCCTCTTGCTTTACGGTAAATAAAAGCTCGTAATCCTCACCGCCGCTTAGGGCACAGGCGGTAGGGTCGATCTCGAAATTATAAGCAACTTCCCGCATTTCATCATGGAAAGGGATCTTGTCTTCGTATATGGTACAGCCGACCTCACTTTGCTTACAGATATGGAACAGCTCTGAGCTTAAGCCGTCACTAATGTCCATCATCGAGGTAGGTACAATTTCCTGGGCAGCCAGCCATTCTACAATATCGACACGCGCTTCAGGTTTTAAAAGTTTTCCTACCACGTAGGCCCTGTTGTCCAGGTCGGGTTGCACGCCCGGGCTTTCCAAAAAGATCTTTTTTTCTCTTTCCAGTAACTGCAGGCCTAAATAGGCAGCACCCAGCTCACCGCTTACACAGATAAGATCACCTGTTTGCGCTCCTTTACGGGTTACAAATTTATCGGGGCTTACTTCTCCCAACGCGGTTACACTGATAGTAAGACCTTGTGGTGCCGATGTGGTATCGCCACCGATCAGGTCGATATCATAGTGTTCGCAGGCGTAATAGATACCGTCATACAATTCGGTAAGCGCTTCTACAGAAAACCTGTTGGAAATGCCGATGGAAACGGTCACTTGCGCCGGTTCTGCATTCATGGCACAGATATCTGAGATCGAAGCAGAAATAATTTTATAGCCCAGGTGTTTAAGCGGCGTATACATCAGGTCAAAATGCACGCCTTCTATAAACAATTCTGTGGTAACAACGGTCTGGCGACCGAAGTGATCAATTACAGCGGCATCATCTCCTACGGCCAGTAAGGTACCGGCCTTTCTTATTTCAAAGTTTTTGGTAAGATGCTCTATCAAGCCAAATTCACCTAATTGATTTACTTCTGTCCTTTCCTGTTGACTCATTTATGATTGATTAATTTGATTATTTAAAATTTAGAAATCAGGACACTGGCATAGGCCACCAATCCTTCTTCTCTACCTGCAAAACCCATCATTTCTGTGGTGGTCGCTTTTATAGAAATATCGTCTTCAGAAATCCCCAGGGTATTAGCGATCGTTTGCAGCATATTGGGAATATGAGGAGCGATTTTGGGTTTCTCCAGGCACACGGTGGCATCAATGTTCACGATATTGTAGCCATGCTCTTTGATCAGGTTATGGGTACGCTTTAAAAGGATCTTACTGTCAATCCCTTTAAGGCTGTCATCTGTATTGGGAAAATGCTTGCCGATATCACCCAGGGCAGCAGCACCCAGTAAAGCATCGCAAATGGCATGTAGCAGCACGTCTGCATCGGAATGCCCTACGGGACCTTTATCATGTTCAATCTGTATGCCTCCTAGTGTAAACGGGATGCCGGCTTCCAGCCTGTGAAAATCTACGCCATTACCAATTCTTAATTTCATACAATTCATTTAAAGTGTTAAAAACAAAAGTCCCGGTTTTTTTGTCAGAAAACGTATGACAAATCAGACAACGAAGCAATTTAGAGCATTTTTATAACCTAAACAAAAACATTGGGGAATAAAAGAAAAAGCACTGCATATCAAAGATACAACAGTGCTTTTGGCTATTAAGAAGCAAATCAGACTAAGCTTCTTCTTTGTCTTTAAAGTATTTTTTATTGTTGAAATTAAACAATAAGGAGAAGCGTAAAGTATTGCTTAATGGATTACGCGCAATGCTTGATCCGCTTGGCACCAGGTAAGAAGCATCGATACCGAACATGCTGTATCTTAAACCTACACCTAAAGCAAAATATTGTCGGTTACCCAGTAATTTATCTTCGTGGAAATAACCTGCACGTAAAGCAAACTGATCCTGGTACCAGTATTCTGCACCGGCACCAATTGTAGTACCATACATACCCGGTGCTTTAGTGAAGGAGCTTAATGCACCCGATACCACACTCATATCTCTTGGTTGCTCATAAGAAGTTTCACCGTTAGGTAAAACAATACGTTCTGCAGCCGGTACCAGTAATTTGACCAGGTCAACGGATGCGGTAAATTTATTGAACTTATCAATATGGTAAGTATAAGAAGCACCTACCGCTAATTGAGCCGGTAAGAAATCTCTTTGTAATTGAGAGTAAGTAACCCGGCCACCCAGGTTTCTTAATGCGGCACCAAAGTTGAAGGTAGAACCTTGCTCTTCAGATGTCATCGTAGTTTTGGTATAAAACAGGCCTATATCTGCTGCTGCAGTATTCGCCGGTTTGTAACCAGAAGAACTTCCGGTATTTTTTACACCGGCAGCAATATTGGAATTGATATACCTTATGCTCGCACCTAAAGACAGGTTTTCAGATAATTTACGGGAATAACCCAGGTCTATCGCCATTTCAAATGGCTTACCGATACCCAGGTCACCGTTGAACTCATCCCGGTAATTGATCTCACCCAGGTTGAAGTAACGGATAGATCCGCTGATTGCCTGCTCTTTATTCTCGCCAAATTTATAGAAGCCGGATGCATACAGAAGGGCTACATCTGGAACGATATCTTTCAGCCATGGAGAATAACTTACAGCAATACCCGCCTCATCTTCATTCATTGCCATTTTACCTACATTATAGTGTTGGCTGTAAGCATCCGGAGATAAAGCCACACCTACATCACCCATTGCACCTGAACGTGCATCCGGAGCAATAGTCAGGAAAGGAACCGCATAAGATATCGGGCCAACTTCACCATACTCCTGAGCCTGGGCAATATTACCAATTGCCATACCTAACAATGTGATTCCGGGAACAAACAATTTTCGAGTCATCAATATATAATTTTGTTTTTGGGAAGGTGCAAAACTACAACATTTATATTAAGCACCAATTTCTTATTAATTTAAATAATCTGTTTTTACCCACTGCTTTTGCAGCTTCTTCTATTTAACGTGCAAAAACCAATTTATGATATACGGTTTTAGAAATTCCTGTACTTGTTTTTATATTTAGCTGGCACATATAGACACCCTGGGCCACTTTTGCCCCACTCTGATCTGTACCATCCCAGGTCCAGTAAGTAAAACTTCCCGTAGGCTGCATTTCCTGTGATTTGTTATATACCAGCTGACCGTTGGTGCCAAATATCCGAAGGTTTACCTCCATCTCTGCGTTAGGCTGATTATGCTGGAAAACGATCCGGGTACTTTGACCAAATGGGTTCGGGAAATTGTACAGGTTAAAGTCCAGCACTTCACCTTCCGCCACTTCAAAGTCGATGGAGCCTTCCCCGAAATTATTATATACATCCCAGGCCCGCACGGTAATCGTATGCTTGCCGGCTGCTAAGCGGGATAATTGATAATACAGGTTACCTTTCGTAAAATCATTGGGCTCTGTACGGTAAAAGGAATTCAGGATAAACGGGTTGCTGTAATCTCCATCGATCACCGCGATCAGGTCATGGCCTACAGAGGAGCCCGAAACATTAATTCCGTTCTCATCTTCCAGCTCCACATACAGCATCGGGTTGGCACTCACAATATCGCCGGATCGGAAAAGGTTATTGTCAATAAACGGTTTTACAACCGGGCCACTATTATCTACACCGGCATAGCTGCTGAATTCGCCTATGACGAGGTTGGTATCCGAACTGGCGGCTTCTTCCTTATCATCAAAGGCATAATAAACGATTTTACCTTTACCCAGGTCATAATTGATATCTTTCGGAATGATCACGCTAACCGCAAATTCACCATTTTCTACCGTAGTATTCCCACGGAACAGTACACTGTTCTGCAGGGAATAGGTCTTATTGGGATCTGTTGTGGAAGCCAGCAGTGCCGGGTTGGTAACAGACACATCCCTTCTTTTATCAAAAATGGTTACATATACCTGGCCGTTAAAATCCGTTTTAGGATTACCCGCCGCATCGGCAATATGTCCTTTTATAATATAACGACCCAGCGCTTTTAAGGTATCCGTCGCAACCTGTCCCTCCTCTCCTCTAACTTCCAGTATGGAGTCCCGCAGTACTTTATGCTTAGGCAATGCAGGCGCTAGTCCCGGATCGCCCAGTACGACAAACTTTTTAGAGTTCAGGCGGGTGCCGGAAGAAGAACTGGCTATGTTTTTGGCATGCATAAAGGCTTCTCCGAAAGTGGTGAAGCTACCTTCTGAGTCCTGCTCAAACTGTTCGGCTATAAAGGCGGCATTCAGCCTATCGTTAGGGCCGGGATATACAATTTGTGTAGTAGTTAAAGACATAATGGCCCCGCCATTTTTCTTGATCACCATATTTACCCCCGAAGAAGGTTCCAGCGGATTGTCAAAGCGGCCAAAGTCACAGGTAGCGGTAATGACCATCGGTAGCTTTTCAAAATTAGACCACTGATCAATATCACCCTGGTACAGGATTTCTTCTACCGCCCATCTTGTAGGGTTACCGTGACCGATATAATTCATCAGGAAGGTCCCGTTAAAGACCTGGTTATTGATGTCCCGGGTAATGGAAGGGAATTTAGTCCCGCTCGGGGTAGCTACCCTTGGTGCCGCATCTGCTAAGAGTTTACTGGCCCCTATTATATTATAAGCAGTGTCTAAAGCATTGCTCATCGTTTCCGAGCTTTTGAGAAAGCCCATACCGGGCTCAAAATCATCGGTTACAAAGGTGGAGTTCAGTTTCCATTCCCCGAAGCTTTGCGGGCTGATATATTGCTCCACTTTAGCCACATAGTTATTGGCCTCTACCAGGTTGCGGGCCGGGATACGGCCACTACCTACATCTATGAAACTACCTTCTGTATTGTCGCGGATATCTTCCCCATCATCCAGGAGGGTAAAATATTCATCGGTTACGTAGGCTACATTACCACTTGCCGAAACATCGGTCTGGTAAGTAGGCACTACATTGGTATTATTGGCAATCCTGTTTTTGAAATCAAAAGAAGCGGTACCAAATAAAAGTATGTTTTTAAGGTCATGGGTACCATTGCCCCGGTCATAAAACATCCGGATAAAATTCCGTATTCCACCGATATCCTGGCCGCCGGAAGAGAATTCATTGTATATCTTATCTACCGTAGCTACCTGCACCGTTCTGCCAAATTTATTCCGGTGAACAGCGGCCAGTCTTTCTGCTGCCGGTAATAAATCGTTATTAGTGATAATTAAATAATCTGCCTGGGACAAGCCATGCAGGTTCTGGTTATCGATTCGGCCGATAGCTGTTGGCGTGAGATAAGCTGAGCCATCGAAAGCTATATATTCTCTCATTACTCCCCCGGAATCGGTAAAGCTCAATACAGAGCCGGAGAATTGTGCCGGCATTTGTTTCGGACTCAAAGGATTGCTTACATTCCAGATACGGGTATTCGCATTCGCATTGGAAAGATTAAAAGCCACTACATTACCCGCAGCCGCACGCTGCTCAAAAGAGCGTAAGCTCAACTGTTGCCCGGAGGAAAAGGATAATGGACGCTTATAATTCAATAAAACATAATCCAGGTAAAGAGACGCATTTACCGAACTTGCCGTGTAGGAAATGCCCATGTTAAAGCTGGCTGCACCGGGCATAAAGGCGCCGGAAGCCTCTCCATTACGGTAATAAGCATAATCCCCGCTGGTAAGACCAATAGAAGTATTGCCTATGTTATTATTACCCACTTTAAGGGTAACACCTATATTGCCGCTTTCGGTGATCCCTGCAAAGGTGGCTTTATAACGAACGGTATCACTTAAACCGCCTAAGGAGAAGGGTAAGTCCAGCGGGCTGTTCCGGGAAATCCTTTGCCCCAGCCATTCTTTACCGATCTTACCCAGGTTAATCGTATCCTGCTCAATAACCGTATAGGCATCAAAGCGATTAATGGTTGTAGCTGCAGTACCGGGCACTGCACTTGCATTGCCCAGCCTTTTACCGGCTCCCAGGTCTACATTGATAAAATAATAGCTTTTATCCTCGTAGGGATTGGGTTTATGCTGGAAGTCTTTGCCATTAGCCGATGGGGTCCATTGTACCGGGCCATTGGCATAGAAAAGTACATAGTCATTCTGTCCGAAGCTGCTGCCTGCAGCCTGTACCTCGATCTCGTTTTCCACCAGGTCATCGTAAGCGCCGTCGCTTACTGCTTCAGACATTACCTGGCCGCCATTGCCGTAAACACGTATATTAGCCGGGTTGACGGTTGCCGGGTTAATGCCCAGCGACTGTAATAAATTGTAATCTATTTTGAAAATTCCTCTTTTGTCCACTGCTATTTTATACCAGTTGCCGGTGCTCAGGACCGAATTGGTAGTATAATCCCGGGCCAATACCTTGGAAGGTTTTTCTTCATTCACTTCCATATCGAAAGCCTGAACTTTATATACCTGCCCGTCCTGGCGGTAGTAAAGCGGCAATCTGAAACCGGCTTTTAATTGCTTTTGCTGGATGCCCCAGAAAAAGCTCGGGGCAATATTACCCTCCACAACGGCTACGCCTTCAGGTAAGCTGCCTTCAAATTTTTCCGACCCGACATTGGTGAGGGTGACGGTACCGGTATCGATGCGGTTCTGCATCGTGATAAAACCCAGGTACACCCCATCTTCAGACACTTCATAAGACTTGAATTGCTTAAAGCTTATGGTGCGTTTTTCCCCCGCCACAGCGCTTAAAGCGCCAAGAAGAGCGAAAGAACAAAGGCTTAAATATCTTTTCATTATTTCAATAGTTTTCGGGTTATTATCAAAAATCAGGATGATAATATGCGGCAAGGGGTTTATCTTGCTCTATATTGTTAAAACGTAAAAGTTTTGATAAAAGTATAACATTCAAAGTTAACGTTTTTGCTCCGGATATGCTGGTAATAAAAAGTGAATATTGTAATGGTTGCCAGGTTTAAACTATAATAAATTGGCAAAAAAAATCGCCATTAAATAAATTAATGGCGATCTGTAATTCCTTGATTTTCTAGTTTATCCTTTACGGAATAACCATTTACCCACTTCTTTCATTGTTATTTTCTTACCGTACATTAAGATACCTGTTCTGTATATCTTAGCCGCAAGTAAGGTAGTCAATACGAAACCGGCAATAAGACATACTACCGAAATGATCAGTTGGGAGGCCGGAACGTCAAATGGAATCCGCGCCATCATAACAATTGGCGAGGTCAGGGGGAAAATGCTGCCAAACACCGCAAGTCCGCTATTGGGGTCTTTAATGGCTGTAGTCATGATCACGAAGCTGAAAATGATCGGCAAAGTAATGATGGTGCTGAACTGCTGTGCATCCTGCTGGCCTTCATTAACCAGGCTACCTACCGCAGCAAATAAAGCTGCGTATAAGAAGTAGCCACCCAGGAAGAAGAATATAAACCATCCGAAAATAGATAATAAGTTGACGCCTTCCAGGGTACCGGTAGCCATTAAGGTCGCTATTTTACCGGCAAAACCTGCCTCTCCGCCGGCCATAGCCTGCTCAGAGATCGCTTTGGCCTGCTCCGCATCCATCTGCATATTACCCAGTAAGGGCATGGCCACCATACCCAGGATTGCGATGAATGCGACCCATATCGCTACCTGTGTCAGGCCGACCATAGCTACGCCTACGATCTTGCCCATCATCAGCTGGAATGGTTTTACTGAGCTTACGATGATCTCTGCGATACGGTTGGTCTTTTCTTCCATAACGCTGGTCATAACGCTGGCACCATAAAGTAGCATAAACAGGTATAATAAAAATCCACTAGCCATACCAATCATGCTGGCCAGGCTGGTATTCCCTTTTTTCTGCTCTTTACCTACTATATTGTCAAAAGTTACCATGTCAGTGCTGGCGTCTTTGTATTTCTGCTCATCGATACCGGCAATTTTAATCCGTTCGCCGCGCACAATATTGTTTGCCTGTTCGTTCAGGTTGCTTTCCACTTCAGTGCCCAGGTTTTCATTACTGTAGATCTGGAACTTTTGTTTCTGGTCCAGGCTGAATTTAGGAATATAGATCAGCGCTGTAAAACTGTCCTTATATAATCTTTCCTTTAATCCTTCAATAGGTTCCTGGGAATAAGAGTACAATACTGTTTTGGAAGATTTTAGCTTATCGGTAAAATAGCCGCTCTCATCTTTTACCACTACTTTTTTCTCACGGGTACTTTTGGCCGCCAGGTAGCTGGTACCAAACAGGAACACGATAAATAAGATCGGAAGTAATAAGGTTGTAAGAATGAAGGAGCGCTTTTTAACACGCGAGAGGTACTCTCTTTTTATGATTATGGCTGTTTTCATGAACCGGAATATTTTTTTGTTTTTTAGATAGCTTCAAATGGTCTGGCGGTAGGTGAGGTACCTACCAACTTGATAAAAATATCATTCAATGAAGGCAGGTGCTCCTGGAAAGACTGGATCGGGTTGTTTTGCGCGATCAGGTGGCTCAATACTCTATTCGGGGTATCCGTTTCCGTTGCCTGGAAGCGGATACTTTTTGGATTTTTCTCGAGTATTTCCACGAAATCGGGATATTGAGCGATAGGCTCATTAGTCGCCACGCTGAAAATGTGTTCTTTAAATTGTTGTTTTACTTGCTCAACACTGCCATCCAGTAACTTCTTGCCGAGGTTCACTAATATGATCTGGTCACAGATCTCTTCTACCTGCTCCATACGGTGGGTACTGAAGATGATCGTAGTCCCTTCCTGGGCCAGCCTGAAGATCTCTTCTTTGATCACATTGGCATTTACGGGGTCCAGGCCGCTGAATGGTTCATCCAGGATCAGCAATTTAGGGTCATGGATCACAGTAGCTACAAATTGCAGTTTCTGGCTCATCCCCTTACTTAAATCTTCCACTTTTTTATTCCACCAGCTGCCCATTTGCAGGCGTTCTACCCAGTATTTGGCTCTTTGAGTAGCTACATCGCCTTTCAAACCTTTTAGTTTAGCCAGGTAAAGGATGTGCTCCCCTACTTTCATTTTTTTATAAAGTCCGCGTTCCTCGGGCATATAACCGATCAGGTCGGTATGTTGCAGGCCGTCAAAGGGTTTACCATCCATCAGGATGTCGCCGCTGTCCTGGTGGAAAATACCGGTTACCATGCGGAGCAAGGTACTTTTACCGGCGCCATTAGGGCCCAGTAAGCCGAAAATAGCGCCCTTTTTTATGTCAAAACTAATGTCATCTACAGCTTTATGATTCCCATATGCCTTTTTCAGGTTCTTTACGGATAATAAAATTGAATCCTGCATATCTTGCTATTCTTTTGTGTGTTTTAAGCCCAACATGGATTGTTAAGCTGTCCAAAGTTAATGGAGAATGGGGCAAACTCCAAACCCGGGAAGTGATCTACCCTTAAAAATCCCCCTTATATTGTAAATCAGTCGTTTAAATATACATCCAGCAGCCCTTCCGGTAGTTGTAATTTAAGTTGCTTGGTCGGTATATCTACCGAGATAATGGTCTGGTCGTTTAAGGGAACAATTACTTCTTTCCCGTTTACGGAGATGGAGGCCAGCAGTTGTCCCGGGGTCTCTAAAAGATCTTCAACTTTTCCTAATTTACCCGCTTCCTGGTCCCAGACTTCAAAACCGATGAAATTAATATCTGCTTCTTTGGGATTTAATTTTTCGTATTGTTCTGTACTGAGGAATACCTGCTTGCCACTTAAAGATTTGGCGGCCTCCATAGTATCTACTTCTTCCAGTTTGACAAAAAGTTCCTGTTCATTATCGATCTTCACCTGTTCGGTAAAGAAAGGGATATAGCTTTCTCTTTTGAGTTCGATAAAGATATGTTTCAGGTTTTTCAGTCCTGAAAGTTTGCCGAGATGGTGAAATACGGTAACATTACCGTTGAGGCCATGCGTTCCCGTTATTTTTCCTATTTGAATAAATTCCATGATTGATCTGGTTTCATAAAAAAAGGAAACAACAAATTGTTATTTCCTTTTCCTTAATTTTTATACAAAAAAGATTAAGCTTCTTCTGCAGGAGCTTCACCTTCAGCAGCAGGAGCGTCTTCGGTAGCAGCATTGGCAGCTTCAGCTTCAGCTTTTGAGGCAGCTTTAGCAGCTTCTTTTTCTTCTACGCGACGAACAGATTCCTGAGACGCAGCGTGACGTTTATCCGCTTTGTGTTTACGGTTAGCTTCTTCACGTTTAACGACTAATTGCTCGTGTTCTCCATTCCATTTTTCGAATTTCTCTTTTGCT
>Ga0256787_1000368_pt1 | contig 12067 bp, 10 predicted proteins | sample MC6MC0938MT_FD_189994 | JGI IMG/M metagenome (GOLD analysis project Ga0256787, IMG submission 189994) | Metatranscriptome of enriched soil aggregate microbial communities from Iowa State University, Ames, United States - MC6-MC0938-MT... | ecosystem: Environmental > Terrestrial > Soil >... | reverse complement strand
TCACATAGCAAAAGGCGAAAGGTAAAGCAAGCAGTAAGGAGTCAAAAACGGTCTAATGCCCCGCCATGACCCGGCATAATATTACCGGAATCTTTAATGCCGGCCATTCTTTTCAATTTTGATTCCAGCAGGTCGCCTGCTGTACCCGCAATCGCCGCACAGGCAGCCAATGCCATCCAATCGGTACTGCCCAGGCCATCGATATGGGCATAATGCGCCCAAACCGCCGCACCGGCAATGGTCAATATTGCACCTCCGGCGGTGCCTTCCCAGGTTTTTTTAGGAGAGATCGGAGAAAAAGGAGTTCTGCCAATAAAAGAACCCACAATATAAGCCATGGTATCGTTCATCCAGATCATAAGGATCAGGGCCAGGGGAATGGAGAAATGAATGCTCCACAGTTTCACCAGGAATGCCATGGGCAGTGAAATATACATCAAGGCTACAATAGCAGTGAAAGCAGATTCCAGGGCTGTTTTTTTATTCAGTATTCCACTGAGTAAGAACAGGACCGGGATGATGGTAACCAAGGCAATTGAGCTATCCCAGATGGTAATCGCCGCAACGACCAGTACACCCGCAAGCTGCGCCAGGGATTCTATATATTTAGGAAAATTACTTTGAGGAAAGACCAATGCCGCCATCCTGAAAAACTCTTTGATACATAAAAACTGGATCAGGTAGGCTAATATCCAGATGCTCCAGGGGAAATGGTACAGACCTCCTAACAGGCCGGCTATCATTATAGCGGAAAAAATGATTGCCGAACCTAACCTGGTAAAAAAAACACTCCAATTCATAAATTTTAATTTTGGCCCGGCTGCTTATAGGGCAGGGACCAGTTAAGGCCTGAAATTTGTTTGCCCTTCCGGAGCTGTCCCAGGGCGGCAAAGCACAGGACAAGGCCTGAAATAACGAAACCGGCTGCAAATGTAAGCGGAAAGGAGCTTTCTGCCACAGTATCTTCCTGGAAAAACGCGATCAGGATCTGTGTGCCGTTCACTAAAAAATGCAAAATAATATTATACCATATATTGCCGGTATAAAAATAGGTGAAGCCTAAAATGAAGCCCGCCATCGTAATGGGCAGATAATTGTACCAACTCGCATGGAACAGGGCAAAGACCAAGGCAGTAGCCAGGATAGACAAAACCGGTTTTTTGAAAAATGAATGGAACATTCTTTGCAGCACACCCCGGAAAAATAATTCTTCACATATGGCCGGCAATAATGCCATCACAATGATGCGCAAGATTACTTCAGCAACAGAGTTCATTTGTAAAGCGGACGATTCCAGGTTTTTCCTTTGCGCCTGCAGCTCATCTGCCATTTGTCCTAAAGGCAGCTTTTGTATCAGTTCTGCCAGTCCCAATACTAAGAGCAGGGTACCCAGGGCCAATACAACCAGGCCCAAAACATCGGACGCTTTTTCCATTTTCCTGAAATGAAAGAAATCAGTTACCGGCTGCGGTAATAACCAGACAAAGACTAAAGCCGGCAAGAGAAAGCCCAGCAGCTGGTTGCTGCTCATCATACCTAAAACCTGGAGGCTGCTTCCTGTAGCCGAATTAATACCTAAAACCTGGTTAACGCCAAGCTGCAATAAGTTAGCTACGAAGAAAAAACAAAAGAAAAATAAAAGCTGTACCGCCGGTGCGAAATATTGTAGTTGAAATAATCGGTTATTCATGTTATTGTACTGATGCGCGGTTTATTTGGTATAGCCCAGGGCTTTATAAACATAGCTCTGTGCTACGGTACGTATACTCAAGCGGTTGATCAGGCTGTTTTCTGCCGTAGGATTGGTGCGGTTAGATAAAAACACGAATACAATACCGGTTTGCGGGTCGGCCCAGGCACAGGTACCGGTGAAGCCCTGGTGGCCAAAGCTCGATTTACCGGAAAGATCAGATGCCGGTCCGCCATCGCCTGCCTTTTTTTCGGGTTTATCGAAACCGTAGGCACGCCGGCTGATACCAGAGCTATATTTGGTAAACAAATTCACCGTTTCTGGTTTGAAGTACTGTTTTCCGCGGTAACTACCCTTGTTCAACAGCATTTGCATAATGATACTCATATCTTCCGCGTTCGAAAAAAGACCGGCATGCCCGGCAACGCCGCCCATCATGGCAGCGCCCATATCATGCACATAACCCTGCAACAATTGATGCCGGAAATAATTGTCCCGCTCAGCGGGAGCGCAACGTTGCTGCCAATTTTTGGCCCATGGGTTATAGGTTGTGTTACGCAGGCCCAGCGGCTCGTAAAAAGTTTTATTTACATATTCATCCAAAGGCATCGCGGTAATTGCCTCTACAACTTTTTGCAGGAAAAGAAAGTCCAGGTCGCTGTAAGTATAGCTGGTAGCGCTTACCGGGCTTTCCAGGATCGTTTTCCATATAGTATCTATATAATTATTGTTCATAAACATACCAGAGGCCACCGGGATATCAAACTGGCGATTTTTTACCGCCGTGTAGATATTCGGATAAGGCCTGCTTTCGCTGTCGATCGTACTTTTATAGAAGGGGATCCAGGCTTTAAGTCCTGCCTGGTGCAATAGAATATTACTGATTTTAAGGTTAGCTTTATTACTACCCCTCACTAAGGGTAAATAAGTGCCTAATGTAGCGTTCAGGTTAATCTTGCCTTCTTCATATAGCTTCATCACCGCCAGCGTGGTTGCCGCTACTTTGGTCAGGGAAGCCACATCATAAATGGTATTATCTCTTACCGGTTGCTCGTTCACCCCATAACTGTAAGTGCCCAGGCTTTTTTTGTAGATAACCTGGCCGTCTTTCATAGCCAGTACCTGGCAACCCGGGAATACGCCTTTACCAATAGCATCGCTGAGGTATTTATCCAGGTCTGCCAGGGCCTGCGGGTTCCTGATCAATTGATTACTATTAATGCCCATAGGATTTACCGGCAATTCGTTATTGGTTCTTGTCGTTACAGGTTGAGGCGGGTTGGTCACAGGGGTAGCCACTCCGGGACGCATGGTGGTCGTCACTACGGTTCCGTTTTCATGTTTCACACTGGTCTGGCCTGTGGCGTTTACATTAAGGCAAGGATTTACCGGGAGAATTCCCCTGGGGACCAGCCTGCTGAGTAATACATCCCTGGCCGCTTTATAAGTACTGTTATTTTCCTCGTAGGTGACTATGCTGGAAGAGGCACCACAGACGGGCTTCAGCGCATAGGCATTACCAAAATCGATAAAGATTGTTTTATTACTTTGACTCAACTGCTTTAACAGCGCCAGCTGCATCTGGTCTAATCCGTAATTATCTTTCGGATAAAGGTTCAGGTCGTGCATACCCACGATTACCGCTTCATAATTATTCAGCGACTGCATAATACCTTCTATCCGCGCAGCCGTCTGGCCTTTTCCAAATAGCTGTACATATAATTTGGGTAAATCCTGGCGCAGCATTTCCGGGAAACCCTGGTTGACATTGCTCAGTTCCTTATTACCCACATAAATATAGGCATAATTGGCCTGCGGTTTCAGGTTGAGTTTGTTGAGCACATTATTATCATCCCGCACCAGGGTGATAGCAGCTTTCGCTACCTGGTCAAAAATAGTTTCGGTATAAGCATTCAGGTCGGCAGTTGCATTTTCCTCAGCTATAGGCTTAAACTCGTTTAAACCGGCATCGTATTTAGCAGCCAGTATTTTCTTGACACTTTTTTCCAGGCGCGCCGCTGTGACTTTACCTGTTTTTAAAGCATCCTGGATTTTTGCAATCGCCTTGGGCACATCCTGGGAAAAGAGCAAGACATCATTCCCGGCAAGAAAAGCCTGCAGATCGGCATCACCTTCCGGGAAATATTTAGTGACCCCCTGCATATTTAAGGCATCGGTGAAGATCAGGCCTTTATAGCCCATCTGGTTTTGTAATAAATCGGTAACCACCTGTTTAGATAAGGTGCTGGGCACATTTTTCCGGGCATCTAAGGCCGGTATGCTCAGGTGCGCGATCATAACACTTTTTACACCGTAGTTAAAAAGCATCTGGAAGGGATACAGTTCCATAGCCTGCAATTGGGCTTTGGTTTTATTGATCACCGGCAATTCCAGGTGGGAGTCTACAGTTACATCACCATGGCCCGGGAAGTGTTTTACACAAGCCATGATCCCATTATCCTGGAGGCCTTTGGTATAAGCTTTGGCCAGCGTGGTTACCCATTCTTTATTTTCCCCGAAGGAACGAAAGTTAATGACCGGGTTCTCCGGGTTATTATTGATATCGACCACGGGTGCGAAGTTGACATGCACGCCCATACGCTTACATTGATAGGCTATAGCCATAGCCATCTGTTCCATTTGCGCCGGGCTACGCGTAGCGCCTATCATCATTTGCCGGGGGAAATTTTTAACCCCGGTAAGTCGCATCCCTAAACCCCATTCCGCATCCATACCGATGAGCAGGGGCACCCTTGATTTTTGTTGGTATTGATTGGTCAGCCGGGCCTGTGCTTCGGGTGTTCCCTGCATGAAGATAACACCGCCGATCAGGCGGCCATCTATCAGGCTTTGTATCTGGCCTTCATTGAACTTTTCTCCCCCGGAATAGGCCGCCACCATAAAAAGCTGGCCTATTTTTTCTTTCTCTGGTAAAGCATTATAGGTGCTGTCTACCCATTTTTGCTTTCCGGCTTGAGCATGTGACAGCTTGTGTAAGCTGAGCAGACAAAATCCCAGACAAAGAATTTTTTTCATAATTATATACTTATTTTTTGCTTTACAATAATGGTTAGCGCAAAATACTACAATTTGACGGCTTAGGGCTTGTAAATAGTGGTTAAAATATTTACCGGGTTTCCTGCAACAATAGGGGTAACGCTCAATTTATTGTGAAAGTAATGTTGGAAACAGGCTACAGGTTTGCGGACAGGAGTTGATACTGCTCAAAATTGTTTATTATTGCTACTTAATAAAAATGAATCCGGGTTTGCAACACCAAGTGCCTTTATTGAGTATCCTCATTATTACCTATAACAGGGCAGAAGATACTTTGCTTTTACTCCAGGATATTGAAGCACAGCATGCGGTAGCGCAATATGTGGGGGAGATCTTATTGCTGAATAATAATTCAAGTGATTCTTATGAGAAGGTAACCGATTTCATCAGCCAGACCAGGCTACCCATAGATTATATTGTCAACGATAAAAATCCGGGGGTTGCCGGGGGCAGAAACCTGCTGATCCAAAAAGCAAAATTCCCGCACCTGCTGGTCCTGGATGACGATGTTGTATTTGCAGATAAAAGTGCTATAGAAAAAATTGCTCATTTATTCAGCAAGGAGCAATATGTGCAACATAATACGGCTATTATTACCCTGAATATTTATTATCATGCTACCGGTGAACGCCAGAGAAACGCGTTGCCGCATAAGCAATACGAAGCTTATAAAGATAAAGACTGGTTCCTGACCTATTACTTTACCGGGGCGGCCCACCTGATGAAGCGGGAACTGTTTGATACAACCGGTTATTACCCGGAAGATTTCTTTTATGGCGTGGAGGAATATGACCTGAGCTTCAGAGCAATGGATGCGGGCTATACGATCGCTTATGATGCGGAAGTAAAAGTGCTGCATAAAGAATCACCACAAGGCAGGCTACCTAACAAAACCAAGCTGGCCATGCTCTGGCGCAATAAATGTATTGTCGCTTATAAATATTTACCTAAAAAGTATTTTTATACGACCTTATTCATGTGGTCTTTATTTTATTTAAAAAGAACCGGCTTTGACCTGGCCGGCGCATTTCGCCACCTATGGTTAAATGCGAAAATTCCCGGATCTGTATCACCGAGACCGGTAAGTAATACAACCCTCAGCTACCTGCAATCCGTAAAAGCAAGGCTGGGCTATTAATTTTTTTTCTTCATCCAGTAATAAGCTCCCGGATATGAGATTATGGTATTTGATGCTGACAATAGGCTGCTTTTGTACAATAGGTACCAGTACAAAATTGAAGGCGCAAAACAGAGAAAAACTAAATATCGTTCAAAAACCCATTATTTTTAATCAGAAGCGCGAGCAACTTAGCCTGGATTATTTACAGAAAAGGCACGGGATCCGGAAAAATAAAGCGACGATTGTTCCCGGGATGATCGTATTGCATTTTACCGGCAGCGGAACATTTACCAGTAACTTCAATTATTTCAATAAAGAAGAAATAGAGCAGGCGCGCACGGTTAATAAAAACCAAAGTACGCTTAATGTATCGGCGCATTACCTGGTAGACCGGGATGGTACGATATATCAGTTGTTACCGGATACTGTATTTGCCCGGCATATTATCGGCCTTAACTATATGGCTATAGGCGTGGAAAATGTGGGCGGACCGGATGCCCCGCTTACAGAAGCCCAGGTGAAGGCAAATGCCGCACTGGTGAGGTATCTTTGTGCGCAACATAAAATAGCATACCTGATCGGCCATTCCGAATATACGGCCTTCCGCAATACGCCATTGTGGAAAGAAACGAATAGTAACTATTATACCGGTAAAGCAGATCCGGGTACTGACTTTATGCGTAAAGTAAGAGCTTTGGTGACCGATCTGAAATTAAAATCAAAACCTTGATTTTGTGTTTACCAAACAGTAAAGAAAAACTAAATTGCAGGTAATTGAACAGAAATATGCAAAGCTTTAGCAGATGATTTATAGAAGTAAAGCCCCCTTACGTATCGGCCTGGCCGGTGGCGGTACCGATGTAAGCCCTTATTGTGATCAGTATGGCGGCGCCATCCTGAACGCAACGATTTCCCTCTATGCCAATGCGAGCATAGAGCTCCTGGATGAGGATAAAATTATCCTTGAAGCCTTTGACCGGGACGAAGTCGCTGAATATCCCTGGCAAACTGCACTTCCCATTAACGGGCACCTGGATTTACTCAAAGGTGTTTATAACAGGATTCAAAAGGATTATCCTTTTGTACAAAAGGGGATTAAGCTGTCTACCTTTGTAGATGCACCTGCAGGTTCCGGCCTGGGTACTTCCTCTACCCTGGTTGTGGCTATATTGGGTGCCTTTGTAGAGATGCTGCAATTACCGCTGGGCGAGTATGACATAGCACACTATGCCTATGATATTGAACGCAAAGACCTGGCCCTGGCCGGTGGCCGGCAGGATCAGTACGCAGCTACCTTCGGCGGGGTAAACTTTATGGAGTTTTATGCGGATGATAAAGTTATTGTGAATCCTTTACGCATCCGGCAGGAGTATATTGATGAGCTGGAAAATAACCTGTTGCTTTACTATACTTCTACCAGCCGGGAATCTGCGGAGATCATCCGGAAGCAAAGCAAAAATGTGACCGACAATAAATCCACTTCTATCGAAGCGATGCACCAGCTGAAGCACCAGGCCCAGCTGATGAAAGAAACTTTGCTAAAAGGCCAGCTGCATGGGATCGGTGATATATTGAATATTGGTTTTGAACAAAAACGGCAGATGGCGGAAGGGATCAGTAATGAATTGATCGAAAATATTTATGCTGCGGCAAAAGCAAACGGGGCGACCGGTGGCAAGATCAGTGGTGCAGGTGGTGGTGGTTTTATGATCTTTTATTGTCCTAACAATACGAAGTATGCCGTTAAAAAAGCATTGGCTGCTTTTGGCGGTATCAACAGGAGCTATTCATTTACCAAACATGGGCTCAAAACCTGGCGGATATAAGGTCTGCGGTACAGCCCGCCCTCGAGGCCAATATATCAATGAGCCTGGAATATGCGCTAAGCAGCTATTTCAGGCTTTTTTAATTGCTTACGTTTTGTCAGTATCCTGAAATGCTTAAAAATACTCCATACCAATAAGAAGGGAAACAGGAGGTAAAGTAAAGGATTGCGTTTCCCCAGGCTGGCATAAGATTTGATCTCCCCTCTGCGCATTTTCCACAGCCGCTGGCTTTGCCCGCCGGAGGCCATCATCGGCCTGCTGCGATAGGTCAATAGTAAATGGACCTCATACATAGTACAGATCGCGTTAACTCTCAGTACCCATTCATAATCTTCGCTGTACCGCATTTTTTCATCAAATGGCGCTTGTATGGTACGCCTGATAATGGCGGCCGAAGGGGCGATGGGATTAGTGACGCATAGTTGCAGCAGCGAGGTTTTTTTTAGTACATCATCTCCGTAATGGATAGCATTGTAGACATAGGGCTTATGTGTATAGCGATTCCAGATGAAGTCAATAGCCGGGTCTTTTGCCAGGAAATGCCGCATGATTGCGGTGCGGTCGGCATGCCAGATATCATCTGCATCCAGGAAGGCTACAAAATCGCCTGTAGCTATTGCCCAGCCTGCATTGCGGGCAGCCGAAGGACCCTGGTTAGCCTTTAAGCTGATCAATTTTACCTGGTCTCCGTATGCCTCGGTCACTTTGGCTACACTATCATCTGTACTCGCATCATCCACCACGATCACTTCTTTAAGCGGGTAAGACTGCTCGCGGCATGAAGCGATTGTTCTCAAAACAGTTTGAGAAGCATTATACATTGGGATGATAACAGAGAAAGTCAAATGATATTAAGCATTAAAGAGGTTTGCATATAGAGAACGCAGCCGGATCTCATTTTGTTGCCAGTTAAAAACTTCACGGGCTTTTAGCGCATTGTCTTTAAGCCTTTGATGAAAGCTTTTATCCGCAATCAGGTGATTAATGCCTGCTGCAATACTTTCGGGCGTTAATGGTGCTTTAAGCAGGTAAGCAATCTCAAACTGCTCATTCATGGCCCTGTATTCCGGGAAATCCATAGAAAGTTGTGGTACTGCACTGTGCATATAATCAAATACCCTGTTGGCCAGGGAATAAACATTATTCTGGGAAGCATCGTCCAGTAAGATCAGGCCCATATAGGCTTTGCGTGTGATTTCGCTCAGTTGATCCGGAGGTACATAACCTTTCAAAGTCACTTTATGTCCTACCTGGTATTGCTCCACCAGTTTTTTTGTCTGCTCAAAAAAGTTGCCCTCGCCGCAAATGATTAAAGGCAACTCTACCCATTGCATAGCCGGTATCAGTTCTTCAAAGCAACGGCCTTTATTGACTGCGCCCTGGTAAAGGATAAAAGGAGCTTCTTTATTTTCTCCTGCCGGCAGCGGTTTCAATACGGTAGCGTTGGTAATGACCGGGTAGTGTACACCGTAATTTTCCTTTAAAGTTTTGGCCACCATATTACCTACTGTATAGCCTACCGGGAAACGCGGAATATAGCGCTTGGCCATCCATTTCCAGAACCGGGCATGCACCGGCTTCTCTACCAGTTCTTTGGTCTCCGTAAATAATTCATGTGCGTCGTAGAGTCTTTTGCAGCCTTTGAATTTACTGGCGTAGTAGACCGATAACATGGTATCCTGATCAATAGCACAAATAGCATCACAACGCTTAAACAGCAGGTAAAAAAACAATACCGTCCAGTAAGAAGCGAAAAAAAGCGGGCCGCGGTCTGCGAGTATCGGCAAACGTTTTTGCTTGAATGGCCTTGCGACCAAAGCCGGAGAATACTTGCGCTGCACCCCGACCAGGGTAACATCATAACCTGCAGCTGCCAATGTAGTGCAGATTCGGATCATACGCTGATCGTAATTCAGGTCGTTTGTAACGGTGAAACAGAGCTTTTTTGCCTTCGCCATGTGCGGGTTAGTGTTGCTAAAAATATGCGCAAATTTAAGAATAATTGTCCAGTACCCATAGGCTTTTATCCTCCATAAAAAAAGCGGGCGCCTTATGAGCGCCCGCTTTTCCGGTACCTGACTATATTTTATCGGTACAATTTGTATCTTAAATCTTCGAATTTCACGGATTGACGAAGGCCTTCCAGGATCATTTGTGCTGCCCTGCTTTTCAGCATCGCTTCGCTCATTTGTCTTTCCATTTTAAGGTCGCGGCCCATTCCCGGTTTTGCATAGCGTTGATTTACCATCATGAACTGTACACCACCCAATCCGGCAATACCCGGAGAAACCGTACCTTCTTTAAATCCTTTGTAGAAAGTATATCCTAATACTTTAGGCTCGTTACCCAAACCCTGGATCATAGGAGTAGCGAAGGTAATAGAATCAGCAGTAGCTACCTCTACCTGGTTAGCCGCAGCGATATCAGCAAGAGAAGTTTTTTTGCTTGTTGGCATCAATTAAAAGCTGTGCTTTCTTTTGTTGCCTGATCATGTTCTCAATGCTTGTTTTCATAGTTCCTGCCGGTTTCATTAAACCAGGCTCGTTGATCTCGCTTAATTTAGCTACAACGATTTTGTTTGCACCAACATTAAAGATTGGAGATGCGGTACCCGCTTTAGCTTCATAAGCCCATTTTACCAGTTCCCCTGAAGCACCAACACCCTGGATCAGGCTGCTGTTGCGGTTTAAGCCTTGTGCAGACTGAACCACCAGGCCGGAAGCCGCTGCATCTTTTGCAAAGTTAGCCGGTGCATTCGCTACTTTGGTAGCAAAAGCGGAAGCCGAAGCATAAGCTTTATTATAAGTACTGTTATCGATAACCACCGGTTTGATAATGAAAGCAATCTTAGTGCTGTTTACATTTTTATCGCTCTTTTTAATGATCTGGATATAGTGTAAACCGGAGTATTGACCGCTTTCTACTTTAACTACTTTAGTTGAACCGGCACCGGCACCACTAAATGCGAAATCACCAAACTCTTTAGTAAATCCTGCTCTTTGACTTAAAGGTAACTCGTACTCACCGGTAGGGTTTTGAGCAATGTTATCATCAGAGAAAGTTTTGATCAAAGAATCAAAAGGAACACCTGATTTTTCCAAAGCTAACATACTGTCTACTCTTGCCTGTGCCTGAGCTTCGGTACGCAGATCGCGGCCACCTTGCTTTGTAGCCACCAGGATATGGCGTACTTTAACGGTGTCCGGTAACGTAGCTCTATCCAGTACTTTTGCTAAAGCCATATCCTGACCGTAAGCGAATGGTCCGACAACAGCATCAATAGCTGCAGTCTTGATCAAATCTGCAACAGGCATCTGGCTGATCGCCTCTTCAGATTGATAAGCAACCGGAACCGGAACGGCAGAATTTACTTTTACGAAATTATCAATATCTGTCGCGGCTGCCATTTTCTCTTTTAATTCATCCAGTTGCGTACGTACACGGCCGGAATCTTCAGAAGAAGGTTTAATATCAAATGCGATATAGTCTATACTTCTGCTGGGTTCTTTAACCTCAAACAATTTTTTGTTCGCTGCCACATACTTGTTGATATCGTCATCAGTAACTTTTACTTTATCATCGCTGATCAATGTATAAGGTAAGTTTACAAATGAAATATTTGCAGCATTGGTGCGATTGTCATGCAGGTCGTCTAATACAAACTTAGGCGTGTATAAGCTACCGCTCAGCAAGCCATTCAGTTTAGACTGGATCTTAGAAGCGATCAGGGAACTTCTGAAGTTGTCCCATTGTGCTTTCATTTTCGGATCCTTTGTTTTCTCAAACTGAGCAACGGTGCTGGCTACCTGGTCCGCCATAAACTCTCCGGTCTGCGGGTTGGTAAATGCCTGGCGTACCATAGGATCAGGGTTTGCCGGGTTAAGCATTTCTTTCAACTCTACATCAGAAACGGAAATACCTAATTTCTCATTGATCTCAGCCGTCAACTTTTCCATTACCATTTGGTTCAACACTTGGTCGCGGAGCTGAGCTGTCGCATTCTCATCCATAGGACGATTCTGCGCTCTCATTTGCTCTTCCTGGGCGCTTACCGCTTTATCGTAATCGGTTACGTCAATCTTGCTGCCATCTATTTTGGCTACGGTTGTAGAAGGTCCGAAAAGGCCACCGCCCCGACCACCACTTGTCGCATCCATTAATACAAAACCTACAAGAGCCAGTACGATTACCCCACCTGCAACTTTTGCATATTTATCACGAATTTTCTGAATAATTGCCATATTCCTATAGTGAATTTTTTTAATAAAGTGGGCAAATTTACCAAAAACTAATGTTAAACCAAAATATATCCCCTATTATTATAGATATATAATTTTAAGGACACATCGTAGCAAGCGAAACGATATTTTTGTA
>Ga0256787_1000362_pt1 | contig 12128 bp, 12 predicted proteins | sample MC6MC0938MT_FD_189994 | JGI IMG/M metagenome (GOLD analysis project Ga0256787, IMG submission 189994) | Metatranscriptome of enriched soil aggregate microbial communities from Iowa State University, Ames, United States - MC6-MC0938-MT... | ecosystem: Environmental > Terrestrial > Soil >... | reverse complement strand
GAGCAAATAAAAAAAGCGCAACAGTAAATACTGTTGCGCTTTTATGTGGGAAGATGATCAGAATCTTATTCTGCTCCTTCTGGTTTTGTTTCTTCGTTAGTAGCTTCGCTATCCGCTTTTGGAGCTTCATCAACTGCAGGAGTTGCTTCCTCAGTAGTTGCTGCTGCAGCAGGTGTTTCTTTTTTCGCTACACCACCACGGCTACGACGCGTTTTCTTAGCAGCTGTTTTTTCACCTACATTGTAAGTAGTGTTAAAGTCTACTAATTCGATCAAAGCCATTTCAGCAGCATCACCCATACGTGGTGCTAACTTAATGATACGAGTGTAACCACCTGGACGGTCTGCTACTTTTTCGCTTACAATACTGAATAATTCTTTGATTGATTCTTTGTTTTGTAAGTGAGAGAACACTATACGACGGTTGTGTGTAGTGTCATTTTTAGATCTTGTAATCAATGGCTCTACAAATACACGCAAAGCTTTTGCTTTAGCTAAAGTAGTAGTGATTCTTTTGTGTTGAATCAGCTGAGCAGCTAAATTGTTTAATAAAGCTTTTCTGTGTGCCGTAGTACGGCCTAAATTGTTTACTTTGTCTCCGTGACGCATTTTATATAATGACTTTTAATAAATACCGTACCGTGTCAAGGAATACAGCATTGTTTCGCCGCCCCGATCCGAAAAAATTCCGGCAAAACTTATAATTTATAAATAAAGGAACCGTTTGGTCCGGGGGAACCAAACGGTTATAATTTTAGTGATTTAATTCGCTTGCTTTTACGCGGGAAACGTCCATACCAAAGCTTAAGCCTCTTTCACCCAACACTTGTTCGATCTCAGTTAAAGATTTCTGTCCGAAGTTACGGAACTTCATCAGCTCTTCCTGGGTGTATTGTACCAATTCAATCAGGGAGTTGATTTTAGCTGCTTTCAAACAGTTGAACGCACGTACAGAAAGTTCCAGATCTTCTAATGGTGTATTCAATACTTTACGTAATTGCAACAATCCTTCATCAACAGTATCTTCCTTTTCTTCACGTTTAGTGTCTAAAGAGATATTCTCATCAGTGATGATCATTAAGTGCTGGATCAGGATGCGGGATGCTTCCTTAACCGCCTCTTCAGGGTGAATAGTACCATCTGTAATAACGTCCATAACTAATTTTTCATAGTCAGTACGTTGCTCCACACGGGTATTTTCAATTGCATATTTTACATTCTTGATGGGAGTGAAAATAGAGTCAATTGAAATGTAGTTTAAAGAATTATCTTTTGGTTTGTTTTCCTCAGCAGGTACATAACCACGGCCTTTTCCAATGAAAATATCAATTTCCAGGGCAGCAGATGTATCCAAGTTACAAATGACCAATTCAGGGTTCATAACTTCAAAATGAGGAGTTGCTTCCCCGATCATACCTGCGGTAAATTGTTCTTTACCTTTAATGACCAAAGAAACTTTGTCAGAAGATACCCCTTCGGTCGCTGCCTTGAAACGAACTTGTTTCAAATTCAGGATGATTTCGGTAACATCTTCAATTACGCCTTTAATAGTATCAAACTCATGATCTACTGTAGCAATTTTGATTCCCGTAATTGCATAGCCTTCAAGAGAACTCAGCAGTACTCTGCGCAGTGCATTACCAATGGTAACACCATAACCTGGCTCCAACGGACGGAATTCAAATTGTGCTTCAAAGTCAGTCGCTTTTTGCAATACAATTTTGTCGGGCTTTTGGAAACTCAATATAGCCATATTGAAAGTTTGTTGTTTTTGGAAGTTTAACCAATTTTTAAAATTGGCTTAAAAATATTTTTTTGCGCAATATAAATGTAAATTTGATTACCCCCAAATATTATGGGGGCAATCAAAAATTCACTATTATTTAGAGTACAACTCTACAATTAATTGCTCTTTGATATTCTCCGGAACAAATTCACGCTCAGGTGCAGACAAGAAAGTACCTTTAAGTTCTTTCTCGTTCATATCCAACCAGTTGATGTTTGGATTTTTAGAACGTGTAAGGCTTGTTACGGCAGAATTTACTTTAGATTTTGGTTTCAATTCGATGCTATCGCCTGCTTTTAATACATAAGAAGGGATATTTACCGACTCACCATTCACTAAAATGTGTTTGTGAGATACCAGCTGACGTGCAGCAGGACGAGTAGGTGCCAGACCTAAACGATATACAGTATTGTCCAAACGGGATTCTAACAATTTGATCAGGTTCTCACCAGTCGCACCTTTCAGACGGGATGCTTCTTTGTAGATGTTTCTGAATTGTTTTTCCAATACCAGGTAAGTAAATTTAGCTTTTTGTTTTTCTTTCAGCTGCACAGCGTACTCAGATTGAGATTTACGCTTACGGTTACCACCGTGCATACCCGGAGGGTTGCTGTTTTTTGAAAGATTTTTTCCAGAACCTAAGATTGGTTCACCGAAGATACGATTGATCTTGTTTTTTGGTCCAGTATAACGAGCCATTTTGAAGTATTTTGCCGACTTTTAATTAAAAAATCTCCCTGTCGTCTCATATAAAAATCGAAAAAGCGGATACGAGAGGGATATATTATTTATGAGTGATAAGTCATGAGTGATAGGATATCACCTATCACTCATCGCCTATCATTTATGAATATTAAACGCGACGTTTTTTCGGAGGACGACAACCATTGTGAGGAATCGGTGTAATATCTTTGATAGTGATTACTTCGATACCGCTATTCGCTACAGAACGGATAGCACCTTCACGACCAGAACCAGGTCCTTTAACGATAACATCAACTTTTTTCAAGCCAGCGTCCATAGCTACTTTTGCAGCATCAGCGGCAGCTTGTTGTGCAGCATATGGGGTGTTCTTTTTAGAACCACGGAAGCCCATTTTACCTGCAGATGACCAGGAAATTACCTGACCTGCTTTATTTGTAAAACTGATAATAATGTTGTTGAAAGTAGACGTGATATGCACATCACCGTGTGCATCAACTTTTACTACTCTTTTTTTGGCGGCCGCTTTAGCAGCACTAACTTTTCCTTTTGCCATTTTTTAAGGTAATCTTTTGAATGTTTAAAAATCCTAAGCTATGCGCTTAGCCGGACTAATCCTCCTTCCTGAAAAAGTAAAAAATGGAGATCCAGTACTAATCCGAATGGTTTTACTACTACTTTTTCGCTGCTTTTTTCTTACCGGCAACAGTACGACGTTTTCCTTTACGGGTACGGCTATTTGTTTTAGTACGTTGTCCACGTAATGGTAAACCTTTACGGTGACGTACACCACGATAACATGCGATGTCCATTAAGCGTTTGATGTTCATCTGAACTTCAGAACGTAATTGACCTTCTACTTTAAATTCTGAACCAATGATGTTACGGATGGCAGTTTGTTCGTCATCGTTCCATTCATTTACTTTCTTATCGAAAGAAATTTCAGATTTTGCAAGAATGTAGCGAGCAGTACTGCGGCCAATACCATAAATATAGGTCAGACCTATTTCGCCACGTTTGTTTTTCGGTAAATCGATACCAGCTATACGAGCCATTTAAAAAATTTGTTTAAAGAATTTAGTAATAAAGATTATCCCTGACGTTGTTTAAAACGAGGATTCTTTTTGTTGATCACATACAATTTGCCTTTGCGACGCACGATTTTACAATCTGCACTGCGCTTTTTGATGGCTGCACGAACTTTCATGTTATTTATTATTATAGTTTTACAAAAACAGTTTTATTGCCTCTTATTATTTATACCGGTAAATGATTCTTCCCCTTGAAAGATCATAAGGACTCATTTCCACCCCAACCTTATCACCAGGCAGGATACGGATGTAGTGCATACGCATCTTTCCTGAGATAGTGGCTAAAATTTCGTGTCCGTTTTCCAGTCTTACCCTGAACATAGCGTTGGATAAGGCTTCTACGATACTTCCGTCTTGTTTTATTAGTGGTTGTTTTGACATAATTTCTAAAAGGAACGCAAAGGTACGAAACTTTTTCAATTGTATGAAAAAAAATATATAGAACTGACGTATTTGTGTTATATAGGAGACAATCGGGAGTGCATTATTGCTAAAATCTCCGGGAGAAATACAAAACTAGGCTTATTTCGTCAGTTTCAGTGTTAAAAAGAGTAAAACAGAACTGAATGATTTTAATTTAATCTCATTATTTTAACATTTTTAAAGCCTTATCTTAACCACTCCTCTACCAGCTTACGGTAAGTCTCCCCGATCGGCAACCAGGAACCATCCGCCATCCGTATCTGGTTACCCTCAATTACTTTAATCCCGTCTTTGGGAATAATATAGGAACGGTGAATCCGGATAAATTTACTTTCCGGCAAACGGGTCAGGATATCTTTCATATTCTCCAGCACCATGATCTTCTCCGCCGGGGTATGAATACGGATATAGTCTTTCAGCCCTTCTATATATTGAATGGTTTCTGTGGGGATCTTATAATGCTTACGATCTGCTTTTACAAACAGGTACGTTTCTTTATCCACCTGCTGAAAAGTCTCCTGCCAACGTATATATTTTTCTACGCTTTGGTAGAAACGGCTGAACGTAACCGGCTTCAATAAGAAATCAATCACATGAAACTGGTAAGCATCCAGGGCATACTGGGCATAAGCAGAGGTGATGATAAAATTATGCTTTTGATTGAACAGCTGCATCAGCTCAATACCCGTAAGTTGGGGCATCTGTATATCTATAAATACCAGGTCGACCGGCTCCGTATTAAGCACCTCTATAGCTTTAAACACATCACTACCGGCATATAAAACATTTAGCTGGCTCACTTTACCCGCGTAATCTGCCAGGAGCTGCACCGCTAAGGGTTCATCATCCAGCAAAACGCAATTTATTTTCTTTTTCATTTCCATTCGATTTTTAAGGACGCAACAAACCGGTTATTTTCTGATTGTACGACCAGCTCGTAAAGACCGGGGAAATAAATATCCAGTCTCTGCCTCAGGTTATCCAGGCCAATACCGCCTAACTTATCCTTTTTCTGGTTGCCGATCTCGTTTTCCACCTTAAAAACCAGTAATTGCTGCGCTGTAGTCAGAGACACCCGGATCGGCGATTTACCGGAAACTACTCCATGTTTCAGGGCATTTTCTACCAACGGAGAAAGGAGGTAAGGAGGGATTTCCTGCTGCTCGTTTTCGACAACTGTAGTTAGCTGAACAAAATCATCTTCCTCATGTCTTAATTCCTCCAGCTCAATATAGGCTTTAATGTAATTGATCTCCTCTATGATCCGAATTCTTTCCTTCTGGGATTCATAAGTGGTAAAACGCATGATTTCGCTCAGCTTCTCTATAGCCGGCAATGATCGCTCCGATTTAAAATAGACCATAGAATAAATATTATTCAGGGTATTAAAAATAAAGTGCGGGTTGATCTGCGCCTTAAGAAATTTTATCTCCGTATTCTTTTGCACTTCTAGAATGTAAGCATTATACTCCAATGTCCGGATCAGGTAGATCACCGACCATAATACGGCACTCAGTATAACCGGTTGTGAACTGTAATAAAGATTATCATACAAATAATAAACAATATGGGTACCTGGCGGGTAATTCCGCTGCTGCAATAGGTGCCAGGTAATTACCTGCTCTGTAAGATAACGTAAAGCGCAAAAGAAGATAAACAAACTTACAAATCCTAACAAGGCTTTTTTCCAGCGAAAAGGCTTAAAGACCCGGGGCAACACAAACAGGTAACTGCAATAAAACAGGATCACATAAAGCAGTTGCCCGGTGACGATAAACAGGGAGGGTACGCCAACCTGTAAGCCGTGCTCCCCGATCTGCAAAAAGGTATAATAGCTCCATATCAGCCAGAATATGCCATGAATCAACACCTCTTTTGCCCTCGAAAGCGAACTTTTAAATACCATCCTTATTTGTTTTTGTAAAAGTAGTACTATAGTCTGTATGCTGCATCCGGGTTCGTCGATCAACAGCAGGGGTTTGTCGATAAAGTTTTATCCAAAGCCCCGTATCCACAAATTTTGCAGGTAACAAATACCAATCAATTATGTATCCACTCCTTTTCAAACGCAGCACCTTTCTCTGCACACTAGTCCTTTTGATAACACTCTACACATCAGCGCAGCAACTGGCGCCGCAGGTACCCGGTAAATTTACAGAAACGATTGCCGTCCTAAACCTGGCGACTTTTCATATGGGTTTTACCAGCGACGACCATACTACCGAGTTTGATGAGCATAATAAAGAGAATAAAAAACAGGTCAATGAGCTCGCACAAAAGATCGCCCGGTTTAAACCAACCGTTATTATAGTAGAAATGCTCCCGGAATATAATGCCAGACTTCAGCAAGAGTACCGGGATTATATTCAAAATCCTGCCATGACCTTTAAACAGCCTTCTGAAATAGAGTTATTGGCTTACGAGGTAGGCCGGCTTTCCGGCACACAAAAGATCTACGGAATCGACTACAGAGAAAACTATAATTACAAGGTTGTCAACCTTTTCCCGGGAAGCAAGGACATCGCTACCTATAAGTTATACGAAACCATGTTTACCGCTTATCGCGAAAGCAATCCTGAAAAAAATATGCCCCTCCTCTCCTATTTCCGCCTTATAAATACTGCGGCCTATCTTGATTTCATGATCAATATTAATGCCGACATCCTGACCCATGCAGCATCGGAAGACAAAGCGGAAGGAGCCGACGAAGCCGCCAAGTATTATCACCGCAACCTCGTGATGTATTCCAACCTCAACAAGGTTCCGCTTACTAAAGACGACCGCGTCTTCATGCTAATGGGTGCATCGCACACTGCCTTTTTTAACGACTTCATGAGGCGTAGTCCCAAATATCAACTCGTAACTGTATCAGACTATCTAAAATAATCACTATGAACCGGATTTTCCTTTTATTCCTCCTGATCACCTGGCAACAAGCTGCTGCTGCCCAATTAATCCTTAAAGGCAAGGTCGTCAATACGCTAAATGAAGCTGCGGCATTTACTAACATCAGCCTGTACCAGCCGGATCATACCCGGGTTGTGCAAACGACAACCGATAGCGCAGGCAGTTACCTCATCCATGCGGAGGCGGGAACTTATCATTTAGTCATTGAGCAATCGGGGCAGGAACTCAGTAGAACGACCATATTACTTAAAGGAGATACCTTACTCCCTGATCTTGTCATCGATGAAGCTACCGCATTGAGCGGTGTGTCTGTAACAGCAAGAAAGTTGCTGGTGGAACAAAAAACAGACCGCCTTGTCTTTCATGTTGAAAATGCCATTTCTGTAAGCGGCGGCAACGCTCTAGACGCGCTGAAAGCCACGCCTACAGTGAGGGTACAAAATGAAACGGTCGCTATTGCCGGAAAAGGGGAAGTTATGATCATGATCGACGACCGCTTACAAAGAATCCCGCAGGAAGACCTCGCTGCTTTACTGAAGTCGATACCGGCCAATACGATCAAAAGCATAGAAGTAATCAGCACGCCTCCTGCAAAATATGATGCAGAAGGCCTCGGCGGGCTGATCAATATTAAATTAAAAAGCGCCCGGAAAAATGCCTGGAGCGCCAACCTAAGTGCTTCGCTGATCCGTAAAACCTATACCAGTGGAAACCTGCAGGGATTATTCAATTATAACCGGAATAAAGTTAGTTTGCAAGCATCTGTTAGTACTGGCAAGGAAAAATCCGGCACCACTGCGGACAGTCGTATTTTTTATCCTGGAGCAACCTGGCATCAATCGGTACGCGACACGGCACTCAATAAGCGGCTAAGCATCGGCTTAGGCATAGACTATCAACTCCATAAACACTGGACAACAGGACTCAAATACTCCGGAAGTTTTACGAAAAGCACCTCTGATAATAATCCATTCACAACAATAGCAGACCCGGAACAGGCGTATGCCCTTAAATATATCAGCACAGCCGTTACCGCCCAAAACAAACCGGAAATGAACAGCCTGAACTGGTATCATGCCATAACGCTGGGCAGTGCCGGCAGGCAGTTAACCCTGGACCTGGACCATTTCAATTATCAAAAAAGTGATCGCCAGGCTTTTGCCGGGAATGAATGGGACCAGGACAAGCATATTATCCCGCAAACCTTCTTCTCTTCGACTAATGCTAACCTCAACCGGATCAACAACTATGCTGCTAAAGCCGACCTTTCACTGCCTTCAGCCCTTGTAAATTTAAGTTTGGGTGCCAAGTTTTCTTACACCAATACGCTTAATGACCTTAAAGTATATGACCAGCATACCGGAGAGCCGGTATGCAATAGGGATCAATCAAACAGGTTCACTTATAAAGAGTATAATGAGGCCCTTTATTTTTCGGCACAAAAAAAATTAAGCAGGCATTGGGAAACCCAGCTCGGCTTGCGCATGGAAGCTACGCAAACAGAAGGTTACGCGCATACTATCGGCCAGAAAAATACAAACGCTTATATAAAATTCTTTCCTACGGCGTACCTGACCTACCTGCCGAACGAGCAACATTCTTTTGCCTTGAACTACAGCAGAAGGATCCGCAGGCCCGATTTTGATTACCTAAACCCATTTATTGTACGCACAAGCCCATATTTCTATTCAGAAGGTAACCCTACGCTGCAGCCCTCTTTTATAGATCATATTGCTTTTTCCTATACCCAAAACCAGCGCTGGGTAAATTCATGCTATTATACCAGGGTATCGGACTTCAGCCAGGAGCTCTCCATTATAGATCCTGTCACTAATGTTACCCGTTTAACCCCTCTTAATTATGCTACTACTTCTCAAATTGGCTTCTCCACTTATTATAACTTTAATAAATGGAATTGGTGGAACAGCTTTACCGGGTTTAATGTAAATTACCAGCAGGTGCGTTCGACAATCAACTATATAGCATCCACATCCGGTTATAATGCTTATGTCTATACCAATAATGATTTAACGCTGAACAAATCTAAATCGGTATTACTGGGAATTAATTATGCTTTCCAGCCTGCAGGCCGCTACCAGGTTTTTGATATTGGCTCTTTGCATATACTGGATATTTCTATGAAGCTGCTGGCGTTTAAACAGAAAATGGAGATAACACTTGTTGCTGAAGACCTGCTGAACGCACAAAGACCATTAATCGCTTACACTTCTAACGGCATTCGCAATAACGTACGCCATTATAATGACACCAGGGGCATAAGGCTTTCGTTGTCTTATAATTTTGGGAATAATAGCATTAAAAATGAACAAAGAAGACAGGGCAATGAAGAAGAAAGGAACCGGACAAAGGAATAGGAGGCAAATAGCATTTTTATAGACATTCAAACAATTCAATCACTGCAATAAGTCCATTTACGTACTAAATAATTGAATCATTTTAAAATAAAGCTTAAATTCGCACTTATTATATACTAATTATAGTAATTAGATAAAGCTGAAATAAATAGTATTAAGCATGAATAGCCTTGAATTATTGAAAGAATTGATTGATAAATTAAGTTACTATGAACAAGATGCTGAAGATAAGGAAGCCCTGAGCCTGGAAGGGTTTGCCGCCTCTTTAAGTCCATCCAATGACCTGGATACCCTCAAAAATTCCATTATCGGCAAAACCAACCCCGAAATATTAAAAAGCCCCCATCATATTGCCAACAATATAGAAAGAGTAATTGCACAACACATATTATTACTGTACCGGTATATAAAATTCTATTCTAAAGCTGCATTTGCAGCAAGCAATATCCGGACCATGGAAGAGTTCAGTTTCCTGATGAATGTGATGCAACATGAGCGCATTACCAAGACCGAACTGATCAGGCGGAATATTATCGAAAAAAGCAGCGGCATAGAGATCATCAATCGATTGATCAAGTCTAATATGCTGATACAGGTAGATAATCCTGAAGATCAGCGGAGCCATTTGATTCAATTGACCGATTATGGGAAGTCAGAACTATTCCGTATTTTCGGGAAAATGGATACATTGGGAAAAATAGCTACGGGTGAATTAAATATTAGCGAAAAAGAGCAGTTAGCTTTAATGTTGAAAAAATTAGATCATTTTCATTATGACAATTACAATAACAAGGAACTTAAGGAGTTGGAAGATTACCTTCCCGCAGTGTAATACAGCGCATTCCTGTTATTGTTCACCTTGTAGATCAGCGAGATAGCTTAATAAGCTATCTCGCTTTTTAATTTTAATTATCATAAAATTAAAAGTGCTATTTTGTACTTTTAAAAACAAAATTGGTATATTTGTGTCCTATACGCAATATAACCTGATAATATAATTTACATGGGTAAAAAGATAGCTATAATAGGTTCAGGAATTTCAGGTTTATCTGCAGCAGCTTATGCCGCTCAATATGGCCATGAGGTGCATATTTTTGAAAAGCATGAGCAACCCGGGGGCAGGGCCAGGCAATTCACTACCGAAAACGGCTATACTTTTGATATGGGCCCGAGCTGGTACTGGATGCCGGACATTATTGAAAACTTTTTCAAAGATTTCGGTTATACTGCAGCCAATTTCTACCAGCTGATTTCCCTGAATCCCCAGTTTGAAATGGTTATGGCCGAAGGTATCCTGTCGGTACCCGAAAGCTACGAGGATATGAAAAAGCTTTTTGAAAGTATAGAGCCCGGCAGTGCCAAAAAGCTGGATGCCTTTATGCAATCTGCAAAATATAAATATGAAGTCGGTATGCAGGAGTTTGTCAACAAGCCCTGCCATAGCTGGCTGGAATTCTTATCGCCCAAAATTGCCAAAAATGCCTTGAAGCTTGACCTGCTCAGCAATTTCCGCACTTATGTAGGCAAATACTTTAAGCATCCACATCTCAGGACCTTAATGGAATTCCCGGTTATATTTTTAGGAGCATCCCCGAAAAATATACCTGCTTTATATAGCCTTATGAATTACGGCGGCTATGCCTTAGGGACCTGGTACCCTATGGGGGGATTTTACCAGTTAGTGTTGGCCATGAAACAAGTGGCCGAACAACAAGGGGTAAGCTTCCACTTTAATCGTCCGGTGCAAAAGATTATCAGTGAAAAAGATAAGGTAACCGGTATTGAAGTGAATGGGCAGGTACTGAATTTTGATGCAGTGATTACGTCAGCAGATTACCAGCATAGCGAAACCTTATTGGAAGATCACCAGAAAAACTATACTGACAAATATTGGGAAAGCCGCACTTTTGCCCCTTCCTGCCTGATCTACTATTTAGGATTTGACAAAGTGATCCCCAACCTGAAACACCATACCCTCTTTTTTGAGCATGACCTGGATACCCATATACAAAGTATCTATGAAGATAAAAACTGGCCCGAGCAACCTTTATTCTATGCCTGCTGTCCTTCCAAAACAGACCCGGGCGTAGCTCCGGAAGGACATGAGAATATTTTCCTGCTCCTGCCATTAGCAACTGGAATTTCGGACGAAGAAAGTACCCGTGAAGTATATTTACAAGAAATGATCGGCCGGCTGGAAAAACATACCGGCACCCAAAACCTGATGGCGCATATCACTTACAAAAGGAGCTATTGTGTTAGTGACTTCATACAGGATTATAATGCTTACCAGGGTAATGCCTACGGGCTTGCCAATACCCTGAAACAGACCGCTGTATGGAAACCCGGCATCCGGAATAAAAAGCTGAAGAATTTATTTTACACCGGGCAATTGACCGTTCCCGGGCCAGGTGTTCCTCCGTCGATTATTTCAGGAAAAATAGTTGCCGGAGAAGTACACAAAATTAAGACGCCAAAGAAAAAAGCTGAGCTCCTTAACGTATGATATTATAGCTGACGCAACATTTATAACACCCACAACAACAACAAATGAAAAAACTGTTTGACGAATTATCCTACCAGGTGAGTAAAGCCACTACGCAGAAATACAGCACCAGTTTCTCATTGGGCATTCTTGCCTTGAGCACTTGTATGCGTCCTGCGATATATGCGATCTACGGGTTCGTACGTTTAGCCGACGAAATTGTAGACAGCTTCCATGATTATGATAAAAAACGCTTACTGAACCGCTTTACGGAACAGGCCTGGCAAGCCATAGATGAAGGCATCTCTCTTAACCCGATCCTGCAATCGTTCCAGGAGGTGGTTCATAAATACAATATTG
>Ga0256787_1000357_pt1 | contig 12173 bp, 12 predicted proteins | sample MC6MC0938MT_FD_189994 | JGI IMG/M metagenome (GOLD analysis project Ga0256787, IMG submission 189994) | Metatranscriptome of enriched soil aggregate microbial communities from Iowa State University, Ames, United States - MC6-MC0938-MT... | ecosystem: Environmental > Terrestrial > Soil >... | reverse complement strand
ATTATACTGGCAGCCTTGTTTGACGTATTTGACGGCCTGGCGGCAAGAGCTTTAAAAGCAGAAAGCCCGATTGGTAAAGACCTGGATTCCCTGGCGGATGTCGTTTCCTTCGGTGTAGCTCCTGCAATGATCATTTACCAGATGTTGTGGATGGCTTCCATGAGCGAGCCAAAAGCAATGGAAGTAAATCCGTTCATTACCTTTTTAGCCTTCTTATTGCCTTGCTTTGGTGCCCTGCGCCTGGCCCGGTTCAACCAGAACAATAAAGCACAAGCGCAATACTTTTCCGGTATGCCGATCCCGGCAGCAGGGATATTTGTAGCGCTTTTGCCATTAGCCATATTCTCTCAAACCGGTATCCTGGAAGGGTTCCGCGATCAGCTTACGGCTGGCATCCAGAACAAATGGGTATTGATCGGTTTCGTGGTGATCTTATCGGCATTGATGGTAAGCAAAAGACCGTTCCTGAAATGGAAGGCGCCGGTAGCCGGTATCGGCGGCTGGTGGGCCCATGGCCTAATCGTGATCGCTGCAGTAGCTGGTTTTATCCTACTGGGTTTTGCCGGTTTTATCATAGCCTTCTTGGTGTACATACTCACCTCAATACTTTATCGCTACCCCGCAGCTATTCAAAAATAACACTTCATGAAATTGTACCTGGTACCAACGCCTGTAGGCAATTTAGGAGATATTACTTTACGCGCTTTAGAAGTGCTGAAGCAGGCGGATGCCATCTTATGTGAAGATACCCGTACCAGCGGGAAGCTGCTGAAACATTACGATATTCAAAAGCCGCTTTACAGTTATCATCAACATAACGAACACAAGGTAACCGAAAACCTGGTGACACAAATAAAGGCAGGAAAAAGCCTGGCTTTAATTACAGATGCCGGCACACCGGCCGTATCCGACCCGGGATTTTACCTGGTAAGGGCCTGTGTTCAGCATAATATTGAAGTAGAATGCCTGCCGGGCGCAACCGCCTTTGTTCCTGCATTAGCGGTATCCGGTCTTCCTACGCAACGTTTTACATTCGAAGGTTTTCTGCCACAGAAAAAGGGCCGCAAGACCATGCTGGAAAAGCTGGCAGAGGAAGAACGCACTATAATATTGTACGAGTCTCCGCACCGGTTAGTGAAAAGTCTTGAGGAAATGAGCACTTTTATGGGCAACACCCGGCAAGCTTCCGTAAGCCGGGAGATCAGTAAACTGTTTGCCGAAACGAAAAGAGGTACTTTAGAAGAGCTGGCCCATTACTATACAGCGCATCCGCCTAAAGGCGAAATCGTAATCGTAGTTGCCGGTAAAGAAGCCGTTAAGACAAAGAAAAATAAATATAAAAACGAAGACGAAGACGACGATTCAGAAGATTAATATTTGCTCAAACTATTATCTAGTCTTACTTTCGCATCTGAAAAATATAGAATTCAAAGAAAAGCATATACATGAAACTTAAATTAATAAGCGCTGCTATTTTTTCCCTGGCTGTTTTAGCCGCCTGTGGCGATAAAGGAAAGAAATCAGCAAAAACTACTACTCCTGCACAAAGTGCCCAGTCTAAAGATGAAAATGCCCGCTTAAAACTGGCCTTTGTCAATGCGGATACCCTGAATAAATATTACCTGTACCTGAAAGACCAGGAAGCTGCTTTTAAGAAAAAACAGGATGCTTACGAAGGGGAGATGGCCAATAAAGAGAAAGCATTACAAAACGAATTTGCCGCTTTCCAGAAAAAGATCCAGGCCGGTACCATGACGCAAACGGAAGGCGAAGCGACGCAAAAACGTCTGGGGCAACAACAACAAGCCCTGGAAAAGCGCCACCAGACGATCTCTGCGGAAATAGCCAAAGAGCAAATGGCTATCCAGGAAGAGTTCCAAAAGAAACTGGACGAATTCTTAGCCAAATTCAACGAGGAAAGGGAGTATGATTTCATCTTCACTTACCTGAAAAGCGGCGGCCCGATCTTGTATGCCAACAAAGCTTATGATATCACCCAGGAAGTACTGGACGCGATGAACGAAGATTACAAAAGTGGTGGCAGCAAAAAAGAGACCCCTGCTGCTGCAACAGATACTGCTAAAAAATAATTAAACACTATATTACAAAGCCAGACCTTATTTTTGTCTGGCTTTTTGCTTTTTATGATCCAGAATATCAAACACATTATTTTAGACCTGGGTGGTGTACTGCTCGATATCGATTACCAACGTACAGAAGATGCTTTTGTGCAATTAGGTATGAAAGATTTTGCACAGCATTATACCCAGGCGGCACAAAGTAATTTCTTCTCTGATTTTGAAACCGGGAAGATGGCGGAAGAACAATTCATAAGCGGCCTGAGCGAATGGATACCGGGAACAGTAAAAGCAGATGATATTGTCGCTGCCTGGAACGCGATGCTACTTGACTTTCCTTTAAGAAGATTACAGATCCTGCAGCAATTACAATTACATTACGATATCGTTTTGCTGAGCAATACGAACAGCATCCATGAACGGGCGTTCAACCAGATGCTCCGGGAACGCTGCGGTTTCAACACCCTTGCGGTATTTGTCGATAAAGTTTTTTACAGTCATCATATCGGTATGCGGAAACCGGATGTAGCTACTTTTGAATATGTACTGAACTATACCGGTTTTGATCCTGCCCACACTTTATTTGTAGACGATAGCCAGCAACACATCGAAGGGGCCCAAAGTGCCGGTATACAAACGATCTGGCTGGAAAAAGGCATGACGATAGAAGAGCATATTTTCCTGAATAAATAAGCCTATTCAGGAAACTATTATTTGTGCTTTACCGAAATCACACCACTTTTATAAAAATTCAAGGCTTTCTGTAATAATTGTGCTAACTGCTCTATCGGCAAATCTTCATGCATATCCAGTAGCCATATTTTCATTCTTGAACGCTTTTCCGGCAACAGGAAAGGTTCCTCAAAACGCCCGCCTTCTACGAAACCTATATAAGGTTGCCTGTGTTTTTTATGAAACCGAAGATAACAGAACATCCTTCCTTTATAGCTAAAAAACGGCATCCCGTATTTAAGCTCGTTAGTTATCCCATGATCCTGGCTAAGTATAAGAGTGCTCATTGCGAGCATAAAGGAGCGCAAAGGAACTTCCTGCTGTTCATAAAAATTTTCAAGCTCGGATAACATTACTGCAAAGCTATATAAATAGGCACAACAAGTTCATCTGTATTTCCATTGAATTCATAAACCTCGAAATCGGCGGTATAAGCGCGTTCCAGGTCAGATTGCCAGATCTCTGTCCATTTTTTAAAAACGAACCCGTCCTCCATTTTACCTTTTGCTTCAAAACGGGCATAATTTCCGGCAGCAATTGCTAATCCCCGCATTCCTTCGGGAATACCTTCTAACGAACTTACCCTGCAGCCCAATAGGGTAGTGTAATCCTGTGTATAATCTCCCTCATAATCTGTATACACACAATAAAGCGCCTCATCCAGTTTATGAGGAATCTTATCGCTGATTTGTTCTGCAAAGAATCTTTGCCATAAAGCCGGGATATCTTTTGCCGCCGCCCCGCTGATATTGTTTGTTCTTACCGTAATCCCGGTTAAATAAAAACCTTCCATTTGTTCCTGCTGCATATCTCTTAAATTTAAAAAGCAAAACTATGTGGATGACCTGACAGCAGTCTGTCAGCATAAATGCTTCCTTCCTGATTTTTCAGCTATTTATTTATGGAATTAATCTGATCCTTTCATCCTTTAGTTTAAATTCTATTGAATAACCTTAACAAAATACGTTTCATGCAAAAACTATTACTCCTTGAAAATGTGGAAAAGCTTAAACCAAAAAATTCAAACTGCAGTTGCTATGCAAAAGAAGAACCGGAAATAGTAGCGGACTCCACAATAAGCCGGTAATAAGCTACAATTTAAGTCACATTGAGCTCCGTTGATACTTCGGCAGGCTCAGTACGGCACGAATAGAGTCACCAATTTGTTCTATCCTTCGATAAACTCAGGATGACAAATTTGATTACCTTTTAAAACGCCTTCGTTTCCGCAACCGTCATGTCGAACATATAAATGAAAGTGCGAGCCGCAGCAAGATATTATTTCAAATAAAAAAATATAGCAAGCTGTTTCTTTTCCACTTTTTGTTTGTCCAAAAAGTAGAGCAAAAAGGACACCGGAAATCAATTGTCAATATGATTTCCGGATGAGGTCCGCTACCGGACACAACTGCAAAGCCCATCGGCAGCTTTGCACTGCCGGGCAAATTGTCGATAATTAATTTCGGGTATGAAGTTTAAGTGCTTGCAATCAATTGAGATTGCTCAACTCCACTTTATTGCACTCGAAAGGACGATGGCTCGGCCTATGAAAAAAATGGCGTTAATAAAATTGTGTGGTGAGCCATCCTTCGCTACCCGAATGGAAATTCGCCCTGTCCGAGCCTCTTATTGTTTCACATACCTGAAGCAGTTTGAGGCGAGTTTGGCGAATTTGAGGTTCACTGCACGATTTTTAGCCGATTTTTTCACAGCCTTGATTTTTTGGTTCTTTTGCATCAAGGCAAAAGAACGTGAAACAAAAGGCACTAGTCAATGCTTTGCTAAATAGTTGAATGATTCTTTGCTGCGTAAAAACGACACCGGAAATCAATTGCGAACATGATTATCGGATTGAGTCCGTTAATCAGCACGATTGCAAGCCCCATCGGCAGTATTGCAAAAACCGGCACATAGGCAATAATAAATTTAAAAGTGCTGTCGAAGCGCAGCTATCCTTTTACACTCTTCGATAAACTCAGGAATACCCGCCTTTACACATCTTCTGGTTTTTCATTGGAGGCCAGTGCTTCCCGTTGTTTTTGTTTTTCCAGGATCTCCGGTAAATAATCTTTGAACATATCATTCAGCATTTCCTGGGTAATGGTCATCGCTTTAGGATCTTCGATCAGGGCAAACCAGGGCCTGGGTTGGCCAAAAGGATAATTACTGTATAAAAGTACCGGTGTACCATTCGCTACTACCTGGTCATTTTGCATGATCCACTGCTCCGCCCAGTTATAGAGGAAAAAAGCATCTGATCTTTGCAAGCGCATACAGCTATGCGATGCAGGATAACCCGGTAAAGCATATTGATGAAAACCGATACCGCCGAAATTGCTCACATTAAAATTCCAGTTGAGGATCCAGCTGCTGTTTACCGTACTCACGCTGCGTTTGGCTTTCCAGTTACAGTAATATAATTTCGGTGGGGTAGGATTGGCCTTGGTACCGGTATTCGTTTGTCCCTGGATCACCAGCTTGCCATATTCATAAGCGGCAAAAGCCTGGTGCAGGTTGGAAAAGATCAGTATTTTCTTCACCGGCTTCAATACTTCTGCGGTTTCCGGGAAAGGCATATAAGCGTTTAAAGGCAGGTCATACCGGTCCGGGACCATAATACTGTCCAGTCTTTTAATCGTCGAAGAATCTACCCTATTGATCGCGATCAATAAGTCTAAATGTTTAGCCCCTTCAAAAGAATCTTTCTGGCTTTGCCAGTCTTTCTTTTTGATAAAGCTGTATTTTATATCGGCCTGTTTTTGCTCCGGTACCGGTTCTTTCTTTTCGGGCACTGTATTTTTCTGGCTGCCGCTATCCGCAGCTCCCTGGCTTTTAGCCTCTGTGCTCTGATCGGGCTTATTATTATTACAGGCCGCAGCCAAACATAAAAGGCTTAAAGCTATAGTTCCACTAAACAATCTTCTTATCATATGCTCCTTTTAGGTATAAAACCAAAGATAGGTCTTATTCAAATTTTTGGTTTTTAATTAATCATAAATATAAATAATAAAAAACTAAAAATTTAGATCAATAATTAACAAATGAATTCTATTTTTAAATTTAATATATCCTACTCATATGAATGCCGGCAAACGCTACAACCCTTTAGAATTCGCTATCTGGACCCGCAGAACAATCCTGTTTTGTTTCCTCATAAGTACCATTCCCGTTCTGTTATACTTTTTTCTGAAATGGGGATTTCTCAGCATTCCCTGGCAACCGATTGCTGTACTAGGCACCGCTGTAGCTTTTATTGTCGGCTTTAAAAATAATGCCAGCTATAACCGCCTTTGGGAGGCCCGCCAGATCTATGGCGGCATTATCAATGATAGCAGGAGCTTTGCCGTAAAAGCACGCGACTTTCTGCAGGACCATGAAACACCTGCAGTCGTTCATAAAATATTTGATCGCCACTTTGCCTGGCTGACTTTCTTAAGGTACCAGCTCCGGGAACCGAGAGTGTGGGAAACCCTAAGTGGTAAGCAATCAAAAGAATATATGGAAGGCCGGTACAAGGTACCGGAGTGGGCCGAAAAACTGGAAGACTCAGTAGCTCCCTATTTAAGTAAAACAGAGTTAGAGCAGTTGTTATCAAAAAAGAACAGGGCCTCTCAGGTTTTGGCAGTACAATCTGCACACATCAATAAATTGTATAAAGACGGGGCTATCACTGATCTGCAGCAATTACAATTACAGCAAAGTATTACCAGCTTTTACGATCAGCAGGGTAAGGCCGAGCGGATCAAGAATTTCCCTTATCCAAGACACTTTTCTTCAATAACGACTTACCTGCTGCACATTTTCGTATACCTGTTACCCTTCGGCCTGCTTAAGGAATGCGCTGCAATCGGCGCCGGTACTCGCTTGGAAGGTTATTCCGTTTTCCTGTTGATTCCTTTAACGACCTTAATCGCCTGGGTATTTCTTACTTTAGACGCCGTTGGTGAAAACTCTTTGAATCCTTTTGAAGGCGGCGCCAATGATGTACCCATTACGCAGATCAGCAAAATGATAGAAACGGATCTTAAAGAAATGCTGGACCGTAAGGACCTTCCCGAAGCTGTCGTTCCGGTGAATAATATCCTGATGTAAACATCACTTCGTGCTTCATTACATAGCCAGCATACTCATCGGCATACTGATCCCTAAGCGGAAGCCATGCCGCCAATCCTTATTCAGGGAACCTTTACCGGCATAGTAGTCAACCCGGAAAAATTTAAACAACTTAAACCCTATATTTTCCAGGCCTATACCATACTCCGCATAATACATGTTAGGGTTGGTATAAAAGGCATTCCCGGAAAGTACCAGGTGCCAGTTCAGTTGCTTGAATCCCGGGATCTTATTCGTCAGGAAACCGTTGAGGTGCCATTCTGCATTGGCTTGTGTGTACAATTCGGGAATATGGCTGTAGGAAAAATAAGGCGCCGTCTGGAAACTTTTCAGGTAAGGTGCTGCCAGGGCTACTTCATTACTGAACAAATGGAACATATCCGGGTTCCCCACATAATTTTTGTTCAAAAATCCACCGCCGCTTAAACGATAACGCAGCAAACCCTGTAGCTTCATGGATACATCATCGGTAATACTCAATTGCCAGCGGTCGAAATCAGATTTACTATGCAACAGGCCCTTCACTCCTTTGGTATAATTCAACTCAAAAACCGGCGCTTTGCTGGAGATCCCCGATTTATAATCCGGGTATTGAATAAATTTCCAGCCCGGCTGGTATTGTACGCCCAGGTTAAGCAGCAAGGCTCTATGGTTTTCAAAAAGAGGTAATTCATCGGGGTTATTGGGCGTATAGTGATCTTTTGCTTTTTTACTAAAGCTAAAATCTGTGTGGTTATCCATCCGCTGCCGGTCTTCAAAATTAGCATTAAAAGACCAGGAGAAGCCATTGCCCAGGTTATGGTTGAAGCCAAGCTGTACCTTTGTGGCCTGGTACAATTTCATAAAATTATATCCCGCAAATAAACTGGTATAGGTATTGAGTAAAGGAATGACCGGGTCCGGCATATTGATCTGCGCCACCTCTCTGCCCGCGATGCCCCAAAGATTATACGATTTACCTCTAAAACTTGAGTCAACATTCAGGTAGTTCCAATGCAGGGCGGACTGGAATTGCTTGTTGGCAAAGCCATAGTGATTTTTCCAGGTAATATTTAAACTATCTCCGCCACCAAGACCATGCTTCCAGTAAGGATTCACACCCAATACCAATCCCTCCACCGTATTAAAACCTATAGTACCAATCAGGCTTTCAATACCCAACTGGTTGTTCCTTTTTTTATAATAAGGACCTGTGAGCAGGATACTTACAGGGTCGTATGCTTTCTGGACACTGTTATACAGGGAGTCTCCTTTTCTTACTGTTTCTTTATAAGTGCTGTCTTTAAAGCTATAATCTTTTACCTCTTCATTTGTGAGTGTAATCGGCCGGTTATTGTCCAGGTAAGCATTTGCAGTAGATAAAGCATTGCTGTCATACACCGAAAGCAGCTTTGTTTTAAATACCTGTTCATCGATCGGTTCATTGATCTTTGCATTGGTATAATTAGTAAGGAAGTCACCGGCGATACCAAAACCAAATATATTGATCACGGGGTACAGAACCTGCTGCTGTATGATCCAGTTGCCGCCTTGGGCCTTCCGGTATTGTTGCCGCAGAATCATGGTATCTACATTTTCTATTTGCGCACGTTTATCCAGCACCAATTCCAGTTGCTTGAATGCCCAGTCTCCGTCTGCGACATAAAGCGTACCCCGGAAAGTGGGTTCCATAGTGCGTTTAGGCCAGAATTCTATTTTATTGATCAACTGACCATCTTCCTCATAGGATCCTTTAAAGGCAAATTTATAATACTGGAAAGCATTAGTGTGCGCAGGCGAAATAAATCCGCGGGGATTGATGCCACTCATAAGGTTTACATTATTCTCGTAAACATCTATAATCGTTGGCATAGTAGCAAAGCCCAGCCCACGGGGATCACCGCTGGTTTTTACTGCATTTACTTTACTGAATTCCTTATTGGGCGCTTTATAGTAGTACTTGGTAAACTGTTCTAAAAAATAAATGATCCCGTTGTTATTGGAATCCAGGTTCAATGTTTTGCGCAGTTCTATCATCCCTTCTTCATCAATCTCCTGGCCGAATAATTTGGTAGGGATATTTTTGATATAAAGCTTCCCTTTTAAATAGATATCGGTTTCAAAGGTTTTTAGCTTTTTGGCGTTTTTTGATTTATTAGCGATCACGTTTCTCATGATCTGGTAAGCCGGGTCTTCGGCATTCGCCGTGACTACTACCGTGCTTAACGACTCATACTCCAGGTCCAGCACAAAATCCAGTTTTTGCTCTTTACCGCTGATATTAATAGTTTTTGCTACCGTCTTATAGCCCATTAGAGATACGGTAATGGTGGTATTTCCTTCCGGCAATTCTAAAAAATAACTCCCGTCGGCACTGGCCGAGGTACCGGTACTAGTGCCTTTAACGGTAATCACCGCGTAGGGTAAAATAACCCCTTCATCATCTTTAATGAGGCCGCTCAGGCGGGTGGCATGAAGTAAATTGACGGCGCATAACAAAGTAAACAGTAGCAGCCATACGGCTTTGGCGAACAGGGTTCTGAACATAATAATCGTTAGGGTTTATATCAATCTGATTTAAAGATAGGAGGTTCAAAAATAAACATTTTCTAAATCCACGGGCTTCTACCAGATATTTATACTTTAATAAATGCCCTAAATATTAAAAGGTTGCTTTATGGAATCAAGAAATTGATTGTACTTTTGCCCCGAACTTTTTCATACCATCATAAAGCAACCTTTATGCAAGATTTCACTCCATTACTTTCTATCAGCCCTGTAGACGGCAGATATCGCAACCAGGTCGCGGAATTGGCACCTTATTTTTCTGAATTCGGATTGATCAGATACCGCGTTAAAGTAGAAATAGAATACTTTATCCTCTTGGCGGAAAAAAATATTTTCAAATTACCAAAAGGACTGACTGCGGCTAAATTAAGAGCGATCTACGAAGAAATGACGGAAGAAGACGCGCAACAGGTAAAGGAAACAGAAAAAGTAACCAACCATGATGTAAAAGCGGTAGAATACTTCATTAAAGAAAAGTTGAAAGCCCTGGATGCTGAAGCTATTGCTGAATGGGTACACTTCGGGCTTACTTCCCAGGATATCAACAATACAGCGATTCCTTTATTGTGGAAAGATGCGGTAGAAACAGTTTATATGCCTTACCTGCTCAACATCATTTCCGGTTTGAAAAAGATGGCTAAGGATTGGAAAAAAATCCCGATGCTGGCGAAAACACATGGCCAGCCTGCTTCTCCGACCACTCTGGGTAAAGAGATCATGGTATTTGTAGAGCGCCTGCAAAATCAGGTAGACCTTTTCGGTTATGTACCTTATGCCGCTAAGTTCGGTGGTGCAACCGGTAATTTCAACGCGCATCATGTTGCATTCCCTAAAAAGGACTGGGTAGAATTTGGTAATGAGTTCGTAAACGAACGACTGGGTTTACAAAGGATGCAGTATACAACGCAGATCGAGCATTACGATAACCTGGCCGCACATTTTGATGCTTTAAAACGCATCAATACCATCCTGGTCGACCTGTGCCGCGATATCTGGACCTATGTGTCTATGGAGTATTTCAAGCAAAAGACAAAAGCCGGTGAAGTAGGTTCTTCAGCAATGCCGCACAAAGTAAACCCGATCGATTTTGAAAATGCAGAAGGTAACCTGGGTATTGCCAATTCTCTATATGAGCACCTGAGCATGAAGCTACCCGTGAGCCGTTTACAGCGCGACCTTACCGACTCTACCGTATTGAGAAATATAGGCGTACCTATGGCACATGCGCTGATCGCTTTAAAATCTATTGAAAAAGGCCTGGGCAAATTATTATTGAACGAATCCAAACTACACGAAGACCTGGAAAGCAACTGGGCTGTAGTAGCGGAAGCTATCCAGACCATTTTAAGACGTGCCGGTTATCCGCAACCATATGAAGCTTTGAAAGCATTGACCCGCGGTAAAGAGGGCATTACCCAGAAAAGTATGCATGCCTTTATCGAGAAACTGGATGTAAACGAAAAAGTAAAAGCAGAACTGAAGAAAGTGACACCACATAATTATGTGGGCGTTACGTTCAAATTCTAAAAAATAAAGCGTGTATTTTAAGGATTTTTTTAAAAAATATTTGCTGGAATCAAATCCTTTCTTATCTTTGCAATCCCAAACGGGGAAAAAGAAGTTCTTAAAAACACATGCAGAAGTAGCTCAGTTGGTAGAGCACAACCTTGCCAAGGTTGGGGTCGCGGGTTCGAGTCTCGTCTTCTGCTCTGATAAAAAAGTCGCACTCAAAATGAGTGCGACTTTTTTTATTGGATCGAACAATTTAAGTTTATGTTTTTAACTTCCCGATCCTATATTTTAAGGTGTGTCTAAAATACTATGACAAGCATACTATTCAAAACATTACTTCTCAACCTATTATAGATTAACAACCTTACAATAAAACAAAGCCTGCCCTCTAAGTTTGCCTCTTAATTTTACGTCTCCTGATTAAAATATAGAAGCATGAAAAAAATTTTACTGTCGGGCATTGCCCTTTCATTAAGTATTTTAGCACAGGCACAAACCGGCAAATGGTCCATTGGAGCCCAGGCCAGCCTCGGCCTGAGTAACGTAAGTAATGTTTATAATTCCCGTTTAAACAGCCCCTCCTTCGGAATCGGCCTGCAAACTTTATACAAGCTCGATGATCACTGGCAATTAGGGGCATCTCTGCAACTTTCGAGAGATGGCTACGAAGGAAGTACCATCTATAATCCTTCTTTATATTTTCCAGGATTTACGGAAGAGTATATTCTCAATTTTACACAAAAAGAAAGCGTCAATATCCTACGTCTTCCAATTCAACTAAGATATAACTTTTTGTCCCCTGCAAGAAAAATACGCCCCTATACTTACCTGGGCGGATCGATTGGCTATAGGATTTCAGATAATTCGGCTGAATTTATTGGGCATGATGATCATACAAAAGATTTCTTCAGCACTATGGATGCTATTTACCCGCAATATAACCGCCTGGATTATGGACTAATGATAGGTACCGGCCTTTCTTTCCGAATCAAACAGGGACCGGTGATAAATGCGGAGCTCTATTATTACCAGGGGCTGAAGGATCAATCCAATATCATTTCATTCGAGATGGCAAATAGAGCTAATCCCTCAAAGCAGTTACAGCAGCAGCTACGCCTTCAAATAAGCATTATTGACTTATTATAATCAACAGGGAAAAAGTACAATAATAGTAAGCTTATAGTAGGTAAT
>Ga0256787_1000354_pt1 | contig 12205 bp, 1 predicted proteins | sample MC6MC0938MT_FD_189994 | JGI IMG/M metagenome (GOLD analysis project Ga0256787, IMG submission 189994) | Metatranscriptome of enriched soil aggregate microbial communities from Iowa State University, Ames, United States - MC6-MC0938-MT... | ecosystem: Environmental > Terrestrial > Soil >... | reverse complement strand
TTTTTATTTTTTTAAAATTGAAATCTGTCGCCAAAGTGAAAAAAAAAAATTAAAAAAAATTAAAATTTAAAAAAAAAAAAAAATGTAAAAAAAAATATTACACCAGTATCAGCACACACAACAAAAAACACACAACCTAGTAATAATTTAACCAAACAAAAAACAGGGTGTGGTCATCTATAGTTAGTAATTAGTGATTTTATATATCCTTTAAAGGTATAGGTTATAAAATCTATAGACCTATTACTACCAATAGTATACACATAAACACATAAACACACACACCCCCAACACACACCAAATACAGAAATCCACACACACATAAATATATAGATACATATACCAAATATAGAATATACAGATACAGATATTGATCACACACGATCAAATCAAATCAATACAAAATGGATTTAGTAGAATATGTTTATTTCATTATATTTTCAGCAGTGTTTGCATTGTTTATAATGTATTTATTGTTTTTGTCATCGATTAGTTTTGGATTCATTGTATCAAAGTTAGTGTCGACGTTCATTATGCCAAAGGATACGTTCTTGAGGATCAATTCATTTCATTTGTCAATTATGTCTGGCAAAGTAGTGTTTAAAGGTCTTAAGCTAGCTACAAAGAATACATGTATACGAGTTGTTGAAGGATCAATTACATTTAGATACTGGAGAAAGAAAATAAGACAATCAGTATACTTGAATGATGATTCACCATGTCGTATTGGTATTGAATTAAGTGGTCTTGAATATTTAGTATATAATAATAGTTATAAATATGATTATATTCAAGAGATATTATTAAAGAAAAAGAATTTCAATGTTGGTGATATACCAATTAATATAAATTTAAATAATAGTAATAATAGTAATAATAATAGTAATAATAATAATAATAATAATAATAACAATGATAGTAATAGTAATAGTTATAATAGTCATAATAATAATAATAATAATGATGATGATAATGATAATACAAGTCAACAAGATAAAAAGAATGATCAACCACCTATGGTATCAGTTAGAGATTTTGTTATACCTAGATTTTATAGAATGTTTTCAGCTACTAGTTTTGTTATACGTAAAGGTTGTGTTATGTTGAGTAATCCTGAATTACCAACTATTTTAGTAGTTTTATTTGATAAAGGTTCAGGTTTATATACAATTGATTCAGCAAGAAGTATAGATTTAGATTATTATAGACAAATTACAACAATGGATCTTGTAAATACAAAGATTAATTTAATTACAAATAAAGATTATAATGGTGAAGAAGAATTATATGTAGATAGACCTCAAAAAGAAGACTTTGTATCATATGCATTTGAAAGTTTTAAATCAGTATTTAAAGATATTAAATTTACATTTATAAATACAGATGAAAATTTTGAAACGAGTGATCTACCTAGAAGAAGAGGAGGTGATGGTAAACATGATAATGATAATGATCAACAACGTACTGCTGAAAATAGAGGTGAGAATTTAGTGGATTATGGAAAGTATACGGAATTGTTGATATCACCACAAATACATGTTAATTATTATTGTGATGTACCAGGTCCTGTACCTCAAGGTAGTGAACATGCAACATTCAAGGAATTCCTTGCACCTCAATGGGGTGCTGAATTGAATTTACATGCTACGACTATTGTGTATGGACCGTGGGCTGATAGGAATAGAGTGTTGCTACAAAAGTTCTTTTTGCCTACTGATTATGAGACACACAAGATCCATAAACCGGTGGTAGGTGAACCAAGACAGTATGCAAAGTTTAAGTTGCAGATGAACTTTAGCAAGAACTCGATATTTAGAATACCATTTAGGGAGTTGTCCAAGGACGTGAATTTGACCGTGGACGAAATCGCTAATAAGAAGTCGGGGTGGATTGATGTGCGTATGGAGGATAATTCGTCATTCATTTGTAGTACCCCATTGACGGTGTACAAACCATCTGGTAGCGATATGGAGATCAGCGTCGTATTGAATAGGGTCACCATCAACACCAGTTTGACCAATACAACGTTCCTCGCATGCACGAGTTTCACCATGTTGGCCAAAGTCACGTTTCCCATTGTTTGGAATCATCTGACCGAGTGGAACTGTTCGTTCAACTTGCAGGAGCCTCAGATCTTTTTACTGTCTGATGTGTTTACGCTGTTTAAGGATCTCGGTAACGATTGGTCTGCTGGAGAGCCACTGGACATCACCATGTTTGTGCCCAAGAACTTTTTATTTGACTTTACCTTTAGTAACTTTCGTCTGTATTGTAATGTCAACGAACAAAACATTATCAACATACCCAATAATCTTGAAGAGAATGCTCACTATGTCTTTACAGGCCCCCATTTGAATGCCAACCTGCTGTTGCCATTCCACAGCTTCCAATCCCCCAAACAAGAGATCTCGTTTGACGTCAAAGTCCACCAACTCTCCCTTCGTCTTATTTTACCTGTCTACAATACCATTCGTCAGCATTTGGAAGACATTGCCGTGGAGAGTAGCAACGAATACTATTATAATGGCACTGGGGCACCTCAGACCAACTCTGGGGCCTCTCAATTTATTTTCTGTGAAGACTTTTCATTGAATGGCAAGTACCTATATTACCAAAAGGTTGATCCATCGTATCTCAATTCCGTGGTCCTCAACATTGTTGGCAAAAGCCCAACGGTCAAACTCTTTGGTTTCTATGTTCGTTATTTCTTGTTCCTAAAGAACAATTTCTTTGGCTACACTAGTCATATCATCAATCTTGATAAATATAAAGATAACATCAAGAAAGAGAAACAAAAGGAAGAACAGGAGGAATGTAGTCCATCAACATCAACATCACCAACAATGAATAGTAGTAGTAAGGAACAACCGATAGAAGATGAATCCAATGGATTGGAGATCTATGTCTCATTGCAATTGTTGGATGCTATGGTGTATCTTCCTATAGGGCTATACAGTTCAAAACAACAGGCTACAGTAGGCCTAAATGAATTCCTTTTGGAGATTAGATACTTGCCAACTTATTTGGATCTGTATGCTGATTTCAGTCCTTTGGTTATCAATATCCCGATAACAGATTCAGAGGAGGCAAAGAACGTCGATCACTCTATTGATATCTTGAACAGATACATTCAAATCAATGATTTTACATTCAAACTTCATTTCCTCTATGGTCCCAAGCCCCTTGTTGCCAACTATGCAGATTTTGTCAATGTCCACATAGGTACTGTCACAGGTAATGTGTTGATCTCGCAATTGACGTGTTTGGGTATCTGGTTGGAAAACTTTTCATTCCATCTTGGCAATAAGGATAATGCATTGAGCACGAAATTGGTATCCAAGATCAACCCTGTCTACTCGTTGATGAATCTTCAAGTCAACACCATATCGTTGTATATATACTCTAGTGAACATATCACAGAGATACGGTTATCACAGGGTGTCAAAATGCATTCCAACACTCTGATAGACCCGTTGTCACACAGCAAGACAGTGTTGGAGATACCCGAGATATCATTCAAACATCTCGTACCCTATTCCAAGACCAACGATTACCGTCAACATCACCCTCACCCCGTCAATAACCAGCATGGTCCCAACCAAAAGAGAAATAGAAAGTGGGCAGAGGTCGGTGAGCTCAAGATTGCAGTAAACATCTCAATCTACAACAAGGAACCCAACTGGCAAATTGAATCAGAGAAACAAAGAATCTTTTTAGAAACCCATGACAGTGAGAGTAAGCTACTGTCATTCCTGTGGGAGGACCAAGACGACTTTGAGGTCCTTGTCAAACAAGCTCAGTTGGAACAACAATGGTTTGAGAACCAAAATCCAAACAAAGATAAAAAGAAGAAAAAGGGTACCAACAACAATTCAACATTACATAGTACCCTCTTCTCTCCAATTCACAGTTCAGTGACCAACAGTAACAAACTCTCAACAGAGATATCACCAAGCATGATATCGTCATCTACTCTGACTCCTTTATCGGCTGGCAAGAAAACCAATTCATTTTTATACCCTATTGGAACATCTAGCCATAACAATATGTTGAAATGGACAACCAACAATCCAAATTCATCTCCATTGACTGGTGGTGTTAGTAGTTATGATATATTTTCCTCATCAACGACAGCAACGACCAATAACAATCATCTTAGAAATTCAAAATCAAATCTAGATATTAGTCAATACGAAGAAACTGATCTATCATCCGATAATGATCAATATCAAACTCCTGAATCATCTTTACATGATGGTCCAACTAGTGATGATGATGATCAAGATAATGATGATGATAAATTATATGCTACAACTAAATCAGCATTCTTAAAAGAAAGTAATATTAGTACAACTAGTACCTTTGGTTCATTAAGTAACAACAACACTACTAGTAATCACAATAAGCAATATCAAAATCAGAATCCATTAAGTGGTAGTTTAAATGATCCACTTAGAGCATCAGCAAGTACAAATAATTTAAAGAATATATTAAAGAATAGAAATGTTGAACAAGATCAACATCAACATCAACACCATGATGATAGTCCAATGAAAAGAAAGAGTCACTTGGCTTCATTTAATCCACATATTGTTGCATTGAGAAATTATTTACGTTTATATTTCTTTAATTCAACTAGAGCTAGAATGGCAGCATTTGGATCAACTAGTAAACATAGTTCATTTGTAGAATGTACTCATCAACGACCAACTAGATCAAGTTATGCAAGTAATAATCTATTTGGTAATCCACATGAATCCATTCATAATCTATCAACTGATACAATCCATTCATCATACATGGACTATCTATCTAATCAATTACCAGTTGATCAAATACCATTTATTCCAAAGAGAACTAAATCAAAGAAATTAATTATATCACCTCATTATCAACCAAACAATACCACTAGTGTTGAAGAAAAAGATGAACATCAATGTACATTTGGTCAAGATACAAATTGTACAACAATATTCATTGATTCTATGAGAGATATTGAATTATTTGCAACACCTGTTATTATAAATATTTTAGAAGAGTTGGTTGAATCATTTATTGCCAAAGATCCATCTATTGATTATATGTTGGATTATTTCCAACTTAGAACCATTGGTGAACAATTCAAAGTAAAGAAATACCTTCATAATCAAGTTAAATTGAATATCTTTATACATAAATTCAATTTAAATTGGATTCAATCACTTACAATATCACCTTTATCTCCAAATTTTAATAATATCAACAACATCAATAATAAGGATGGTAAAAAGAATATTGAGAATGTTGAATTATATACAACAGAGATTCAATTAGAATCAATTCAATTCCTTTTATCAAGTTGTTCAAAACAATCAAATAAACTTCAACAACAGTCAGATAGTAATAATCAACAACAACAACCTCAACAACATCAACTATTACCTCAAGAAGATTTTTGTTTATTTCAAACTAAATTTAATGTTAAATCATTACATGGTTGTGTAAGATATCATAATGAACACCAACAGCAGGTGTCTACTGGTAGTGCTAGTGGAGGTAAAGATAAATCAACGACAAAAGATAATATTTATTCAATTCCTGTGGATGTTTTGAGTAAATATCATAGTAAGTCATTTACCAATCAAATTGTTGTGGCTAGTGTATCGGCAGAGGGAATTAAAGTTAAAGGAAAGATAATGGATCAGGTTGGTAATATACCAAATGGTGCATTTAAAGTGTGGTTGGGTCAAGTTGATGTTAATTCAACTCCTAATTCACCGGCTATATTGTTTCGTGTTGTTAATACTTGGATTGCACATATCTCTTCATTGGTATCTGTGTTTGGACGATACCAAGAACTTTGGTCACGTCGAATGCAAACTCTCATCGCCGAACTATTTAGAGCAAAATCACGATCACTCGGAGCATTTGACAAGAACAATGATTTAAATTATCTACGTGATAAATTAGATTTCATTTCACCAGAATTCAAAGAAATCATTGGTGATGAAGCTATTATTCATAGATTGGGTTGGGAAGATATCTCCAAGCTACGTCACTATATGACACGGTTTGCAGAAAGACCTTTCATCGATCAAATCATACGTAATGTCAATTTAGATGAAATTCAAGATTCCTATCATATTTTCCAAGAATTAATCAACGAAATCTACGAGACTGATGAAGGTGGCGATCTAATTCATCTTTTCCAAAGTCCTCTCATTAAAAAAGCATTTATTCCTCAACCTGGTGAAAATGCTAAACTCAATATTGATCTTCAATTTGATTTCAATGGTTTTTCTTTAGTTGTAAATAATAATAATAATAACAACAGTTGTAATCATTCAACTCATAATTCAACTACAAACAAGTCAACTAATAGTAATAACACTAAAAGTAATTCAACAACATCAACTACTACAACTTCAACATCAACTAATTCAACTAATAATTTTGTCAATCAATTGGCAATTGGACGTGTATCAGGTGGTGCTATTGCACAATATGAATATGAATCACATTCAGACGTTTTATCATCAAAGAATTCAGAACCAAAATCATCAATTGATATTAATTTCTTTTCAAGTTGTAAACAAGTATCATTGAAAATATCACCAGATTTAATATCATTCATTCAAAATACAGTGTTGGTTGTTCAAAATTCAGATGTAGAGGTATTGAAAGGTGAGGAATTGATTCTTGGTTCTCATGAATGGAAAGAAGCTATAAAACCATCGACTAGTAGGGATTTCCATTCAAGAAATTCATCATCATCAACTGGTATACCACCACCTAGTACATTATCATCTAGTCCTTTGTCGGGAAATAGTGGTACTGTGCGATCAACTATCTTGTCATCAATTGATGAGTCCTATGAAGGTTCTTTAAATGCCGGTAATATTCAAATGAATGTTATTAATCCACCTACATCACCATCACGATCCAAACATCACAAGAGAGAAACATCACCAAATTTGAATGACATTGCTAGACATGCAACAACCACTAAACCATCAACAACAGGTATTCCAACTACTAGTATACCAACATTGAATTTAAATGTTGAGGAAGATAACAATAAGAAAAAGAATAAGAAAAAGATACAAGCTCAAAAGAGTAGTACACAAACTATTATTACTGTACATGGTCATTTTTCATTTGAAGAGATCCATTGTCGTGCACTATCGAGTAATAATGGTACGTTGAGAATGGTGTTTCATAATCTGTCTTTTATATTCAACGAATTTGGTAGTGAGGGAACTAAAAAGACTCAATCTGATGGATCAAGACCCAATGGTGATTATATTGATATGATTCATTCTTGTATATTTTCCATACCAGATATTGAACTACATCTACTTGATCACAATAGCACAGAGACCAATAAACCAATTTTTGGTATCACTGTAAAGAATCTATCACTCAATGAAGTGTTATTTAAGATTGGAAAGAAGAAAACTCGTCAAACTCAATCTGGTAAACGTGAAGATTACATTGATTTCTCATTAAAGTATGATCTATTCCTCACATTCTCTCAAGCCATCTTACCATTTAAAATGTCTCATCAATTTCTACCTAAACTCAAAGGATTTCTAAATGAATGGACACCACCAAATCCAAATAATAGTCCAACAACTTCACCATCTCAAATTAAAAAGAATACCATTGGTAGTGTATCAAGTAGCAGCAACAATCTATCACTTAAGGATGTTAAATTCCCTCCACTTAGAATTAAATTGGATCTATATGATATTTTAATTAGTACAGATGCAATTTCATCTTTACCAGTTAAATACAATATCTCTAGAATCACTACATCCATATCACAATTCTCACCAAATGAAATGGAATTTAATATTCAATTACATCAACATCAAATAACATTTGTTTCAATGAAATCCAATACAACAACTTCAACAACATCAGCTACTAATACTGCAAATGCTAAAGAAAATATTGAATTAACAAGAGAACCATTCAATTTCCCAAAGATTAGAGCATTTGGATCAATTAAAAATAAACCATCCAAAGATAAAATTGATTTGTTGTTGAATTTGGAGATTGGGTATCTTCAAAACACCATGTCCATTGATTTACTTCAAAACATTTTGGTACTCAGAACCACATTGTCCAAGGAAATCGATGATCTTCTTGAAGCTTATATCAGCTTTGCTGAAAAGAAACAACAGCAACAACAACAACAGCAACAACTCACATTCCAACCAATTGGTGGTGGTAAGGAAGCAGAATCTATATTCTCAAAAATCAATTATAACTGTAGTTTAACATTACGTGGATTTGATTTCCTTTTTATCAATAACTCTGCCTCGTTGTTGTTGTCGTGTGGTACTATTAGTGTCAAGGTGTTGTACAGTCAACGAAACAATCTCTCAACCACAAAGCTACTCAGTCACAACAACACGTTGAATTGGAAAGTGGGCTTACAAGACATCTCTTTAATTCTCTCTGAACCAACTTTGACACTCGTCAAGAATCAACCTCACATGAATGCTCATACCAGAGTGCAAAAGATGAAGTCTCAAATCTGGGCAGGTATTCTTACAGATATCGCACTACAAAGTTTCCCATTTGGCCCAGCGAAACAAAAGACTACGCCACCATTGATGTCCAAGAGTTCAAATATATTTGAAAAGGCTTGGGTCACAATCCACAAAACCGTTGTCACTCTCCAGCCTTGGGCCATTGACAAAGCCACTGATTTGTGGATCTATTATTTCAATGCATACCAAAGCACTCAATCCAAACTCTCCAAGATCAACATGACCAAACGAAAACAAGCCGTACAAAAAGCTTTGCATTCTATTCCTTCAAGTCTTCCTATCAAAGAGACCAATCTCTCGCTTCACATCACTATCGTTGATACCAATATTGTCATTCCACTCACTCTACTCGACGGACAGCCCCAACAAAAGATTGGCATCAGCACCAGATCCAAGAGTCAACTACTCAATGAACAAACCTGTTCAGCATTGGTCATATCCCTTAAGACCTTTTCTCTCTATGGTGTAGCCATCAAGAACCAAAAGCTCCTCTTGTCGCCCAAACCCTCAATATCAAAATCCTCATCATCGTCTGCCCTTGTTGATCATCAACACCCTATGAAAGTGATTGGTGATTGCAAGTTCTCTAAATTCTCGTTTCAGTTTGTTGATGGCTATCATCCATCCAAACTCCACACCATCCACATGCTCCCCACCGTCAACCGTGGTGTGATTGAGAGTGGTGATTGTCAAATGACTGGTATATTCTCAACCCATCTCGTCCAACTATTCGTTCAGTTGAATACCACCGGTGTCTTTTTACATCTGGATACCAATCTCATGTCCTATATCATTCAATTCCAAGATCTAATTTACCTCGGTCAAGAAAAGATCAAAAAGATCAATCAAGAGGAACAGGAAAAGAAAGTCCAAGAACAACAACAACAGCAACAACAACAGAGTAGATTGAAAACTCCATCACCTCAAAGAATATCTACTACACCTGGAGGAGTTTCCACTTCATCTAATGCAGAGTATAGATTAGAGATTGAGTTTACATTGAATACATCAGCTGGTGAAGCACGTTTAACTAAACAAGGCCTCTACGATGATACCTCATCCACCATTGATAACAATCCATCTCTCTACTCTAGTTTTGATCACAATGCCTCATCGCCTCCATTTGGTGGACACAAAGACCACGAAGAACCATTCCAACAATGTTTCCTCTTGCCCCCTATATCTGTATCTGCCACTCACGTTTTAATTCCAAGACCATCATCAGGTAATGGCTCAAACTCATCTAATAATCTATTGGCTGCTACCGTAGTTGACTTGCCACCTATTTCCTCTGGCGGTGGATCATCATCTACACCAGCATCATCTAAATCTGAAACCAATATATTGATGGTACTGGAATCACAAGAGATTAGACTCACTCCATTCTTTTCAAATTTCCTTCAAGAGTTGATTATTAATACCCCTGAATCAACAATTGCTACACAATATAGTCAACAAGCAGCCACTTCTTCACCAAGTCAGAATGAAGATGAATTGGCTACACCAGGATCCACCACGTTCTCTATTAGAATCAATCCACTTAAACTATTGCTCAATAGTTCTGATTCAACATTAGCTATTCTCGAGGTTGGTACAATGGATATCTTTTTATCAAGTATTAAAAAGAAGAGTTCGTCAACCAATAGACAAGTACTTTTAATGAATGGTACAATTAATTTAAATACCATACTCTTGAAAATGGTTCATTTGGGTAGTTCTGAAGAAAGAATGGGATTCATTATACGTAGTATTAAAGGTAATGTTGGTACAGCTCATGGTATCACTCATCAAGGTCCCTTGGTATCCGTCTTACTCAATTGTGACAATTCTCATGGATATTTTAATATTAAATATCTTGATGAAGTAATTATATTTGTTAATCAATGGATTCCAACTACAAATAATGATAAAAAGATATTAGTATCCCCATTATTAGATAGAAAGAATATACCAATACCTTCAACTCCAACTGATAATAGAAATAACAACAATACAACAAATACTACATCCACAACTACCAATACAACAACTAAAAAGAAACCACAATTTTATATTAGTTTAAAGATTGGATCATTTGGATTAGATTTAGATTTCTTGCCAGTTAGTAGATTTAATTTATTGATAGAGAATATATGTGGTATTTATTCACCATTGTCTGAAGAACAAGATAGTAAATTAATGTCATTGGAACAAAATGATTATGACTTAATCAATAGTTTATTCTTTGTCACTTGTTATACTGGTCCTATTTCTGTTAGTTGTCATGGTAAACTTGAAGGAAACTTGGATTTGGAAGGTGTGATTCTCTGTGGTGAGAGGAAATTATACAAAGTATCCAATACAGTCAATATGTGGACATTCCAAGTTTCACCAACTAGAATTTCATTTGACTTTAATCAATCAGAGATTCTAGAGTTGAGAAGTGGTGATATCGTTGCCAAGTTCTCTGATCTACCAATTGAAAACTCTGTTTCCAATCAAAGAAATATTAATGCCGAGTTGAATTGTTCAATGTTACAACTACAATTGTCTTGTGAAACTATTACATCGGTGTTGGAAGTAACCAAACGTATCAATGAAGCCATTCAAGAAAAGATTCAATCTGCTAAACAAAATATCATACTATTGGGTAGAAATAGTAGTATATTCAAAAATCATACAACTCCAACTGCTTCTCCTGTATTAAGTGCTCGTTCTACATCAATGGATTCAATTAGTGGTAGTACTGCTTCTGCCACTAATAAATTAACTTTAGGTCAAATTAAAGTAAAGGGATCCTATTTCACAATTCTTTTGTTTGGGTACTCTATTCAAGATCCAACTTGGATTAGTTTTAATTTAGATTCCTATCAATTGATTCTCGATCAATCTAGAAAGAGGAATGATGAGATCCACAGACAACTATCCATTCTATTGGGTAATAATCATATTTCCAAGATGGTTGAAGATTATCAAAATCATCCAAATCCAAATTGGACTCGTGATCCATTCTCTCGTGTATCAATTGAAACAAAGATCATTAAGATCCCTGTATCTAGTTTAATTATGTACTCTACAGAACGTAGTAATTCAAAGATAGAGTACTATTATCTCACTGAATTTACAGACTCTATTGTAATTAGTGTTAATTTAAATCTCTATGCAGATTTACGTGAAATTGTTCAAACATATATCGATGTATTGGCTACCTCTCCAACCAATTCACCTAAACCTTCACTCACAAGTTCACAACTCCTCAAACAACAACAAAATCAATCATTAGATGACACAAGTTCAATTTCATCTCTTACTACTGGTGGTAAAGATAAAGATACTAAAATGAGAAAAGATTTGAAATCAAATAGAATATTCATTGAAAAGAAATTCCAATTATCACCTACACTCAATGTATTGGGTGAATTTACTCCTAAAATTACTACAGTATTTGGTTGGCTTGGTATTAAAGATATCAACTATACTATTCCATTCTATACTCATATTGGTTTAACTGATAATTTAGAAAATATTTTAAATCAATTTTTACATTTTTAAATTTTATTAAAACAAAATCAAGTTATTAATAATAATCAAAATAATAATAATAATAATAATAATAATAATAATAATAATAATAATAATAATAATAATAATAATAATAATAATAACTCTAAAAATAGTACTAAAAC
>Ga0256787_1000341_pt1 | contig 12350 bp, 7 predicted proteins | sample MC6MC0938MT_FD_189994 | JGI IMG/M metagenome (GOLD analysis project Ga0256787, IMG submission 189994) | Metatranscriptome of enriched soil aggregate microbial communities from Iowa State University, Ames, United States - MC6-MC0938-MT... | ecosystem: Environmental > Terrestrial > Soil >... | reverse complement strand
TGTCGCACCGGCCTATATCCTGCTCGCCTATCCGCTGATGATCCTGCTCGGCGCGCTGTCCGGCTTTTTCATCGTGCCGATGAACGCGATCCTTCAGCATCGCGGCGCGACGCTGCTGTCTGCCGGCCATTCGATCGCGGTGCAGAACTTCAATCAGAACCTGGCCGTGCTGCTGATGCTCGGCGCGTACGCGCTGCTGCTCACCGCGAAGATGCCCGCGCAATGGATCATCGTCGTGTTCGGCGCGTTCATCACGTTCATGATGTGGCTCGCGAAACGGCGCAGCGCGGCGAACGAACGCACCGCCGATATGCGCGCGCTGCTCGAAGAGTGACGTCTGCACGAGCGGGAAGTTATCCGTGCACATCGCGGGACGTGTGTGCGAGTTTGCTGCGCCAGGGTGTGCTGGTGTGAGCCTGCGGTGCCCGGAATATGCTTGCCTGTGCCTGCGCGCCGAGCAATCCGCTTGACAGCGTGGGTTGGCCATCCGGCCAGGGTCCGCTCACCGCGTCGGCGGGTTAAACTCACGCCCTGAACAGCTAACGCAAAAAGATACCGAGGATGGGCACTCAAACCGCAGCGGCCAGCGACGTCGCACAACACACGCCGATGATGCAGCAGTATCTGCGCATCAAGGCGGAGCATCCGGGCACGCTGGTGTTCTACCGGATGGGCGACTTCTACGAACTCTTTTTCGAAGACGCGGAAAAAGCCGCACGTCTGCTCGATCTCACGCTCACGCAGCGCGGCGCGTCGGCGGGCAATCCGATCAAGATGGCGGGCGTGCCGCATCACGCGGTCGAACAGTATCTTGCGAAGCTGGTAAAGCTCGGCGAATCCGTCGCTATTTGTGAGCAGATCGGCGACCCGGCCACGTCTAAAGGTCCAGTCGAGCGCAAGGTGGTGCGCGTCGTCACGCCGGGCACGCTAACGGACGCCGCGCTGCTGTCGGACAAAAGCGACGTCTTTCTGCTCGCCATGTGCGTCGCGCACAACCGTCGCGGCGTCGCGACGGGCGTCGGCCTCGCGTGGCTGAATCTCGCGAGCGGCGCGTTGCGGCTCGCGGAAGTCGCACCTGATCAGGTGGCCGCGGCGCTCGAACGGATCGGCCCTGCGGAAATTCTGGTTGCCGACACCGCTGCGGATTCCGCGAGCTGGACACCGCCCACCGGCGCGCGCGCACTGACTCGCGTGCCCGCATGGCATTTCGATGTCGCCTCAGGCACGCAACGTCTGTGCGATCAACTCGAAGTAGCGGGCCTCGACGGCTTCGGCGCGCATTCACTCACTTGTGCATGCGGCGCGGCCGGCGCGTTGCTGCTGTACGCGGCGGCCACGCAAGGTCAGCAACTGCGGCACGTGCGCAGCCTGAAGGTCGAATACGAGTCCGAATATATCGGCCTCGACCCCGCCACGCGGCGCAACCTGGAAATTACGCAGACGCTGCGCGGCACCGAGTCGCCCACGCTGTGCTCATTGCTCGACACGTGCTGCACGACCATGGGCAGCCGCTTGCTGCGGCACTGGCTGCATCATCCGCCGCGCGACCCGCTCGTCGCGCAGTCGCGTCAGCAGGCTATCGGCGCATTGCTCGAGGCGCCCGCAGGTGCGGACGTCGACTCGCTGCGCAGCGCACTGCGACATATCTCGGACATCGAGCGAATCACCGGACGGCTTGCGCTGCTTTCCGCGCGGCCCCGCGATCTGTCGAGCTTGCGCGACACCTTCGCCGCGCTGCCCGAGCTTCGCGCGAAGGTGGCGGCTGTTTCATCGAATGCGGATTCGCTCGCTCGCATCGACGCGTCGCTCGAACCGCCGCAAGCTTGCGCCGAGTTGCTCACGCGCGCTATTGCACCGGAGCCGGCCGCCATGGTGCGAGACGGCGGTGTCATCGCGCGCGGATACGATGCGGAGCTCGACGAGCTCAGGGATATTTCGGAGAACTGCGGGCAGTTCCTGATCGATCTCGAAACGCGTGAACGCGCGCGCACTGGCATCGGCAATCTGCGCGTCGAATACAACAAAGTGCACGGCTTCTATATCGAGGTCACGCGCGGTCAGACCGACAAGGTGCCGGACGACTATCGCCGCCGTCAGACGTTAAAGAACGCCGAGCGCTACATCACGCCGGAACTGAAAACGTTCGAAGACAAGGCGCTCTCCGCGCAGGAACGGGCGCTTGCCCGCGAGCGTTCGCTTTACGACGCGCTGTTGCAAACGCTGCTGCCGTTCATTCCGGATTGCCAGCGCGTCGCGTCGGCACTCGCGGAGCTCGATCTGCTGACCGCCTTTGCCGAACGTGCCCGCGCACTCGACTGGGTTGCGCCGAGCTTCTCGCCGAACGCAGGCATTGAAATCGAACAGGGACGTCATCCGGTTGTCGAAGCGCAGGTCGAGCAATTCATCGCAAACGACTGCACGCTTACGCCCGAGCGCAAGCTGCTGCTGATCACCGGCCCCAACATGGGCGGTAAATCGACCTTCATGCGTCAGACGGCGCTGATCGCGTTGCTCGCGTACGTGGGCAGCTACGTGCCCGCCCGGCGCGCGGCGTTCGGCCCAATCGATCGCATTTTCACGCGTATCGGCGCAGCGGACGATCTCGCCGGCGGACGTTCGACGTTCATGGTGGAAATGACCGAAGCCGCCGCGATCCTGAACGACGCGACGCCGCAAAGCCTCGTGTTGATGGATGAGATCGGCCGCGGCACGTCTACCTTCGACGGTCTCGCGCTCGCATGGGCGATCGCGCGGCATCTGCTTTCGCACAACGGCTGCCATACGCTTTTCGCGACACATTATTTCGAGCTGACACAGTTGCCCGCCGAATTTCCGCAAGCGGCCAACGTGCACCTGTCGGCGGTCGAACACGGACACGGCATCGTGTTCCTGCACGCCGTCAACGAAGGTCCGGCGAACCAGAGCTACGGCTTGCAGGTCGCGCAGCTCGCCGGCGTGCCGAACGCGGTGATTCGCGCGGCGCGCAAGCATCTCGCACACCTGGAACAGCAGTCGGCGGCGCAGCCCACTCCGCAACTCGATCTGTTCGCCGCGCCGTTGCCGATGTTGCTCGAAGATGCGGACGACGAACGTGCTGGCAGTGAAACGCCTTCGCAATCGCCTGCAATGACAGCGCTCGTCGAGCGTCTGCGCGGCATCGATCCGAACGATCTGCGGCCACGAGAAGCGCTCGATCTGCTGTATGAACTGCACGAGCTGGCCGCAGCGCCGGATGCCGATCACTGACGCACGCCGCTGTCTTGCGCGACGTCCGCGCCGACCCGGCGCGGAATTGGCTATGGCCTTCACGCGAGCGTGCGGCCGGCGGTTCGCCGCCGTTTTCGCGTCTGTCTTTGCTGTCTTGTTGCCCGCATCGGGGGCGTATGCGGCAGCGCCCAGCTACAGTTTCGCGGTCATCGCGAACACCATGCAAAGTCCCGCCGACGAAGCGCCGACCCAGCGGCTAATCGATGCAATCGGCCGGGAGCGCGGCCTGTCGTTCATCGTGTACGACGGCAATCTGAAGGGCCCGAAAGAAGCCTGCCGCGATGCGCTGTATGAACGGCGGCATGCAGTGCTGGAAACGTCGCGGCCCGCTCTGTTTTTCATTCCTGGTCAGCATGACTGGATCGATTGCGCGAGCGCGCAGGCAGGCGGTTTCGATCCGGTCGAACGGCTCGACCAGCTTCGCCAGACGCTCTTTAGCGACGCGAGCTCGATGGGTCAGAACCCGATCGCGTTGACGCGAGAGAGCGAGGTATCGCGCTTTCGTCCGTATCGGGAAAACGTGCGCTGGCAAGCAGGAGACACCGTGTTCGTCGGGCTGAACGTGCCGAGTCCGAACAATCATTATCTGACCGCCGGCGGTCGCAACGGCGAGTTCGAGGACCGGGTGATCGCCAATGCGTTCTGGCTCGAACATGCCGGCGAATTTGCGAAGCGACGCGACGCGCGCGCGATAGTCGTGTTCATTCAGGGCGATCCCGATCCCGAGCGCTATGAACGGCCCGAGCGTTTCGCCTGGCTGCGGTTCGGGCACAATCCGCGCCGCGACGGATTTCTGGAGTTCAAGCGCAGCCTCGTGAAGCTCGCTCAGATCTTTCCCGGCCCGGTGCTCGTCATCCACACCGACGACGAACGCGCAAGCGCGGGCTTCGTGATCGATCAGCCGCTACGCAACGACAAGGGGAACCTGGTGACGAACCTCACGCGTGTCGCGCTTGCGCCGCATGATCGCCTCAACCAGTGGATTCAGATAGAAGCGGACTTGGGAAGAAAGCCGCCGTTTCGCGTGACCGTGCGCGACGTACCGCGGCAAATGCCCATGCCCACGGCACAGCCCCCGTTGCTGCGGGACGAGCCCGCCGCCTCGATGCCGGCCGTGCCGTCGCTTGGACCGGCCTCGGACTTGCCGCCGCTAATTCAAACGCCCGGCCAGCCGCAACCGGACTTTCAGCAACTCGACCAGTTGCCGCGCATTCCAGCCGACCAGGGCGGCGGCGGATACGGACCCGCTACGTCGGTTCCGCCTGCACAAACGGTGCCGTCCGCGCAGCCACGCATGCCGGGGGCTACGGGGGCGCCGGGTGTTTCAGGTAATCCCGGCACTCCCGGCGCGCCCGCAAGCTCAGTGCAGCGTGGGCCCTGACTTGCCGCCTTCGTCGTCTGCCTCGTCGTCTTCGTCGAGAACTTCGAGGCCGTCGGCGCCATGCGCGTGTTCATGCTGGATTTCGTCTTCGGTCGCGGGACGCACGTCTTTGACCGTCAACGCAAAACGCAGCGCCATGCCGGCTAGCGGATGGTTGCCGTCGAGCACGACTTTGTCTTCCGCGACGTCGGTCACGACGTAGACGAGCGAGTCGAGGTCTTCGTCGCCCTCTTCCGGCGTGCCTTCGAACTGCATGCCGACCTCGAGCGGTTCCGGAAAGCGATTACGCGGCTCGATCTTCACGAGGTCCGGATCGTACTCACCGAATGCATCTTGCGGCTCGAGCTGGATCTGGGTCTCGAAGCCGGCCTCGTGGCCGTCGAGCTCTTCCTCGATCTTGGGGAACGTGCCATCATAGCCGCCGTGCAGATAGACCATCGGCTCGTCGCTCTCTTCAATCAGATTGCCCTGCGCATCCGACAGCTTGTAGGCGACCGACACGACGGTGTTCTTTGCGATTTTCATTCGATTCTCCAGAATACAACTCACATTATACGATGCCCAAGCGGCCCACTGATCACCCGGCCGAAGCAGCTTCGGCACGCAATTCGTCATCGGCTAAAAAGCCGGCTACCGCGATTCTTCCGCCTTCGCCCGACACCCCCACGCCGTTGCTCGGCAACCTTTCGCCGTCGCAATTCATGCGCCGGTACTGGCAGAAAAAGCCTCTACTGATCCGCCAGGCAATTCCTGATGTCGAGTCGCCGCTCTCGCGCGACGAATTCTTCGAACTGGCGGACCAGGATGAAGTCGAAGCACGCCTCATCACGCACTTTCGCAATAAGTGGCAGCTTGAACACGGACCTTTTGCGCCGGACGAACTGCCGTCGCTGAAGCAGCGCGCGTGGACACTGCTCGTGCAGGGCGTCGATCTCTACGACGATCGCGCGCGGGCCCTGCTGGACCGCTTCCGCTTCGTCCCCGATGCGCGTCTGGACGATCTGATGATCTCTTATGCGACAGACGGCGGCGGCGTAGGCCCGCACTTCGATTCCTACGATGTGTTTCTTTTGCAAGTAAAAGGCAAGCGGCGCTGGCGCATCAGTTCGCAGAAAGATCTGACGCTGCAGGCAGGACTGCCGTTGAAAGTTTTACAGAATTTCGAAGCGGAACAGGAGTGGGTGCTTGAGCCGGGAGACATGCTGTATTTGCCGCCGCACATTGCGCACGACGGCGTCGCCGAGGGCGAGTGCATGACGTGCTCGATCGGCTTTCGCGCGCCGTCAGCCGGTGAGCTGACGGCCCAGTTTCTCTACCATCTGGCCGAGCGCGGCGAAGAAAACGGTCAGACGGGAGCGCTTTACCGCGACCCACAGCAACCTGCTGTGGACCGGCCGGCGGAACTGCCTGCCGCGCTGGTGGAACGCGTTGGCGCAATCCTTGCTGGCATCAAATGGAATGAGCAGGACATTGCGTCGTTCCTTGGCACGTACCTCAGCGAACCCAAGCCGAGTGTCGTCTTCGATCCGCCGCAAAGGCCGCTCAACGAAGCACGTTTCATTAGCCACGCGTCGCGCTTAGGTGTGCGACTCGACCGCAAGACGAATATGTTGTACAACCGCCGTTTTTTCTTCGTAAATGGAGAGAAAATGTCGATCGACGGCGCGAAAAAATGGTTATTTGATCTCGCCGATCACCGGTGTCTGAGTGCGAAACGCTTTGTAACACTCTCACACGATTCGTCGGTGACAGCACGGCTACACGAGTGGTATTGTGCGGGCTGGATACGGATAGGCGAGCTTGCCTAGCCTCGCGTGTCTGTTATACACAGTACATTGAAATTTTGTATGAGAAAGACAACGTATTGACCCCGGATTTATGGATTGTCAGTACGAAAGTGCATATAATTTCCGCCCAAGCCGTAGGGAAGATTCCTGCTCGTCAAAAGAGCGTCTCCACCAGCGGCCCAGGTCGGTGTTGGAGCACATTACCGGTATTATTTTGCGCTGTTGCTTACCTTTAACCATAAAAGGACGTGATCATGAAGAAATCCCTCCTCGTAGCATCCCTGTTGGCAGCTGTGGCACTGGCTGCATGCAACAAGAGCAACGACCAAGCCGCTGCCCCGGCTAGCGACGCAGCTGCCGCTTCGGCACCGGCTGCTGCTGCAGCTTCGGATTCGGCTGCTGCTGCTTCGGGTGCGGCTGCTGCTGCGAGCGACGCTGCTGCTTCGGCTACGACCGCTGCTTCGGACGCAGGCGCTGCTGCTTCGGCTGCTGCTCCGGCTTCGGGCGCAAGCCAGTAAGCTGTCGCGTAGGGTTCGCCTTAGGGCGAAAACTGCATCGGGAAATCGTCTCGGTTTCCCGAGCAGTAAAACAAAACGCCACGGGCTCACGTCCGTGGCGTTTTGTCATTCAGGCGCCGATTTCGTTAAAGCATTAGCGCAATCGAAGCCGGTTATCGCAACGACATGCGGCTTTGAAGCGTAGCTATTGAAGCGCGGCTATTGAGCAGCCTCGCCGCTCTCCTCGAAAAACTCACGCACCACCTCGATTTCACGTGTGCGCTTGAACGGCGGCAAGCTCTGCCAGATTCGGCGTCCATAAGGTTTATCAACGAGACGCGTGTCGCAAATCATCAAGACGCCACGGTCAGTTTCCGCGCGGATCAGTCGGCCGGCACCCTGCTTCAGCGTAATAACAGCCTGCGGCAGCTGATGAACCGCAAACGGGCTCAGACCTTTCTTCGTCAGCGCGTCGAGACGCGCCGACAGAACCGGATCGTCAGGCGGCGCAAACGGCAGCTTGTCGATGACGACGAGCGACAGCGCGTCGCCACGCACGTCGACACCTTCCCAGAAGCTCTGACTCCCCACCAGAATCGCATTGCCATACGCGCGGAAGCGGTCGAGCAATTCCGTACGGCTTGCGTCGCCCTGCACGAGCAGCGGATAGTTCCAGCCGCGCGCTTCGATCACATCTCGCAGCTTGGCGGAGATTCGGTCCACGGCGCGCAGCGTCGTACACAACATGAATACGCCCCCACCAGACGCTTCGATCGCCGGCAAGGCTGCGTCGAACACAGCGTCGGTGAATGTGGGCGACGACGGTTGCGGCAAATTGCGCGGCACATACAGAAGCCCTTGCGACGGGTAGTCGAACGGGCTCGGCAACGTCATAGAACGTTTGGCGTTGAGTCCCATTTGCGCCGCGTAGTGCGTGAAATCGCCGCGCACCGACAACGTGGCCGACGTGAAGATCCACGCGCGCGGCACACCTGCGCGCTGCTTGGCGAAGATCGGCGCGACTGAGAGCGGCGTTTCGTGCAACTGCACGGTATGCGCGAACACTTCGATCCAACGCACCTTCTCGTTAGGATCGGCACGCTCGCTCTTGCCTTCTGCGGAGCCGTTCTGAGCCGCATCGACCGTCTGACGTTCGAGCTCGGTAGGCGGCGTCGTCCAGCCGGCGAGCACGCCCTGCAGCTCGCGTGCGCGGCGCAGACACGCGCCGATCGACTCGGCGCGTTCGGCTTGCGTTGCGAGCGCGGAAGTCAGCGTGTCAAGTTCGGTTTCGAGCGCTACGAGCGCATCAAACAACGGATGATCGTCCGGCAACTGACCGATCGACAAACGCACGGAGTCTTCCTTGAACGCGAGCCGCACGTCACGCGCGGCGCGTTCCACCGTGGAGCCGAGCTTGACCCAGTCGACCGCGTCACGTGCATGACCCAAACCTTCGGCGACGCAATCGCGTGCAAGTTCGAGAAACTGCGCGGTGGAAAGCGTCTCGCCGAAAAACAGCGTGGCGGTTTCGGGAAGCTGGTGCGCTTCGTCGAAGATGACCGTGTTGGCCGTGGGCAGCAGTTCCGCCATGCCGGTATCGCGCAACATGATGTCGGCGAAAAAAAGGTGGTGATTGACCACCACGATGTCGGCCTGCTGCGCTTCGCGGCGCGCCTGCATTACGAAGCAGTCCTTGTAATGCGGACACTCCTGGCCGAGACAGTTATCGCGCGTGGACGTGACCATCGACCACACCGCCGCGGTTTCCGGCACGCTCGCGAGCTCAGCCTTATCGCCCGTGCGCGTGATCTTTGCAAACCGGACGATGTCCTGCAGATACGACGTTTCCTGTCGCGACGGCAAGCGGCCGTTATCCGCTGTGCGCTGCAGATAGTAATGACACAGATAGTTCGCGCGGCCTTTGAGCATGGCGACCGACACCGGCACCGCAAGCGCGTCGCGCACGGTCGGAATATCGCGCTGAAAGAGTTGGTCCTGCAGGTGCTTGGTGCCCGTCGAAACGATCACCTTGCCGCCCCACAACATGGCCGGCACAAGATACGCATAGGTTTTGCCGGTACCCGTGCCTGCCTCGACGATCAGCGTGTTCTCGCCGCCGTCCAGGGCCTGCGCTTCGTCGGCTTCTACCGTGTCGGCTGCGGTCTCGGCGGCGCCCGTTTGCAGGCGCCGCGCCGGACGCTTTTGCGCCTCGAACATCGCGGGCTCGGGCATCGCGCGGCCCGAGGCTTCCATCGCGGCCGCGACGGCGCGCGACATTTCGATCTGCGACGCGCGCGAGCGATAGCCGTCGATTTGCCTGGCCAATAAACCGTTATCGGCGAAGATCTCGTTGAGCTCCGCGGCGCGGCGTGGATTGAGCGACGCGCTCAGCGCGGACGCGGCGGGACGCGGCGCGGGTGTGCCGGTTTGTGACGCCTCGTCGGCGGCCGACGCGCGGCGGGAAGTTTCAAGCGGTGAATTCAAGGCAAGCGTTTCCTGCAAAATCCGGCTCGCGCGGCGCGCGCCCGGCGCCTGCCAGGCCGCGAACTCAGGCGCGTACGTCCGGTTCGAGCTGCAATTGCAGCAAGATGATGGTGTCCTTGACCTTGAGTTTGCGCTTTTTCAGGCGCTGCAACTCGAAGTCGTCGATGCCGGGCTCATCCGACATTCGGCCGATCAAACGGTCGAGCCCACTGTGCTCCGATTCCAGTTGCAGAATCCGGTCGCGAAGTGTGTCCGCGTTGATGACGTGATGTTGATCGCGCATGCTCGCCTCCGCTCGACTATTGCGTGGGCTGCATGTTCGCCATGTTCAGCCCGTTGCCTGAGGTTGCTGTCCGGCTTAAAACGCGCTACGACTACCTGCACCGATGCGTGCACTACTGCGATACTACAACCGCGCGGGCGCCCGCCACACGAGCGCTACGTCGCGCGCGGCTTACTGTTGCTGCTTCTGCTGCTCTTCGAGTTGCTTCTGCTGCTTCAACTGGTCCTGACGTTTCTGCTCCGCTTTTTCGGCTGCCTGCTTCTGACGCGCCTCGACGTCGGCTTTGTGCTGAGCCGCTTCGGCCTGCTTTTTCTCGAAGCTCTGCTGCTTCTCTACGCGTTCCTGAGCCTTCTGCGCGCCCTGCTGACGAGCTTCGTCGAGCTTGCGTTGGAAGTCGGCCTGCTTCTGATCGTAAGCCTGCTGATTGGCCGCGGCCTTCGACGGGCTGATGCCGCGCTTCGCCTGGTCGATCGCGTGCTGGCGCTGCTTTTCCTCGTAGGCCTGCGCGTTCGCGGCGCGCTGCGGCGCCTCTGCATTGCGCTGTGCCTCGTTCAACTGATGTTGACGTTGCTTCTCTTCGTAAGCTTGGGCGTTGCGCGCGTCTTCGGCGGCGCGCTGCGGCGCGCCAGCTTCCTCCTGCGCGCGCTTGAGCTCCGCCTGCTCGTCACGTTTGCGGGCGCGTTGCGCGCGCTCTTCGCCGTCCAACGCGAGCTGTTCCTTGCGGATCTGCGCCTGCACCGTGCGCATCTGATCGCGTGCCTTGTTCAAGCAGTGATTGACGAAGAACGTGCTGTAGCAATTATGCTCGGCGACGCCATAGCGGTAGTTGTTTTCGTCGCTGCGCTGGTTCAGCACCTTCTGCCGCGCGTCGAACTCGCTCTCTCCAGATGTGGCGCTGTCGCCGTTCGCTGTGCTATCAGCTCCGGCATTCACTGAGCCATCCGCTTCGCCACTGACGCCATTGCCTTGATCCGCCGACGCTGCGCCTCGGGTCACCGAGCCCGCGGGCTTTCCGGCAGGCGCACTAGCGCCGCTTTCAGGCGCCACCGATTGCGCCGAAGCAGGCGCCGATAACACGAGCGCGGCAGCCATCACACACGCCGCACACGACACCGCGAACGCTCTGCCCGAAACCAGCGCGCTCACTTCGACGCCACGCGTCACCCGTCCACGCGACGTGAACGGCCAGCGCACTGCGGACAGCGGCAAATGTGGCGTACGGGAGACCGGGTTCGAGCCCAGGCGGTTGAAAGAAAAGGAGATTGGCAACGTCGTAGAGGGGCAACGGAACATGCCCGAAATTCTATCACCCCCGGCGGTTGAGCCCTTTGGCATTTGTGGCAAAATGCCCCGCTCTAGCAACCTGGTCGCAGCGCGCACGCACTGCGTGCCCGGCGCCGCAAGGCGCCGCCGGCGCACGGCCCTTGACCGAGTCCGCAGGAAACCCAAGAGCTTATGACGGAAACCGTAGCACTCAAGATCGTACAGCGCATCGCCGCCGAACTGTCCGTACAGCCGCGCCAGGTCGCGGCCGCGGTGCAACTCCTCGACGAAGGAGCGACTGTTCCGTTCATCGCCCGCTACCGTAAGGAAGTGACCGACAATCTCGACGACACGCAGTTGCGTAATCTCGAAGAACGCCTGCTGTATCTGCGCGAACTGGAAGACCGGCGCGCGGCGATCGTCGCAAGCATCGAAGAACAGGGCAAGCTCACCGACGAGCTGCGCAACGCGATCGAAGGCGCCGACAGCAAGCAGGTGCTCGAAGACCTGTATCTCCCATATAAACCGAAGCGCCGCACTCGCGCGCAGATCGCCCGCGAAGCCGGCCTGCAGCCGCTCGCCGACGCGCTGCTCGGCAATCCGCTGCTCGACCCGCAAACGGAAGCCGCCGCGTACGTGGACGCGGAGAAAGGCGTCGCGGATGTGAAGGCCGCACTCGACGGCGCCCGCGACATCCTCTCCGAGCAATTCGGCGAAACCGCTGATCTGCTCGGCAAACTGCGCGATTACCTGTTCAATCAGGGCGTGGTGTCGTCGAAAGTGGTCGAAGGCAAGGAAACCGCTGAAGAAGAGAAATTTCGCGACTATTACGACTATGCGGAAACGATTCGCACGGTGCCGTCGCATCGTGCGCTCGCGCTTTTCCGCGGCCGCAATGCGGGCGTGCTGATGGTCAAGCTGGGTCTCGGCGAAGAACTCGACGCACAGGTGCCCCATCCGGGCGAAGCGCTGATCGCACGTCACTTCGGTATTGCCAATCAGAACCGGCCGGCCGACAAGTGGCTTTCCGACGTGTGCCGCTGGTGCTGGCGCGTGAAGGTTCAGCCGCACATCGAAAACGAACTGCTGACCAACCTGCGCGACGAAGCCGAGCACGAAGCGATTCGCGTATTCGCGCGCAATCTCAAGGACCTGCTGCTGGCCGCACCCGCGGGACCGAAGGCCGTGATCGGCCTCGATCCGGGCATGCGCACCGGCGTGAAGGTCGCGGTGGTGGATCGAACCGGCAAGGTACTCGTCACCGACGTGATCTATCCGCATGAGCCGCGCCGCGACTGGGACGGCTCCATTGCCAAACTCGCGCGCATCTGCGCGCAGACGCAGGCCGAGTTGATCAGCATCGGCAACGGCACGGCGTCGCGGGAAAC
>Ga0256787_1000329_pt1 | contig 12468 bp, 11 predicted proteins | sample MC6MC0938MT_FD_189994 | JGI IMG/M metagenome (GOLD analysis project Ga0256787, IMG submission 189994) | Metatranscriptome of enriched soil aggregate microbial communities from Iowa State University, Ames, United States - MC6-MC0938-MT... | ecosystem: Environmental > Terrestrial > Soil >... | reverse complement strand
TCCCGGTCTTCATAATCAAAGAGATCAGCCATCAGGAAATACCTAATTTTGTAAAAACCGCCGCAGGTTTTGGCGGCTGTAATGCAGCTGTACTGTGGTCAAAAATATAATTTGCAATATGATTCAGAAAATAAAAGACATTATTCAAAGATCGATAAGTGTAAAAGAACAAGTATTGAATGATGAGACCCTGATCCATAACTTAAATACTTTAGTCGAAAAAATCACATATACCTTTCAACAAGGCGGTAAAGTATTATTCTGTGGTAATGGCGGTAGTGCGGCCGATGCCCAGCACCTGGCAGCGGAATTCAGCGGCCGGTTTTATACCGACAGGGATCCGCTACCCAGCGAAGCGCTGCACTGCAATACTTCATACCTGACTGCGGTAGCGAATGATTATGGTTATGATTTTGTCTACAGCCGTTTACTCAAGGGTATGGCAAAACCCGGAGATATCCTCGTCGGTTTAAGTACCTCGGGCAATTCAACGAATATTATTAATGCCTTTGAAATGGCCCGGCAAATCGGCGTGACTGCAGTAGGTTTTACCGGTACCAGCGGTGGTAAAATGGCGGGTCTTTGCGACATCCTGATCAATGTACCTTCTGATGATACCCCAAGAATCCAGGAAAGTCATATCATGCTGGGGCATATTGCCTGTGAATTGGTAGAACGTAACTTATTTGAACAATAAATATGGAATGCATCATTCTCGCCGGTGGCTTTGGCACCCGCTTACAACATATCGTTTCTGAAGTGCCTAAATGCCTGGCCCCGGTTAATGGTCAGCCTTTTTTAGCCTACCTGATGGATTACCTGGAAAAGCAATACTGCGATCATGTGATCCTGTCATTAGGCTATAAATATGAAGCGGTTTTGGATTGGCTTAAAGGCAAAGCATTTACTTTTAAGGTGAGCTGGGTGATCGAACAGGAGCCTTTAGGTACAGGCGGCGGCATCAAAAAAGCAATCGGAAAATGTAAAGAGCAGGACTGTTTTGTCATCAATGGTGATACGCTGTACGAGGTTCCGCTTAAACTTTTGTGGCAGGCCAGGAGGGCCGATAGCAAGGCGGTTATTGCCTTAAAACCCATGCAGAACTTCGAAAGGTATGGTACCGTAGTTACCGATGCGTCGGGTTCGATCAGGAGCTTTGAAGAGAAAAAGCCCTGTGTACAAGGCAATATTAATGGCGGGGTTTATTTGCTGCAGGATGTGTTTAATATTTTTAAGGAATTCCCGGATCAATTCTCCATAGAACAGGATTTCTTCGAACCGGAAGCTCAGAAAGGTAGCCTGGCTGCCGTAATTGTCGATGAATATTTCATTGACATCGGCGTAGAAGCAGATTATCTGAAGGCCCGGGAAGAATTAAAATAATTGATTCCGGGCAATCATATTATTATTATTTACAAGCAAAACATATAAAGTGCGGGCATTATTTTTAGACCGGGATGGGGTGATCAATGTAGAAAAGGACGGCAGTTATATTTTCCGCCCCGAAGAGCTTCATTTTTATGAAGGCGCGCTGGAAGCGATCGCTGCAGCACGCCAATATTTTGATATAGTGCTTGTCGTTACCAACCAAAGGGGTATCGGCAGAGGGTTTATGACCGCAGAGGACCTGCATAAAATACATGCCAGCCTGCTGGTTTCTTTACAAGATAAAGGGGGGCATATCGAAGCCTTTTACTTTGCTCCTTCTATAGATAGTCATAACGAGTTGCGTAAACCCAACACCGGAATGGCCCTGCTGGCTAAGGCGGATTACCCGGATATTGACTTCAGCCGCTCTGTGATGATCGGTAACAATCTCAGTGACATGCAATTCGGTAAAAAAATGGGCATGCACACGGTATTCCTCCATACCACAAAAGACAAAATAGCATTGCCCCATGAACTGATTGACGCGCAATTCGACAGCTTAGCCTCCTGGTATCAATCACTCTAATTAAAAATCAAAAAAGCTTCTTTTTATTCCTTAAGCCATCGTATATTGGCGCCCGATTAAAGCGATATATGAAGAAGTTATTATTGATTACTACACTGGCCTTACTGGCCCGCCCTGCCTGCCTTTTTTCCCAATTTAAGCAGCTGGGCAGCTCTGAAACCTTTGCCGAACCGGAAACCGGCTCCGCGATCCTCTTAAAAGGCAAAAACGGGCAGACCTATTTTTTGCATTTCGACCGGAAAAAGAAAATTAATTTAAAAAGCTATGGCCCCGACCGGCAATTAGCTTATGAAAAATCGATCCCGTACCTGGACAAAGGGGAGAAACTGGCTGAAATTGTGGCCAGCTTCGAATCCAATAACCAGCTTATCATTTTTGTAGAAAGCTACGAGCAAAGAACACCGGTACTAACGCGCCTGGTCATTAATGGATCGGATGGCAACCTGGTAAGCGAGGAAGAGATTGCGCGTTACCGGAAAATGAATATGGGAGATGGTTATGCTATGGTCTTTGGTAACCTGCCTATGCCCACATTCTATATCAGGAAAGCCGTAAACTCTGATCATTATGCGGTTGCCCTGTTCAACACATTGGCGAATGACCGTAACGAGCGCATAGAGATCATGCATTATGATGGTAATAATAAGCTCATCAATAAAGCATTTTACGAATCTCCGAACGACGGGTACAAATACATGGTGTTCCGGGACCTCTACGTAGACGATGCTAATTCTGTATATGTAGTCGCTACAGGATACAACACCAAAAAGTCGGGTGGTGATCAAAGTGGCGGCCTGTTTATTGGCAAGCTGGAACAAAATACACCCAGCTTTACCATGAAGAAGTTACCTTATAATCAGGCCAAACAAATTGACGGTGTCATACTCAGGTATAACCCCGTTTCTGAGCAATTTATCATGCTGAGCAATAAGGCCACCACCAAGAAGAAAGAACCGACGAAGTACACGGTCTCTTTAGCTACTTTTGACAAATCTATTGAGCACTTTGAAAATAAAGCCCTCAACTTCGCAAGCCTGAACCGGGTGGCCCAAAAAGATTATAAACGCAAGGAAAAGGTAAACGCTATTCCCAAAACGCTTACCATAAATAAAGATGGCAGCTACATTATCGCGCTGGAAGAAACGAAGGTAAATATACGCCATAGTTTTGACGGGGCAACCGGTAGAGCAAGCACCCGCTTTTATTATTATTTGAATGACATCGGCATTGTAAAATATGACAAGTCACACCAGGCAATAGGCACCCATTATATGCCTAAAAGCCAAAGAGTGAATGGCGAGCCCAACCTGATGTACTACTCCTTCAGAGGAGAAAAACCTGCTGATCTGGGTATGGGTTTGCAATATAAATCTTACCAATATTTAAATCACGGTGAGCAGAGTTATATCCTTATGAACGATATCGAAAGCAATGTGAAGAAGATGCAATCCAAAAAGAAGATCAAAACTATCACGGGTATCGGGGCATGTGAAGGTTTTTACTATCGCATGTCGGAAAAGACCATACCAAAGGGAGAGCGCGTAAACACCGATAAAACCGGCAGGAATAAAACGCTTTTACTCTTTGCCGTAGCCAATTATGATGAAGCGAATAATGAATACACGGTGATGGAAACCAGCCCGGGCAAGAAATCCAGGATTGTCTGGTTGCAGCCGGAATAATAGTGCCGTGCAATTAAAAATAAAGGGAAGCAGTCAACTGCTTCCCTTTTTGGCGCTTATAAAGATTTGAAAACAATCGTGCTGTTATGCCCCCCAAAGCCAAAAGCATTACTCATGGCCACCTTCACTTCTTTCTTTAAAGCCTTATCCAGTACAATATTTAAACCGGCCGGCACTTCCGGGTCCAGCTCCTGTACATTGATCGTAGGCGGAATAATATGGTCGCGAATAGACAAGATCGTAGCGATGGCTTCCAAAGCTGCAGCTGCACCCAGCAGATGCCCGGTCATTGATTTGGTGGCACTCAGGTGCACCGGAGCATTTGCACCGAATACTTTTTGTACTGCTTTTAATTCAGCGATATCACCCAATGGCGTTGCTGTAGCATGCAGGTTGAGGTAATCTACTTCTTCGGGCTTTAAACCCGCTTCTTTCAGCGCCAGTTGCATACATTGAGCCGCAGCTACCCCTTCCGGGTGTGGCGAAGTCAGGTGATAAGCATCGGCGGTCATGGCCGCTCCTACTACTTCGGCATAAATTTTTGCACCGCGGGCTACTGCATGCTCATATTCTTCAAAGATCAGTGCTCCGGCACCTTCTCCCATTACAAAGCCGTCCCGGTCCTTATCGAAAGGCCTGCTGGCCGTCGCCGGGTCATCATTCCGGGTGCTCATCGCTTTCATAGCGGCAAATGCACCATAGGATGCCGTAGTAATAGGCGCTTCTGCCCCACCGGTAATGATCACTTTAGCTTTACCTAACCTGATGTAGTTAAAAGCATCCATAAAGGCCGTATTAGAGGTTGCGCAGGCCGAAGAAGGGCAATAGTTGATGCCCTGTAAACCATATTTAATGGAGATCATCCCTGCGGCAAGGTTGACCAATAGCTTAGGGATAAAAAACGGGTTGAACCGCGGTACATAACCACCGGTAACATAAGCATCGACTTCTTTTTCGAATGTTTCTACACCGCCCTGTCCTACGCCAAAAATGACGCCGGTATCAAAAGAGTCCATTGTTGTAAAATCTATACCTGAATCTTCTATGGCCTGTGCCGCACTGTAAATCGCATAACGGATAAACAGATCCGTACGCCTTATCTCGTTTTTATCCAGGTAAATTTCCGGGGTAAAATCTTTGACTTCGGCGCCACACTGCGCCCGGAATTGAGACACATCAAATTTACTTACCAGGCCCACAGCGCCCTTCCCTCCTACTAACGAGGCCCAGGTAGTTTTAATATCGTTTCCTAAAGGGTTTACCGTACCTAAACCCGTCACCACAACTCTCTTCATAATAATCACTTAGCTAAAATATGGCGCAAATATATTGAGATTTTTTTTCCCCGGCGATAAACCGGGCTGCAAAAAGGGATGAAGCTCATCAGAACCTCATCCCTTTTTATTTAAATGTAACAGAGATTGCTTATTTTATCAAATGCAGTTCGCCTTTAAATTCACGGATTTCATCTCCGACGCGGATCCTGGAATCATACATATACAAGCCGGTTTCAGCAGGCTTACCGTTTAAAGTGCCATCCCAACCGGATAAAGCAGCAGTTCCATAAGCACTGTAAACTACCTGGCCCCACCTGTTGTAGATATTAAAACGGTCGATATTCACAAGGTTCGGATAGTTAATAGAAGGGAAGAAGCGGTCATTTTTACCATCGCCATTTGGCGTAAAGGCATTCGGGAACAGGATTCTTTTTTCTTTATAATTCACATCAAGGTGTAATACTACGGTACTATCACAACCCAATTGGGTCAATAATTTTCTTTTATAGATACCAGGTGCATATAATTTACGACCTACAAATTCATAGTATTCCCCTTCTTCTATTGTTTCATGAATATTTACAGAATCAGTAGGATGAACGATAATGGTCGTAAAGGCAGTATCCTTGCAGCCAAAGGTCGTAGCACCGATAGCCCGGTAAACAGTAGAGATTTTCGGGGAGGCGACAATAGAAAGCCCGGTATTGGAAGAAATGTTCTGGTTAGGAGACCAGGTTACATCAGGCGCACCGCTACAGGTGAGTACAGCGCTGCTTCCTGCACAGAATACGGTAGTATCCGGCATGATTCTTACCACCGGCTTAGGGTGTACGGTTACCGATACAGGGACTCTGGGGCTTTCAATAGGACAGCCGGCATTACTCTGTGTTACGTACCAGGTATAGGTTCCGGGTACATTAGTATTAGGTACCGGTGCCGTATAGGAAGGCGTACCGCCTGTAATTTGTGTATACCAACGGTAAATAGGACTTGGCAAGTTACCTAAAGCCGATAATTGTGCGGCTGTTTCAAACTGGCAATAGCTGGCTCCTGTCGCGGTTACCGCATCAGGGGTCTGTCCGCCGGAAATAATCACATCTTTAATGCCATGCCCTTCGTAATACAAACCGGTAGAAGCCGAGAAGCCAAAATAGCCGGTGGCATTGGTCAGGATCAGTGGTCCTGTGATCTGCGGTGTTGCCGCTCCATCCAGGAATACAGAGATCGTACCTAATTCATAAACGATCTTGGCGGTATGCCAGGCACCGTCCGTTATTTGGTTTTGGGCGGTCAGTTCAGAGCCGATCAGGCCGTTCATCACCCCCTCGGTATAGCCATTATTCTGGAACTGGCGCAGCGTGATTAATGGGTTGGCATTAATCACCGGGGTAAAGCTATTATTATCATAAGTATCGAAAATAAGGCCGAAACCGTTCATTACGGTAGGCATACCGATACCACCTCCTAACTGGAAGCCGGAAGGCGGATTGGCAATATACCAGAATGCCAGTCCATCCGCCGGTGGGGTACCGGGATTGGTCGTGATCTGGTAACTGAATTCTATAGAGAAAAAGTCGCAGGCACTATTCAGGTTTTGAGGAACGGTATAGTAAATATACCCGTTCTGCGTCCCTGCATTATTATTCAGGTTGATATGGGTACTGGCATTACTCGCATTACCACCCATAGTCCAGCCGGTCGTATTGATCGGGTTGCCGTTAAGGGTATAAGTGTACGTTTGCGCAACTGCTTTTTCGGCGGTTAACAGACCAGAAAGAGCAAGTATGCTTAAGGTTCTAAATAAAATTCGTTTCATTTAATAGTGAATTGGAGGTAGATTTAAATATATAGATCAGGGTAATTAAGTATCAATCAATGGGAAAAATTAACGCCGTTTTAATAGAAATCACACCTGAACATAATACTAAGACTCTAAATTATGTATTAATCGTTGGTTGGCAAATTTTTTTTAACTTTTTTTTAATCTACAAATTTCAAAATCTGCAGCAAAATAAACCTTCGCGATGCTGCAAATGCAAAAAAGAAGCATACAGAAAGTATGCTTCTTCAATAAAAATTTATAGAATTATTTCTTATTAAAACAGTTTCAGCAGGTTGTCTCTTCCGGTACCGTTGGAAACATATTGAATTTTTACTTCTAAGTAATTTTCAATAAATGCACAGAAGTTTTTAAACTCAACTGGTAAGCTCTCTACAGAGGTACATTCGCTGGTTTTTACCGGCGCCCAACCTTTGAAGCTTTCATATTGTGCTTCAATATCAGCTTCACAGATATCAAATGGCATTTGTTCGGTCACTACGTCACCTATTTTATAAGCGGTTGCTGCTTTAATCGTATCAAAACCATCCATAACGTCGGCTTTGGTAACGATCAGGCGGGTAACGCCGCTCAGCATAATCGTGTATTTCAAAGCAACCAGGTCGATCCAGCCGCAACGTCTCGGGCGCTTGGTCACCGCGCCGAATTCGCTACCGGCCACCCTCAATGCTTCTCCTACCTCATCGTGCAATTCGGTAGGGAATGGTCCGCTACCTACACGGGTACAATAAGCTTTGGTAATGCCAAATACATCACCGATAGCCGAAGGGGCAATTCCTAATCCAGTACATACACCGGCTGTAATAGTATTGGAAGAAGTAACAAAAGGATAAGTACCATAATCTACATCCAGCATAGAACCCTGTGCACCTTCAGCAAGAATTTTCTTACCGGCCCTGATATGCTCATTAATCCAGTATTCTCCGTTTACTATATTCAGGCTTTGTAAGTAGGCTACCGCTTCAAAAAACGCAGGTTCCCACTCTTCCCAGGCTACGTTTTCGCTGTACATAGACAGTATTGAAATGTGCTTCTGTTTCAGTTTTTCATAACGGGCTTTCCAGTCCTTAGCGAGGATATCGCCTACACGAAGACCGTTTCTGCCTGTTTTATCCATATAAGCCGGGCCGATACCTTTTAAGGTAGAACCGATTTTTTCAGAACCTTTGGCCTGCTCCGACGCGGCATCCAGCGCTCTGTGGGTAGGTAATATGAGGTGCGCTTTATGAGAAATAAACAGGTTATCTTTTAAAGATACGCCGATTCCATTCAGGTTTTCAATCTCCTCTTTCAGCGTTACGGGGTCGATCACGACGCCGTTACCGATCAGGTTTAATTTATTTTCTTGGAACACCCCGGATGGAATGGTTCTCAGTACAACTTTTTGTCCTTTAACATAAAGTGTGTGCCCGGCATTCGGGCCACCCTGAAAGCGCGCAATGATGTCATAACGGGCAGCAAGATAATCAACGATCTTACCTTTCCCTTCGTCGCCCCATTGCAGGCCTAATAAAACGTCTACCATAGTTTATTAAAGTAAAGCGCAAAATTAAGGAATCTTTCGGGCTAAAAAAGTATTTTTATCAACAAGCGTCCTAAGGTAATCAATCCATTCTCCAGTTTTTTTTGCAAAAAATATGGCCTAACTAAAGAATAGACAATGTATCCTATCACTTTTATAGGCCAACTACCGGAACATTACGGAAAACACCTTGCTTCAGCTCAATGGAATCTGTTTTTACACCATCGGTATAAAAAAACAATTTTCCCTCAAACCTTCCGGACACTTTTCCATTACTTACAGTATCTATATTCAATACAAAGGCCCTATCGGCGTAAAAATAGTGAGTGTACTGGCTATTGCCTCCAGACCGCACGATCATTGCAGTCAGGTCATTGGAGGTAAAAAAAGTTTGCCAATATTGCTCGTATGGCTGAGTCCAATTTCCCGGGCGAAACTGCTGTCCCGCGTACAGCGTATTATTATATAAAAAAAAAATTAATATCACTTTTTGTTTTCTCCGAGGAAAAAGGAAATGTGGCCAAATAATAGTAATGCGGTGTATCTTGCTGATAAGTAACCGATTTCCTAAAGTTAAAAGGAATATTGGCTAAATTAGAATAATGTATGTAATCATCATTATACCAATAACTTATTTCAACGTCGTTTATATTGTTGCGATTTTTGCTACAAGATCCGGATAAAATAAAAAAAACCGAAATGAGGAAAATACTCAAGGATAGTTTAATGTTCATGATGGATAGAGTTATAACAGGGCAATTACAAATATAAAACTAAATCACATTTATATTACAAATAAAACAGACCTGATTTATAAAAAATCTATGGGAGTTGCGGAAATTATACCAATTCACTCTTAATACCATGAGCCAGCAATTCTGCCCGCAGGGTAGCCACATAGGCACTTACAGTCGCTTGCGTCTCCGGCATCAGGGTAACTTTTGTGGTAAATGTCACATACCAGCTTGCCTTACCGTTTGTTTGCCGCACCTGCATTTTGCCTGTATAGCCACTTTTAGGTGCTTGCTCAATTTTAAATACCACTTTTTCGATTTCCGAGATCCGGTACCTCCTGAATGACAGATTGTTGATGATGAGCCATTCATCTTTCAGGATAAAAGGCGCTATTTTTTTATTCCGCAAAAGGAAGGTCACTAATAAAGCCAGGGCAATACCGCCCCCTATGATCCAAAATACCGGCTTACGATCCGGGTTGTCGTAATCTGTAGTGGTACTCAGCAGTGTTTCACTTGCTGCCGGGCTGAGCTTGCCCTGACTCGAAAGCTCCCTGATAGCATCACTCCTTAAATCTTCAGCGGTGGCCAGCCATTGAGCCGTAGCGGCATCTTTTATGGCATAAACCGCCTGTGGCATCAATTGAGAGCTACCCAGGTCATCAAAATAGAAGTAGCGGCTACCCGACTGCCAGACGTTACCATACCGGCTTTTTGCATCCCCTAAGGGCCGCATACCGGCTGCAGGTTCCTTCAGCCGCATCAAATGCGTACTCCGGCTCTGCAGGCCTGATTTATGTCCCCAGGATTCCCCGGCAGCCAGGTAATAGATCTGATCGCCACTCCGCAATACGTCCGGGGCAATTGTTTCAAAATTGTTTTGGGCAAAAGGATTTTTACCGGCACGTTCCACCTTTTCAGCTTCCGCATTATAAAAATAGATACCGTCTTTGGCAGCGAATAACACCTGGTTAGCATGCGCTAAATCTGCACTTAACAGGCGATAGGGTGCTTTTTTAACCTCAAAAGCATGCCCGTCAGCATAGACCATTCCCTGCTTTGCATCAATTAGGTAGGTATTCCTGGACGGGATATCCCCTTCAATATGCAGTTCATACACATCCTGGTGAGCAGCAAGGGGTAGTAATTTATCCTGGTAATAAATATGCTTACCATCCGAAAAATAAACGGTGCTTTCGTAATCCTCGCGGCCCGGCCTGCGCACAGCAACCGGCTTTATATTTTGCGGATCGGCGCCGGGTAATGGAAGCCCTTTATAAAAAACCTGTTCCCTATCGACCGCGATACCATAGCCCTCTTTGGCCTCGTAGCCGGTTTTGCTTTGCGGGAGCTTCTCCGCCGGGTACCAATAAGATTGGGGCTTACCATTCATACCCATACGCTCCCCTACCAGCTGTACGACTTCTGTAAGCGCCCATAAGGAATGATTACGCTCAGAATTCCGGCTGCAATAATAAGCTAAAGTGCCATCAGAGTAGTAGTTATTACCCAAAGCCTTTAAGGTGGCCGGGTTAAGGCCTTTCAAAATTATGTTGCCGGCATACACATTACGGTCATCATAGCCTATATGAGCATCTTCAAAATTATCCGGGAAAACTTTAAAGCTTGTGGCCTGTGCTCCCTTGACTTCGTAATATCCATTACTCGGCACCATGGCATATACTTTACCTTCATAAGTAGCAAAAACACCATTAAGCCGGGTCGCTTTTTTCTCGAAATCATAAGTATTTTCATTGCCCGAGAACATGGCAAACATTAAAGTAAACATGACCAGGAATAATAACCCTAGCGCAGCATAAATTATATAACGATATTTATAGAGCATATTAAAAAGAATTATTCAATAACAACTATCCATTTCAGGAAATAACTGATAAAGCAAATGACACAGGCAGCCAGGGCAATACTGTAAAAAATAGAACGCCGCCGCCGGAACGTTTCCTGTTGTGCTGCTTCGGGAAATTCTGGAAATTCATATACCTTATACCGGATCTTATTGTGCAATAGTTCTGCCAGGGCAAAAATACCGAACACTAAAAAACTCAATAAAGGAATGGGAAAATTAGGATTGCCCCGCCTACCTTTTCCAAAAATACCCACAAAAAAATTATAGATGGCGTGATGATGTTCCAGGTTACCGAAAGCCCAGAACAATACTATAGCTACCGGCAAACAGAGTCCGGCAAAGAACCAATTGTCTTGTTTATGCCACTTTGCGCGCTTAAGGTTTTCTGATGCTCCGGGCCGGGTGTAACTTATATAAGCGATAAAGGGTAAAGCTATAAAGCTTAACAGTCCTGAAAGTAGCCAAAGTAAATATTGCGTTGCGGTATAGCGCTGCGGCAGCAGCTGGTTGCCCAGTACTACCAATAATAAAAATAAAATCAGAACAGCAGCGATCAAAAGAAAAAGGAGTACCACCTGCTTTAATTTTATTTTCATACCTGATGTTGCTTTGATCCGGAAGTAAATATAAAGCGATTGCCCCAGGCGGTAAAGTTTATTTTTAACACCATATAACGCTTGCAGATAATCATTTACAGGCAGGGTAAACAATAGCCAGGTTCAATAAACCTAAAAAAGGTACCCCGGCCGGGTACCTTTAATGATGGCCATTATACTTTATGGCATAAAATATATAAAGCAACGCGCTTATTTTACCCGTTTACTTTTTACACACAGCGCGGCAAATACACCGTAGCCGCCTTCGATATTGGTGTACATCGAAGTCGGTTCTGCAAAAGGATTATGGCTTTCGCCATCGCCTTTTTCAACAGATTGCATATACCGGTAATAGGACTCACTTACATTGCTAATGTTCAGGATCACTTCCTCTTCACCATTATCTGTTTCCAGGAAAAAAGAGTAATTATATTTTATGGAGCCATCGCTTTGATGTTCCGGTACTGTTATTTCATCCATACTATTATAAGAGTAGTTCAGTTTTTTCACCTGGGCTACCGTACGCATAAAGCCAATCCCCTTTCCCGGGTCCCGGACCGTAACCGCTACTTTATATTCAGGCCGCCAATCGGGAGTATGAAAAGGGCCGCTGACTTCATAGTCGAAATCAAAATCTTCAGAGGGCACAGTAGTGATTGCTTTAAGCTCGAAAATATCCCCGTTACGGGCACTGACACTATAAGTTTCGCCAGGCAAAACCGGGAACTGGCTACGCAATGCGTAGAAAACAAACAAGCGGTTACCGCTACTCCAACCTTGATTTTCCACGACCTTAAGAAAAGCGAGGTTAACGCTTTGCCCATTATGCATCAATTGCACTTCGGCATTTTCCAGGTCAGCAAAATTGATTATTTTCTCTTTATGGGTGCTAACTCCCTTTGCCAGGCTTAGCGCAACAGTAATCGTATCTGCATCCGGGTTAAGGAAGCCAAAAAGCACCGCTGCATCATCCGTACGACTTAGTTGAATATTGTC
>Ga0256787_1000328_pt1 | contig 12480 bp, 9 predicted proteins | sample MC6MC0938MT_FD_189994 | JGI IMG/M metagenome (GOLD analysis project Ga0256787, IMG submission 189994) | Metatranscriptome of enriched soil aggregate microbial communities from Iowa State University, Ames, United States - MC6-MC0938-MT... | ecosystem: Environmental > Terrestrial > Soil >... | reverse complement strand
GCCTGCACCAGAAAAGCATCGGCATCGGCTGAACTGGCAAAGTGGGTAGCGGTGGCCATACCCATGTTTTCCCGGTTAATTACTACAAAGGTTTCCTCAGCACGGGAAACAGCTACTTTGCTTGGCCCGCCATGGTCGCTAACCGCGACAAAGTCAGACAATGCTGAGGCACTTACATAGCTATCCATGAGGTGTACATTCATCAGGGCGGCACTAAGGTCCCACTTTGAATTTCTCTTTCTGTAGCCGGCATCCAGGACAATGTTTTCGTAGTCGATCTTTCTATGCACCGCGTATTCAGCCGATAAAGCATCAGATCCGATAAGCACCCCACTTTCAAACGGTTCATAAGGATCTTTCGACAGCTTTTCGTCATCGGTCATATTAAAGAACTCGTTGCGCGCGAAAAGATCAAAGACCTTCTCGGTATCCATTGGAGTAGGGCTCCCAGGTATGCCATCCTGGCCGGCAGTTACGCCCTGTATTTTAAATTTCCGGGTATCACTAATCGGGGCGGTACCGTATTTAGACAGGTCAATATTTAAAGGTAAGAGGCGCTGACTGAATCGTAGCTGCCCGCCGGAATCAACGATCAGCTCGGTGCTATCAGCCGCATCCTTCCAGGAGACCTGCTGGTGGCTACGTTCCGGCAGCAGGGCTCCCCAGTTATCTTTATGGGATAGTGCTTCTGAAAATTTCGTGTCCAGGGGTACAGGGGCAATAGTCTCCGTACGTGTTTGTCCGAAGGTTTTGTCAAAGGAAACGGAAATACCGATACCCAGTATTTTGAAGGTACCTTTACCCTGGGCCCGCCATGGATTAGGGCCTTCCAGCATGAGGTTGATAAAGAGGGTAAGCAGTTCTTTACCTTTCCAGCGGATGCTGAAGAGTACGCCCATATCGGCGACAAAATAAAACGGGCTGAACTGGAATAGTATATCGAACCACAGCGCACCCAATACTTCAACTTTGCCCTTCAGCAAAATAGCTTTGGCCGCTACCTTGGCTCCGAACTGTACTGAATTGGAGGTAATGGCGACGCAAGCCTCAATACCTATACTCAGGTTTTTATCGCTGGCCAGCACCAGTGATAGCCGGCGTAGCTCGGGCAGGTTGAGGGGTGGTGGGGTATACCGGGGATGGAAGCCCCCTACCGACATCAGGAAGTTAGGCTTGTCGCCCCAATACAGGCGCAGGGCCATATCGCCCATTAATGGGAAAGTAAGTATTTTAGAATCGTAGATCGAAGCATCAAAAGACAGGTACTTGGCCGTGAAATCAATAATACCCAGGAAGTTGATCTGCAGTTTTAATACTGACTTATCTTCTGAAGGTAGTATGGCCCTTAGTACACCCAGTATGGCTAAACGTACCGGTTCCGGGAATTCCAGGATAATACCTAATTCGATGGTAATGAGCGTAGGTGTACCCCAGCCGATCTTGGCCATCGGGCCTACCATAAACTGGCCTTCCATTACCGGGAATGCCTGGCCTATGTTGCTGATGATAGTATCCTTATTATTAATAATATCTTTCGGGAAGAGAATACTATCCAGGGTTTTATCTCTCAACCCGGTTCTGAGCACATCCGGGTTCATGGTACGGTTGAGTCCCAGTAGCCCACCTAGCCCGGTAAGCGTAAAACCCATCCCTAACTGGATCGGGGAGAATTCTGCAGTGATAATGATCAACAGGGAGTAGCCTTCTTTTCCCCCGGGCAATTTAGTACTGATGATACCGATTGCTGAGAAGGAAATTTTGGAGAAGGTAAGTTCCAGGCCGCCGGTATAGGTCGAGGTTGCAGCATTATAATCCAGGAAACCGGCGCCTTTGACAGGTGGGGCATTGATGGCAAGGGCGACACCATCGGGGAATTTGAATCCGATATTCAGGTCGCAAACACCTAAGTTTGCATTAGCCGTGGGGAAGCTGATATCAGCTTTAATTCCTACATTATCCACGGACAAGGCTAAAACACCTAAATCAAGAGAAATACTTGCCCCACCTTTTATACTTAATGAGAGGTTTTCCAAATAAACGCCAAGTTTCATACCTTTGAACTCAACGGGGCCTATTTTCTGGTGTAGCGGAAAATTGAATACTAGTCCACCACTTGTATTAAAATGAAATCCATTTATGCTGTCCCAGCCAAATTTTAAATCAAATTTGCCGTTTGCACCATTAGGTAGTATTTTGTTGATAAAAGAATCTCCCTCTCCCCCAATAAAAAACTCAATGCCATTAAATTCTGTAAAAAAACCGTAATTGGCTTTTTCCATTTTATATTCAAGAAAAGAGTATACAGAAGATTTATTGATAGCAAACCTGGTACCTGTAGTACTGCCAACCAGATTATTATCATTATTTAATTTTGATAATAATAGAAGAATCCTAAATGATATGTCACTAAGAGAAGAAGGAAAGCTGATACCTGAATCCTTAATAGCAAACGCATCAACAGAAGCTGTTGCCTGAATGAACAAAAGCCAGTTTTTAATTTCAATATTGTAATTCCATTCCCCAAATAGCTTTACAACTAATCCGTTACCACCTTCTGAAGTAGGCGAAACAACTAACGAGGCTCCATAAGTAGTCGAATCAGAAGCATGGTGAATAACAGTTAAGGTCCTTTTGAGGATTGAAAAAGACTCCAGTGTAAATAGATTAGCATTTCGCTCATCTATACCATAATAAGTATCAAAACCTAAAGATTGAAAAAGCAGTTCCAGGCGCGGGAATAGCCTATCTGAAAATTCCTGGGCTTCGGCATCGGTATTTAATTCACCGGAAACCGGGTAGTAGAGTTCTTTAAAATACGCCACAGGATTTTTCAGCAGCTGGATAAGATTGCCTAAATGTATACTTGAACTATAGTGAGGTAACCTTACCCAGGGCTCATTTTCATATAATACAATATCTGTTGCGTCGTTAAGCTGATGTGGGGTAATAATGCCGAGGACAGATAGCACAGCATATACCTTTGGACTATGCGTCTCAATAAAACCACAAATAAGGTTATCGACTAGTTCCTTACCGAGCTTACCGAATTCTTCTTTGAACTTAGCCGTTACCCCTGCTCCGCTGAAACCACTCACAAGTGTAGCTATACTGTTAATGAAGTTTAAAAGTGATTTTGTCGTATCAAGCGCTGATTCTAAATCCTCGAAACTATCGGGAGGATTCTGTATAAGATTCTTTAGATCAGCGATAAGTTCTTCAATGTCACTGAGAGTGACTATGAAATCGGCAAGCAGAAAGCCTTCTACCTGATCAAAATCCCAACCATAATTTCTAAAAAATATCTTGGCCTTATCCACGCTTTCAATTGCGAACTCTATTGGAGTTACAACTGCCTCTATAGCCTCAAGTAACCTTTTCTGATAATTTATGTTTGCCATAATCTTACTTTATTTTGGTATTTTCTAAGTGCTACTTCTAAATATTTACTATTTTTTTGTTACGCTTCGCAAAAGAATAAGGTGTATACATAAACCGCATAGTATAATGAAATTTGGAATCATATGGGCCCAAAATCGGGATATCCCTCCAGAACCCTCAAAAAAACCCTTATGATAGACATAAATCCAAAAGCGAGACTCCGTAAATACATAAAAGATGCAGATATAGAAAGAAACGGAGAGAAGGATCTTCGAGCTCTTCAGCGGCAGGTTCCTCCGGTTAAAAAAGACACCTATAACTATTGATGTGATAATACTATAAATTGATATTAACAAAAGCGAACCCCATGTAATGATTGCTTTATCGTATGCACCACCTCCCCAATCAGCAAATGCAACATTGGGCATAAAGCATATAGCCAATATTATTCCGATTATGTATTCCAAGTTTTTCATAGTAACAACTTTATAAGTTAAAATATTTTATACTTAAGAATAAAGATAAAATACAATAAGTAAAAGCCTCTATTCATTTAACTTGGGCTTAATATGAAATTCCATGTTGATTTGGTGAATAGTATAAGGAAGGCCGTTATTCATTTCTGATGAAAACAGATAATCTTTTCGATCGTCATCTGCTGCCCACCATAATTGATGATACACGTATTGAATTGTGTTACCGCTATTAACTTCAAGTTTTATATCGCCCATATTATTTACTCCTACAATATATTCCCCGCCTTTACTTCCTTTTTGATAAAGCTTTTTGTGATTATCTAAATTCTTATCATATTTATCCAGCGTGTAACCATTTACCTGGCTAGGTACATAAGGAATTGCATCCATTCGTTTGATCGGATTTATTCTGTAGTGCCAATCTTCTACCGGATTTGGTTGCTCATTTAATGTTGGCCAGAAAAGTACAGTTCTCTTATATGAACTATTCCGGTCAAAAGTAACCGGACTCAGTTTACTCCGGTGGTTTAATGGCCCAGTAATTGGAACTGGGGGAATATTGAAATAATAGGTACCTAGTGCTATCTGCAATTTTTGTTCATCCAGATTTCCCCAACCATATACTACTGAAATATCTTTGGGTTTATCCAGATTATAAGTATGATAATAGATGGAGTAAGCTTGTTTTGTGGGAAGTCGCTTTCCTAGTGAAGCTTCAGCCGCAGAAACTTCATTTTTACTGCTGCTGGCACATAGGGCTGCCACTTTCATTCTCATACCAGATGTATCAATTTGATCGTTATAAGGCCTCTTGGCCCAATATTCCATAACATTGCTATATGCATAGTGAACATCACCGCCTAATAATATTATTCTTGGCTGGGTTACAACTGGATAGTTCCTTTTTGCCAAGGCTGCAAATAAGCCTTCATATGCTTTTTTGTCAACGGACCAATGTTCAAAATCCAAAGTTTCTGCAGATAAAATTGTGCTTTTCCCAAATAATTTTCTATTCTCAACTTCGTTTACTCCAATTACCGGAGTAGGAGCAATAACAAACGTAAGAGGTTTGTTCTTATTACTACCAGGCAATTTAACCTGTATATTGATCGCTTCATCACTCATTAATCCGGATATACCGTCCAATTCATTATTAAACACACGCATCGTTCTGGTGTCTAAGATTAAAAATTCGTATTTGCCTGGAACTTCATAATAATAGTGCCAATTCATACTACCAATATTACCATTCGATTTATGCGCCAATTTTGGAGGCGTAGTTTTAACTAATTCCGGCAATACAATGTTTGAAATTGCCTCCCAAGTCGCAGTATTATCCGGGAAGAGGAGCAGACTTTGTATATTATTTAGTAAAGCGTTTCCAGGATTTCCCGACAAGTAATCTTCCGGTTTATTTCCCCAATCCTGGAAAATTGAATATGCAGCTAAACCGCTGGTACAAATTCTTTTTCCTAAACCGGATCCATCAATAGCCTCTTCAAACCATTTGCCATTAAATAGAAAATCGTCAGTCACTTCGTGATCATCAAAAATCATGTAAGTAGGGATATTAGCAAGTATGTAAGGAATGGCCGTTCGGATTCCTTTGAAGAAAAATCTTAGTCTATCACATTGCTTTCCATAAGATTCAAACTCGCTTGTTTTCCGCTCAAATTGTATATTTGGCGTATTTATTCCCTCCAGAATAATTGTTTCTTCATTGGAGGTTTGCGTTCCTGGATATACTTGAGCAAAATCAGGTAGTTTTAAAGAACTGTAATCATCCGGGTCATCCAGCTCCCAAAGATGGGCTGACCAAACCATGCAATACATGATAATAAACTCACGCAATTTTACAAGGTGAGATCCGGCATCTTCTTCATCGACTGAAAACTTGGCTACGTTTACAATATTATGCCCTCTCTTTCCCGGAGCTGTTTTACTATTATCATATCCCAGAGGCACTAAATTCTCATCCCAGCCAATAAGTAGATCCGCATATTTGTCGATCATGTATAACAAAACATCTGACACATCATCGGCGTAAATCTGATCTCCTGTTAAAAATAACATTTGGGGCCTTTTTTCCAATATCGGCGGCAATGGAGGCATTGCCAGATAGGATTGAGTTGTAGATATTAAAATTTTTACAGCATGTTCCAGTGCATCAGGACCTTCTCCATGCGGCTTGCGGCAGGAAGCATGCAGGATTCTTAAATCCTCATACTCTTCGGCAGGGAGAACAAAAGTGGGAAGCGCTGTAAGTGCATTATCATTAAGCGTTGGGTGTTTAAATTTAGGATATAGCTCGGTTCCAACTTGTAAATATATTCTGTTAGTAGCCATATTAACCAGAAAAAATGGGCTGTTTCCTCCGTCGTCAAACTCTATATTATAACCATACAATACGCCTCTCTCCAAAGGAGTATCTAGATTTAGTGTCACTACATTAACATATAAATTGTTCCCGATACGACGAAAGAGTGACGGAGTAGCATTAGATCCCATCTTTTCGCTGTTATTCGGAGTATTCTTGTCATATTTATAGACATGGATCTTTGCACTACACTGCTCCTTAGTTGCCAAAAAAATACTGACACTTGTCGGTGTTACTTTTCTTAAGATTGGACCTACCAGCAGAAAAGGAAGATCATATAATTCTTTGCGAACCCAGGCCATACTCAATTAATTTAGACGTAATCAAAAAATTAAGAAATTCACTCCTATAAAATTCTCATTTTCCTGCTTAAATAACGCGAAATAAGCACCCATATATATCTGTAATTTTCTCAGGGTTTTACCCCTGCTCATCTCAGGGTTTTATCTATAAATATAAAACTTTAATTACTATATAGCAAACTATCTTCCAATATCAACCTATTAGAAATTAGCCGATTTAAAATGTGTTAAAATAAACAATAAATAGCCGAATCTTTATGTTCCTCTGAATAAATGCTTTATTTTTAATCAAGCACCTGTAAAACAACCATAACCTGTTAAAAGAGCATGAGATTATCCTCCCAAAAGATTCCTGTAACCATAGCCTATGCCGAAGATCATGTAGCCGTAAGAAGATCCATCACCACCTACCTGCACAAGCTGGGCGGTATTGAAGTAGTAGCAGAAGCCGGCAACGGTAAAGAGTTAATTGAAAAAATAGAATCCCGCGGCATCGTACCGGATGTATGCCTGATCGACCTCAAAATGCCGGTATTAAACGGCTTTGAAACGGTACCTCTTCTGCGGCAAAAATGGAAGGATATAAAAATACTGGTGCTCAGTGCCTTTGAAGAAGAGCTCTACGTGGTAAAAATGCTCCGGGCAGGCGTTAATGGCTACCTGTCCAAATCCTGCGAACCGGAAGAAATAAAAGAAGCCATCCTGGCCATTAATGATCAGGGCCGCTACTACTCAGAGCTCTACCTGCAACACATAGCACTGGCAGCCGAACAAGACCGGAAACAGCCGGCAAAATTTTCGGAAAGGGAGCGGCTTTTCCTCATCCATAGCTGCAGCGACCTGACCTATGCTGAAATTGCCCGGAAAATGAAATGTTCTATAAAAAGTGTGGAAGGCTACCGGGACAACCTGTTTAAAAAGCTGGAGGTCAACAGCAGGATCAGCCTAGTGCTCTATGCCATCAAGTCGGGACTGGTACCGCTGGAAAATAACCCGATGTGATTGTTTCCAATAAAAAACGATTTAAAACAAAAAAGCAAATCAAAAATTTGATTTGCTTTTTTGTTGCAGAAAGAAGATGTCAAAGTCCGAACCTTTTTGAATAGGATTTGAAAGCAATCCAGCAATTTAGAAATCAAAGTTTAAAGTACTAAAAATCCTTTCTTGCAGCATTAGATATGGTCAAGTCCCACCTTGGCACACGCCAAATACCACTATAGTAGCGGGGGTTGTATTATATCTCATTGATTGAGATAGCGATCGAAGCTATTGAAAGAAACTTTCACTACGCTTTCCAACACTACCATTTTTTAAAATAGGGTATCCCAAACAGATATATGTGATTTTATTTTTGGATTTTGCTCGCCTTGAAGTATCCTTTAATATGTAAACCTCAACTTCCTGAATCAAGTATTTTTGCCCATTATCTCTTGTTATAATATCACCTACCTTAAATGGACAATGCTTTGTTATGATTTCTGATTTCAGGCTGTCCACATGAGCCTCTAAATTCAATATATGTGATGCAATTGAATCAGCATTTTCCAAAGCTTTCTTCTGTGATTTATATGCTTCAACAAGTTTATATAGAACGTTAAGAGTAGCCACACTCTCTTCTGTGGGCTTTATTTTATAAATCGATTCGTCAATTATTTTTTTGAGCTCGTGTAAGAGCAGCTTAAAAGTCAGAGATGCTTTATGTTTTAATGAGCAATTTTGAAACTCATATTGGTACAATTCAAAAAGCAGTCGAACAATTAATGCTCCCCAATCATCCAACGTAATCCACTCATTTGCTGAAATGAATTTTTTAAAGTGTGCCCTTATTTCACTTTCTAAGGATTTAGCCAATGGTGTTATAATGGTATCTATTACATCTAAATGAAAAGGAGAATTACCTAATATTTCTTTTTTTCTTCTATACAGATTAGAAGAAAAACCGATCTTATAAAAATCTGCGCCTCTTACTTTGATAAGGTAAGTCTGAGGTTTTTTAAATTGCTTATTTGCCGTTATTCGCTCAATTAGCGTTCCCTCTGTGAACAACTGTCCATTATACCTTACTTTTCTCGGTTGACCCACCTGAAGAAGTTCAAACCCAAGCTTTTTTAATAACGCTGGCTTAGGCCAATTGGGAGCTTTAATATGTAAGTTTGGAGGTACTTCACAAATCTTTCTGGATTTTACTTCGTCAGTATCAAATCCTTCGAAATTAGCGTGAGCTTCTTGTGCTTCTAACTTTGAGTTTGCTTGTATAAACCAATCTTCTTCATGTCCAGCAGTGTAGCACCAAAAAATAAATTGGGCTTTTATTGTTTTTTACTTTCAGCAATAACCATTTTCTAAATGTTAATACTCGAAATTATGAATATTTACATTCGAATTGCTGGTATAGCGATTTCTGTTCTAAAGTGCTTGTAAATAAATATGTTTCTTTATCGTGCAGTTTAATGAATAATATTTCCTCTTACAGTGTTCAAGTACACTCCCACCTGGCTGCACTTTTAAAGAGAAGGCGACTCGAACCTTAAATAGTTTATAATGAACGAAATAGAAAAAGTTAGCAAAATAAAATAAACGACAAAACCCGCTATGATAGCGGGTTTTCTTATTTGCAGAGAGGAAGGGATTCGAACCCTCGATACAGTTGCCCGTATACTACCTTTCCAGGGTAGCTCCTTCAACCACTCGGACACCTCTCTCTGTGATTGGGTTGCAAATATAGCAGTTTTTCCAGAATTCATAATAAAATATTTACTTTTGCTGTCATTAACATCATGATGCAGCTTCCTCAAGGCAAAAAAATATTCTTCGCTTCCGATTTTCACCTCGGCATCCCCGACAAAGCCGGTAGCCTGGCACGGGAAAAAAGAATCTGTGCCTGGCTGGACAGTATCAAAGCAGAAGCCCATAAGATCTATCTCCTCGGGGATATCTTCGATATGTGGTTCGAATACCGCAACGTAGTCCCTAAAGGCTACACCCGCCTGCTGGGCAAACTGGCTGAGCTAACCGATGCCGGCATCTCCATAGAAGCCTTCGTAGGCAACCATGACCTCTGGATGCGCGATTATTTTACTGAAGAACTCAATATACCCATCCACTTCGGCCCTATAAAGATCGAAGTAAACGGTAAAAAATTCTTCCTGGCCCATGGCGATGGCCTCGGACCCGGCGATAAAAAATATAAATTTATCCGGGCGGTAATGGCCCACCCCTTCTCCAAATGGCTTTATTCCTGGTTTTTACACCCGGATTTAGGCCTGGGCCTGGCTAATTACCTCAGTCGCCGCGGCGCCAAACACGAAGGGCAGCACGACGGGGCCTTTAAAGGAGAAGACCGGGAATGGCTGATCCTCTTCGCCAAAGATTATTTACATAAAGAACACATAGATTACTTTATATTTGGGCACAGGCATCTTGCCCTCACCATACCCCTGGCTAACCAAAGTTTATACGTCAACCTGGGGGACTGGATCAACTACAACTCTTACGGCGTATTTGACGGGCAGGCTTTTTCACTGAATTATTTTAATCCTAATGAGTAAGCGTTTTGTTATTATCCGCCATGCCAAATCCAGCTGGGCCACTTTAGGGCAGGCCGACTTTGATCGTCCCCTGAATGATAGAGGACAGAAGAATGCCCCGGAAATGGGTAAACGCCTGCTGCAATACGGCCTGGTACCCGACCTTATCCTCTCCAGCAGCGCAAAGCGCACCCGGCAGACGACCAAAGCCCTCACTGAAGCGATGAACTTTAAAGGCAAAACAGAATGGTTGGAAAAACTTTATCACGCGCCGGTCGAAACGATAGAAAGCGTGATCAGCAGCGCCGATGACGAATACAATACAATATTCATCGTTGCACACAATCCCGGGCTTACCCAGTTTTTGATTGAACACGGAGATCGTTTTATTACCGATAATATGCCCACCTGTGCCATCGCGGCATTTGAGCTGGAGGCCGATAGCTGGACGGACTTTCACAAAGCCGGTAAAAGCATTATCCAATACGACTTCCCGAAAAATACAGTAATCGAATAATACTATGGAAACAAATAATGACTATATAGAAAGCCTGAAAGGTTTATATGAGCAACAGTTCAATGAGCCGGCCAGCGAGGTATCCACTATAGCCCCTTCCGGCTCTGACCGTATGTATATACGCCTCTCCAGCGAAAAGGGCAGTGCTATTGGTGCTTATAGCAGGAATGTAAAAGAAAACAATACCTATTTCTATTTTACCCGGATCTTTAAAAAAAATAATTTACCGGTACCCGAATTGTTTCTTCAGAGTAACAAGAACATGTGCTACCTGATGGAAGACCTCGGATCGGACTCCCTGCTGGACCTCCTTTTAAGAGAGGGAAAAACGGATGAAGTAAAAGCTTACTATGAACAAGCTGTTGAAGACCTGGCACGTTTTCAGTGGATAGCAGGCGGGGAAATAGATTATACCATGTGCTACAGCACGCAATATTTCGACAACAAAGCGATCCTTGCAGACCTGAATTATTTCCGCTATTACTTCGCTGATGTACTGAAAATAGACTATAACAAAGCGATGCTCCAGGACGAACTGGAAGAATGGGCCAAAAACCTGGATGCTGAAACGATCAAAACATTTATGTACCGGGACTTCCAGAGCCGTAATATCATGATAAAAGACGGGCAGCTCGGCTATATCGATTTCCAGGGGGGAATGCGCGGATTACCCCACTACGACCTGGTATCGCTTTTATGGCAGGCCAAAGCCCAATTGCCTAAGGACTGGAAAACGCACCTGGAAAGGCAATACCTGAAAGCGATCAAAGCATCCAAAGATATCCCTGATTTTGATGAACTGCATTTTATGCGCGTTTACCTGGAATGCGTTTTACTGCGTATCATGCAAACCCTGGGCGCTTACGGATTGAGAGGATTGATTGAACGCAAACAACATTTCCTCTCCAGCATTTACCCGGCATTGCAGCAATTGCAGGAATATCTCAACGACTATTCTCATATCATCCGCTACCCTGAATTGGCAAGGGTTTTAGGAGAAATCGTAAAGCCACAGATCGTAGAACGCTTTTATACGCCTAAACAAAACCCGGAGCAACCCTTACAGGTACGCATTTATTCTTTTTCCTATAAAAAAGGATTGCCGGCGGACGTTTCTGATCATGGCGGCGGTTTCGTTTTTGATTGCCGCGGCATATTGAATCCGGGCCGGTTCGAACCCTATAAGCACCTTACCGGCCGGGACTTCCCGGTACAGGAATTCTTACAGGCGCAAACCTTAATGCCTTCCTTCCTGGACAACATTTTTGCGACGATAGACATTACCGTAAATGATTATTTAAAACGTGGCTTTGATCATTTAAGTATCAGCTTTGGCTGTACCGGCGGGCAACACCGCTCGGTATATGCCGCAGAGCAAACGAAAAAGCACCTGAAATCAATTTACAATATAGAAGCTGAAGTATTACACCTGGAACAGGATCCCAACGATCACAAAAGGAGATAACAGCACATTGCATTAAAACAATATTCCAACAGAATAATGGAAAAAATAGGTAATAAAATATTAAACCTGGAAGCTTTAGAGCAAATCGTGCTTCAAAAAAGTGCGATCAGTATTGATCCTGCTACTTTAACGGAAGTTGAAGCTTCCCATACTTTTCTAAAGAATTTTGCCAAAGACAAACTGATCTATGGCATCAATACAGGCTTTGGCCCTATGGCCCAATACCGGATTGAAGATGAAGACGCAAGACAATTGCAGCTCAACCTCATCCGCAGCCACAGCTCCGGTATGGGTACTTTACTCACACCCGACCAAAGCCGGGCGCTGATGCTGGCCAGGCTCAATACCTTATTACGGGCCTATTCCGGCATCCATCCCGAGCTCATTGCGTTAATGACCGACCTGATCAATGCGGAGGCTTACCCCTGCGTATTCCAG
>Ga0256787_1000321_pt1 | contig 12546 bp, 13 predicted proteins | sample MC6MC0938MT_FD_189994 | JGI IMG/M metagenome (GOLD analysis project Ga0256787, IMG submission 189994) | Metatranscriptome of enriched soil aggregate microbial communities from Iowa State University, Ames, United States - MC6-MC0938-MT... | ecosystem: Environmental > Terrestrial > Soil >... | reverse complement strand
TTTTTATTGATGCAAAATATCATTATTTCACTCTTGTCCAGGTCTGTGTTTGACCGAGCATCGGCGTACCTACATAGCCCCGCAAATGCAGCAGCTTATCACTTTTCATGGTGATAATGCCATCGTAGTATTTACCCTGCCCGGGATGGTAGATCCGCCCACTTTCATAAGTTTTAGTATCTTTTTTCTTGAAGGCACTTAGGATTTTTGTGCCGATTCTTTGCTGCACTTCGGGTTTTGTACTTTTTACCCATATGATCTTCCCTTCATAAATACCCGCACTGGTTTTGTAAATTTCGACCTGGGCGTCTTTATCCTGGGTAAGCCATACACCCGCAGGTTCCTGGGCATACGCCATAAAAGCCCATAAGGATAGCAATAAGCTGAATACTGTTCTTTTAAGTGCCATTGTCATGATCTGTTTTTTCGTACGTTTCAAAAAACGATATTGGCAGATCAAATATTTTGTAAGGCCTGTAAAATTTGTTTTAAAATATGGAGCCTCGATCCTTTTCAAAGATGCTTTTTTACTAATTTCGGGTCTAAAGTTTTATATATGTCTATATTCACAAAAGTTATCAATGGCGAATTGCCTTCTTATAAAATCGCGGAGAATGACACTTTTTATGCTTTCCTGGATATCTTTCCTTTGAGAGCGGGCCATGTTTTGGTGGTGCCGAAGCAGGAAGTAGATAAGATCTGGGATGCACCAGCCGATGTGTTAAGCGGGTGGCTGAATTTTGCACAGCCGATAGCCAAAGCCATTGAAAAGGCTTTCCCGGAGTGTAACCGTTGCGGCCTGAGCGTTGTAGGGATTGAGGTGCCGCATGCCCATATGCACCTGATCCCGATCAGCTCTGCCGATGACCTGAACTTTACCAATCCTAAGCTGAAATTAACAGAAGAGGAGTTCAAAGCAATTCAGGCTAAAATTATTGCCCATTTATAATGTAACTTTGCACAAATTCTGAAAATTTAAAAATGGCGAAGAAAAGTAGTCCTTTTTGCTCTTTTTGTGGAAGAGCAGAGCAGGAAGTAGAGTTGTTAATTACAGGAGTACACGGAAATATATGTAATGATTGTGTGCGCCAGGCTAATTCAATTATTGTAGATAGTAACGGCGAAGGGGCGGTTAGCCCGGCACAGGCAAAATATGATGTCAATCAGCATAAGGTATTAAAGCCAAAAGAAATCGCGGCTTTCATGGACCAGTATATCATTGGCCAGGACGATGCAAAAAAAGTAATGGCAGTAGCCATGTACAATCACTATAAGCGCCTGAAGCATGTGGTGGAAGACGATGTTGAGATTGAAAAGTCCAACATTATCATGGTAGGAGAAACCGGTACCGGTAAAACGTTGATTGCGAAGACTGTTGCCCGTATCCTTCAGGTGCCTTTTGCCATAGCCGATGCTACAGTGTTTACCCAGGCCGGCTATGTGGGCGAAGATGTGGAGAGCATCCTTACGCGTTTGCTGCAAGCCTGCGATTATGATGTAGATGCCGCGCAGAAAGGGATTGTTTATATCGATGAGATCGATAAAATAGGCCGTAAAAGTGATAATCCTTCCATCACCCGTGACGTAAGCGGGGAGGGTGTGCAGCAGTCTTTATTGAAATTACTCGAAGGCTCTGAAGTATTGGTACCACCGCAGGGTGGCCGTAAACACCCGGACCAGAAAATGATCAAGATCAATACTCAGAATATCCTGTTCATCTGTGGCGGTGCCTTTGAAGGAATTGATAAAATGATCGCGCGCCGTATCGAAACCAGCTCTATAGGGTTTAAATCACCTACAGAGAAGAATAAGTTTGACCGCAGCAACTTATTGCAATATGTGAATGCGCAGGATTTAAGAGCATTCGGCCTGATCCCTGAATTGCTGGGCCGTTTACCGGTGGTTACTTACCTGAACCCGCTGGATAAAGAAGCTTTGAAGCGTATTTTGACAGAGCCCAAAAATGCTTTGATCCGCCAGTATAAACGCTTATTCGAATATGAGAATATTGATCTTAAGGTAGATGAGGATGCTTTGGAGTATATGGTCGATAAGGCTTATACCTACAAGCTCGGTGGCCGCGGATTGCGTACCATTTGCGAGATGATCCTGACGGATGCCATGTTTGAATTGCCTTCAGAAGAGCATGCCGGCAGCTTTACCATAACACTGGAATACGCAAAAGAAAAGCTGGAAAAATCCAAGCTGGACATCTTAAGAACAGCTTCTTAAGCGGGTTTTGCCGGATTTTAAACTATAATGAATTGCCTCTGCAGCAGCAGGGGCAATTGAAGTTTTTACTACTAACTGATGAAAACATGGAGCTGTTTATTGCAGACTGTTTATATATAGATGAAGCCGGGGAGATGGGCCGGGGGGTATATACCAATGCTCCATTGGAAGCGGATGCGATCATAGAAATATCACCGGTATTAGTGATGAGCGCTGAAGAGCGGGCACATTTAGACCAGACGAAGCTCCATGACTATATATTCGAATGGGGACCAGCATTAGATCAATGTTGTACCGCATGGGGCTATATATCCCTGTACAACCATAAATTTGGCTCTAATTGTGAGTACTATATGGATTTTGAAAGACAGGTCATTATGATACGAACAGTGCGGGATATCGAAGCAGGCGCAGAACTGTTCATTAATTATAATGGCGACTGGGATGACCAATCGCCACTATGGTTTGATGCTCAATAAAGGATCTTATTTTTTGCCGGCAAATCTTCCGTAAATAAAGAGAACCAGACAGGTACCTACGATAGAGGTAACATAGCTGCCAATGTTATAGCCAGTGATGCCATCGCCATTCCATAACATTTGTCCTATCCATCCGCCTAACATAGAACCTACAATACCCAGGATAATCGTTAGCAAACATCCTTGAGGTTCATTTTTGCCGGGCATGATCGCTTTTGCAATAACGCCGGCAATACCACCGAAAATAATCCAGAAAATTACGTTGCCCATGTTTTTAGTTTTTTAGGTGAATGATATAATTTATTGTTTTGTTGTTGCGCTAAAAATAAGCAGGAAAACAATAATTTAAAAGCCTTTCCTGTTAAAAAACATTAGCAAACGGATTTCAGTCAATTATTCCTATCTTGCGGAGACTAAAGAATAAAGTCTTCCATGAAAGCGGTTATCCCTTTGGCGGGTGCTGGCACCAAGCTCCGGCCCCACACTTATACACAACCCAAAGCTCTCATCCCTATTGCAGGGAAAACAATTTTAAGCGTCATCATCGATCAGTTGCTGAACAGCGGGGTAGACGAATTTATTTTTGTGATCGGCTATCTTGGCGATAAAATCCAGGATTATGTTACCAAGACCTATCCTGACCTCAAAAGTCATTTTGTACACCAAAATGACCGGAAAGGTACCGGCCATGCGGTTTGGTTAACCAAAGAGGTCGTTGGCGATGACGAAATCATCATTATGTATGGCGATACGATTTGTGATTTTGATATAGACCGGGTACTGCACAGTGCCGGTTCTGAAGCCGGGGTAAGAAGAGTAGACAACCCCGGGAATTTTGGGGTAGCGGAAATAGGTACGAACCAGGTGGTCAACCGGCTGGTAGAAAAACCTTTAATCCCTAAATCCAATATGGCATTGGTAGGCATCTTTAAAATTAAAGAAACCCGTTTATTATTTGATACGCTGGATTATTGTATTGAAAACAGCATCGGTACTATAGACGATGAATACCACCTTACGGAAGCATTGCAAATGATGATCGCGCAAGGCTGGAAAATGAGCGCCTTTAAGGTCAATAACTGGTTTGACTGTGGTAAGAAAGAAACGCTTTTAGAAACTAATGCCATCTTATTAAAGTCCTATGTTCCGGACTCCTCGCTTAAAGCCCGCTTCCCTAATGCGGTAATTGTGCCGCCGGTAAGTATCGCTGAAAACTGTGTGATCGAAAACGCGATCATCGGACCTAACGTGACCATAGGGGAACATACCAGTATCTATGCTTCCATTGTCAGCAATTCCATTATAGGTTCTTATGCAAAGCTGGAAGAGGTAGTACTGAAATCTTCAATCATTGGCAGCGATGCCTTTGTAAGAGGGATGAGCCAAAGCCTGAATATAGGCGACAATACAGATATAGATTTTGGTAACAGAGCACAATGATTTTATGAAATTTGAAAATAGAATTACCCAACTGTTCAATATAGACTACCCGATTATCCAGGCAGGTATGATCTGGGCCTCGGGCTGGAAACTGGCCTCGGCGGTAAGTAATGCCGGCGGCCTGGGACTTATCGGCGCGGGAAGTATGTACCCTGAAGTATTAAAGGAGCACCTGGCCAAGTGCAAAGCGGCTACAGATAAACCTTTCGGCGTTAACCTGCCCCTGCTTTACCCCGATATTGACCAGCATGTAAAAAATATTATTGAAGCCAGGGTGCCTATCGTTTTTACTTCAGCAGGTAATCCTAAAACATGGACTAATATCCTTAAATCAGAAGGGATAAAAGTCGTGCATGTCGTGTCGAGCGCCAAGTTTGCTTTAAAAAGCCAGGATGCAGGTGTAGATGCAGTTGTAGCCGAGGGCTTTGAAGCCGGAGGTCATAACGGCAGGGAAGAAACGACGACTTTTTGTTTGATTCCCAATGTAAGGGCCAATATTGAGATCCCTTTAATTGCTGCCGGTGGTATTAGTTCCGGCAGAAGTATGTATGCTGCAATGGTATTGGGAGCAGAGGGTGTACAGATCGGGAGCCGTTTCGTGGCCAGCGAGGAGGCCAGTAGTCATATGAACTTCAAGCAGGCAGTAATCGAAACACAAGAGGGAGGAACCCAATTATCTTTAAAAAAGCATACACCGGTACGCCTGATCAGGAATAAGTTTTTTGAAAGTGTCTTCCAGGCAGAATCCGGAGGGGCTTCCCTGGAAGAGCTGGAACTGTTATTAGGCAGGGGCAGGGCCAAAAAAGGAATGTTTGAAGGCGACCTGGAGGAAGGCGAGCTGGAAATAGGCCAGGTCAGCAGTATGATCAATGATATTTTACCTGCCGCAACCATTGTGTCGCGGGTATGGGAAGAATTCCAGGGCGCTAAAACACAGCCATTTTTTAATCTTTAATTTGTTTTGATATTTAATTCTAAACAATTAACTTTACTTCCTTATCGAAAATTAGTATAAATTATAGTTATACCATGAAATATTTCATAAAATTAACCGCCTTAGCCCTTGTTCTTGGATTTGGCTTTACCGCTTGCCAGAAAGATTATACCCCGACGCCAGGTATAGAACTGCCCGATCCGCAAAATCCATTAAGCGGCACTTTCTCTTGTCTGGTTGACGGGCAACAGTTTAAAGCGGAGGCTAAAACGTATAGCTATGATGCCGATAACAAAATCCTGGTTATGCAAGGCACTAAATATGCCGAAAGCAGGGAGTCGGGTGTCTATCAACAGATCGTGATCACAATTCCAAACTACGATGGCGGTAAGCGCTATAATATTACCGGTGCCGCTAACATTACCTATATCGTGACCAACGAACTGGGTAGCGTGTCTACCTATAACGCATTAAGTAATGAGAACTACTATGTGCAAACAGAAGGAACCTACAAAGGTGCCTTTAACGTGGTAGTGGCTAATGCATCAAACAGTACGGAACGTGTTATCATTTCAGAAGGTAAGTTCGAATTTGAATAATAAATAATTTTAGTAAATTTTAAAACCGATATACCCATATTACGGGTTATCGGTTTTATTTTTAGGTGTAAAAATTTCCAGGATGAATACTACGTCGCAAAAGAAAGACTCTGTTTTAAACTTCATTATTTCAGCATTGGTAGGAAGTTTCTTTATCTTTTCTGCCATTACCAAGATACTCCCCATAGAGAGCTTTGAGTTTACGCTTAAATCCCAGTTGGGCTTTTCAGATTTTGCCTCGGCATATTGGGCACGCTTTTTTGTGGGCTTCGAGGCCGGACTCGGCCTTTTGCTATTGGCTAATATTTTCGGGCGGAGTAAATGGGTCATTAAGATGTCTTTTGGCATGGTCGTTGCCTTTACGGTACACCTGGCGATCTTGTATGCCCGCCTGGGGAATGACGTGAATTGTGGCTGTATGGGCGACCGGTTTTATATGCCCCCTTTACAATCCATTTTGAAGAACGTGGTTTTATTGGTGTTACTGGCGATTGTCTGGAAAGGAGCAAAACGTAATAACAGCAATACGCAAAACTGGATAGCCAGTCTGTTGCTGGCGGCGCTGGTGAGCATCCCTTTTATCCTGTTTCCCTATCAAACGAAAGTATTGAAAATAGAGAAGATCTACCAGGCAACAGAAGCCCACCGGATACCGAAAGAAGAACTCCGTAAAGGAAAACATTTCGTTGCATTCCTCAGCCTTACCTGCTCCCACTGTATGGTAGCGGGAGAAGAACTAAGCAAATTGAAAAAAGAAAACCCGGATATGCCTATCTATGTGCTTTTCGGGGATGTAGAGCGCGACTCTGTAAGAGCAGAGATGCTGGACAATTTTATCAAAGAAGCCAACTTTGAAGGCTTGCCATATAGTTTTATCGCTAATAAAGATTTTATAGAATTATCAGGAGGGAGTGTTCCAGCACTATTCTGGATCGAAGACGGCAAGATTATACGCAAACCAGGTGTGAGCGAATTAAACGCGAAAGAGATAGAACTTTGGTTGAACCGGAAAAATTAAGCGGGTATGGCAGATAAGAAGTATATAGATATTGAGCAGATATTTAAAGATAAAAACCCGGCAGCTTACAAATGGACCCCTAAATTTTTGATCAATTATATCAAGCGGGTCGTGCATGAGGACGATGTGAATCGTTTTGAAAATGCGAACCATGATAAATTTGAATTTGACTACCTGGATGCTGCATTAAAAGAAGTATCGGCCAAAATTACCTTTTCAGGTCTTGAAAATGTGCCGCGTTCGGGTGCTTGTATTATTGCCTCCAATCACCCTTTGGGGGGCATTGATGGTATGGCCTTGTTGCAGATAGTGGGTACGGTGCGTAAAGACCTGAGCTTTCTGGTCAATGATATCCTGACGCAACTGGTGAACTTTGGTAAATTGTTTGTTCCTGTAAATAAAGTGGGCGCTACTTCCGGGCAAAACCTCAGGCGTATTGATGAAGTTTACGCTTCAGAGGGCGTTACCATGATATTCCCTGCGGGTTTGGTAAGTCGTAAGATTGAGGGTAAGATCCAGGACCTGAAATGGAACCGGAGCTTTATTAAAAAAGCCATGCAATACAATCAACCGGTTGTGCCGGTCCTGGTGAACGGCAAGCTCAGCCCTTTCTTTTACCGCTTCAGTAATTTCAGGAAATCGATAGGGATAAAGGCTAATATTGAAATGCTCTACCTCGTCAATGAATTGTATAAGCTCCGGAACAATGCTACTCATATTGTATTCGGAAAGCCCATACCAGCTGCAGTGTTTGATAAAAGCAGGACGGCGGATGAGTGGGCCGAAGCAATGCGACAATTTGTTTACGAGTTGAAAGATCGCCCGGATCTGACTTTTAAAGAGTATATCGACAACAAGTAATAAGAGATACAAAAAATAGCCGCTCCAAACCGGAGCGGCTATTTTTTGTAAAAGGATAAGATCACTTTTATTTGATCACTTCCAGTTTCCTGATCACAGTACCTTCTTCAAATTCAATGCGTACATTGTATAAGCCTGCAGGTAAGTTAGTCACATTGATCACTTGTTGTGCATTGTTTTGCACCTTGATCGTTGCTACTGTTTGTCCCAGAATATTGCTTACAATGATTTGCTTCATTTTATAGTTGCTTTCATTGATCAGCTTTACGGTATGGCTACCCGGGTTAGGGAATAGTTTCAGGGTATTGTTGTCCAATCCAAGGTCATTGATGCCAACCGGGTTTACAGTTACCACAGTACTTACATTCGCAGTACCACATCCATTACCTACAGTAAGCACAACCGTATAAGTGGCCATAGTTGACAGTGCCGGATAAGTGTAGCTTGTTGTCTGCCCGGATCCTGTGGCGCCGTTGTAACCGAAGTCCCAGTTATAAGTGCTCACGTTATTGGCACCGTTGGCTTCAAAATTAAAGGATGGAGAAGGATTACCTGTTACCGTAATACCGCCTATGGTAGGTAAGGAGCCAAAGCTAACATTTACAGTATCTGAAGCTGTACAAGCGCCATTATTTACTTTTACGTAATATTGACCGGAGCTGGTTACATCAAGTACTTGAGTAATTGCTCCTGTATTCCATAAATAAGTGTAGTTAGGGCCTGCTCCTGCATTTAACTGGTAAGTAGCGGCCGTACACACGGTGGTGTCACTACCCAGATTGACAACCGGAGTCTGGGCAACACCCACTACGATGGTATCGCTTGCAGAGCAAGAGCCGTTTGAAGCAGTAACAGAATAAGTACCCGCAGTGCTGACGTTAATACTGGATGTGCTCGCACCAGTACTCCATGTATAGGTAACACCAGCGGTATTGCCTGCATTCAGGGTTAAGGTATTGCCGGAGCAGATCGTGGTATCAGTGCCTAAGTTTACAACAGGAGGGGTACAAGGCGGCGTACCGATAAATAAACTATCGAAACCAATATTGTAATCATCAGCAACCGTACTGTTCCAGTAAGACTGGATTTTAACTTTTACATTTTGTCCGACATAAGCGTTTAAAGGATAAGTTAGCGTCGCCCAATCGTTTACAGCTGGTAATGGTAAAGAGTCTATTTGTGTATAGGTGGCACCGAAGTTGCTGGATATAAATACTTTGAAATATCCTGCACCTGGAAGTGGCGCCGGGTAAGGAGCATAGTAGTGTCCTGCCCTGTATTTGAATTTCAGCATATCCGTAGCGGCAATGGCACCAACATTCAGGGTACTGAATTCACCATAAGCAGTAGTAGAAGAATACTGGTTTTTATACAGATAATTTGCCGGTGTGGTACCGAAGCTGCTTACGGTACCGATGCTCCAGCCGGGAATATTAAATCCAGCCGGGGTGGCAGTGGTATTGAACGCTTCAAGCCAGTTGGTAGGCACTAATACCTGCGTTGTGAATGTAGTAACTGCAGTCCAGTTACTTTTGTCCGAGGTACTGCAGACAGATCTTACCCATACATAATAGGTTGTATTTGGTGTAAGCGAAGGAATGGTGACTGTTGTAATACCTGCACCTACGCTTCCTGTAGCAGTGGCACTGCTGGCAGGCGCCGTATTGGAAGTGCTGTGGTAATATTCGTAACCATTGGCCGGTGCAGTAGCCGGTGCAGTCCAGCTAATGGTACCAGAAACATTCGTAGTGGCAGTATTTGTTATTGCAGTAGGCGCGATACAGCTTGGAGGCGCGGCCACCTGCAGGGTAAAGTCAACATAGTTTCCATAGTCAGCAGGACCACATGCCGTGATAGCGCCGCTCCAGGAGTTGGCCATCCTCATTCTGTAAGCACCCGCAGTAGTGCCAGCCGGAATACTGATCGTATGCGTTACGTTACTGGCATAAGAAGTGGTTGCTAAAATAGTTTCCCCCTGATCGTCAAAATCAAGGTCATTATTCCAGTCCACCCATATGTAGAAATAATTGGTTCCGGCACTTGCTGCCAGGCTACAGTTAAAGCTGTTGCCCGGATAGGTTTGCAGTATGCTTGAGGTATTATTGACATACGGAACACCAGAAGTGGCAGAATAGTTTAGGTTTGCTACTGCACCGGAAGTAGTTACACTGCTTAAGTAATAATCAGAATAAGTCACCAGCCCGTTAGGTACACAGGTCCCGGTAAAGAAGGAGTCCCTGGCGGTCCATGCACTTTGATCAGATGCACTACAGTTAGAGCGCACCCAGAAATAGTAACGCGTATTCGCTGCCAGGCTGGATAGCGGTGCCGTTAATACACCAGCTCCCACATTTCCGCTCGGGGTGGTTGTTGCTGTTGGATTGGTAGCAGAAGTGCTGTAATAGTATTGGTACCCATTGGCCGGGACACTTAATGGCGCGGTCCAGTTAATGCTCGCCGAATTCAGGGTAATATTGCTATTACTGGTGACGCCGGGACTACTACAAGTAGGCGGAACGCCAATAAACAGGTTATCCAGTGCAATATTGTAATCACCGGAGATCCAGGTACCGATCATTCTTATTTTAACGTTCTGGCCGGTATAGGCTGCCAATGAGATTGATTTAGGCGTCCAGGCAGTTGTCGTCAATGTCGAAAATGAGTCGATCTGCGTATAGGTGCTTCCATAGTTCGTGGATACATATACTTTTATATAACCACTACCTGCTGCCGGTGCTGTAGTCGCACTGTAGTTAGCATTTTTATAATCGAACTTGAGAAAAGAACCGGCGGGCAAAGGGCCTACATTCAGCGTACTGAAGTTAGCAGTTGTAGCCGAGCTATATAAGTTGGCGATTAAAGCGTTACCCGGGTTACCGCTGATACCTGTTTTCGTTCCTGAATACCAATAAGTAGGGAACGTAAAGCCATCCGGTGTATTACTGCTGGTAAATCCTTCTGTCCAGGGAGCAGGCAGCAGGTACTGCGTAGTAAAGCTTGCTGCAGCCATCCACGGACTTTTGTCTGTAGAAGAGCATACTGCTCTCACCCACGGGTAATAGGTGGTGCCCTGGGTTAATGAAGCTATGTTTGCAGTTAAGATACCAGCACCCACAGTTCCTGATGGGCTTGTGCTTGCAGTCGGCGCTGTATTGGTGGTACTGTAGTAATATTCATATCCATTGGCCGGTACCGGTGTCGGTGCGGTCCAGTTTAAGGTTGCCGCGTTAGGAACAATATTTGTAGTGGCAGTAGGGGTCGGCGGCATACAGGATGGTGGAATACCACATCTTACCGCAGTTGACCGTTCCAGACTTTGAGTGCCGCAGGCTGCATTGGTATGAAAGTAAACCCTTACATTACCTGTAGTTGTGGCTACCCAGGTTAAGGGCTGTACCCCATGAGTAATCGCAGACGTACCCCCATTGGTACTAATAGTAATGTAGTCAGTAGCTATGCTACTGGTAAAACGGTAGGTTTCCCCACTGTTCACGGAGACCACCGCATACTCACCGGCATAATTGTCTACGGCGATTTGGGTAAAGGTCACACCATTACATACCGGTGTGATGGTATTGGACGGGTACTGGGAGCCGGTAAGGCATTGTGCATTCGCCACTGTTTGGGAAAGCATAAGCGCGCAGCAGATACCCATAAGGGTTTTCGTTCGCCGCCAGATCGGGTTGTTTTTTTTCATGAATAGTTAATTAATATGTGAACATTAAGATGAAACCCAGTTATTATGACCCTGCCGGTCACGTATCAACAAACGTTGATATTAAGCTCAATTTAACATTTGTTTTAAAGATGCAGAAAAAAATTATCTTTTTATAAAGGATGTGTAGGGCAAAATTTTAATTTATACCTTATTTTTTGCTTTATTTAAGATAATATATCTTAAAGCATTTCTTTTATTCTAATAAGATAATGTCATATGATAGAAAATTTAGAGTGGCTAATTTTCTACAATTAAAGGCAATTAATGTAAAAACGGAGCTGATGATACCCATCAGCTCCGTTAAAAATAAAAAACGAAGTTTATTTGATAATCTCTAATTTTCGGGTCACTGTACCTTCTTCACATTCGATACGTACATGGTACATACCTGAAGTCAGCGGTGTTACATTGATCGATTGTTTAGCATTATTAGTAACCGGCAAACTTAATACTTCTTGTCCCAGTACATTGAAAAGTGTAATATGCTTCATGTTTAATCCGCTTACATTTTCAAGTACGACACTTTGTGTCGTAGGGTTCGGGTAAAGCTTCAGCTGGTTCGCGTTAAGTTGTGGGTTTTTGATCCCTACAGGGCTTACGGTAACATTCATAGACAGCGTATCGCTACCACAATCATTGCTAATAATCACAGTTACAACAAAGGCTTGTGTTACGGAGGTTGGCGTATAAGTATGGTCTGCATTCGCGCCGGAACCCAGCGGGCTGTTATCGCCGAAATTCCAGCTATAACTATTGATGTTCTGGCCATTGCTTACACCGAACGAGAATTCAGGAGAAGTGCCGCTTACTGTAATGTTGTCCGCACTTGGTAATGGGTTGATCCCAACCTGGATGGTATCGCTGGCAGAACAGCCTGCAACATTGGTTACCGTTACATGATAAGCTCCGCCGGTAGTAACCGTCCGGCTGTTCCCGGTACTTTGGTCATCCCAGATATAAGTATCCGTTGCTGTTCCTGTTGCCGCATCCAGCACCAGGCTCGCACCCTCGCAAATCGCAGTGTCGTTCCCCAGGTTAACTACTGGCAGCGCGTTTTCTGTAACAACGATGGTGTCAGCAGTGCTACAGTTATTACTGTTGGTGACGGTTACAGAGTAGGTCCCTGCAGCTGATACAGTATTCGTAGCCGTATTGACTCCGTTGCTCCAGGCAAAGCTGGCGCCGCTGTTACCGGCATCAAGTGATAAAGAGGCTCCCTGGCAAATTGCTGTATCTGCACCGATATTGACTACCGGGTTAGCATT
>Ga0256787_1000318_pt1 | contig 12568 bp, 18 predicted proteins | sample MC6MC0938MT_FD_189994 | JGI IMG/M metagenome (GOLD analysis project Ga0256787, IMG submission 189994) | Metatranscriptome of enriched soil aggregate microbial communities from Iowa State University, Ames, United States - MC6-MC0938-MT... | ecosystem: Environmental > Terrestrial > Soil >... | reverse complement strand
GCATGTTTTATTGAATTTACACATATTGTTTTTAAATATTTATTTAGATAGATAAAATAAAATGGTATGGCCCGCAGAAATAACCGTATACATTGCAGCACAATTAAACGGGTTGAAATGTGAGCCGGGCGCGATCTTGTAGACCGGCCTGTAGTCTCCCGTATTCACATTTCGCATTAACTTTTACTAAGCCATTTACCGGCTTTTACCCGCCCCATTTGAAATATTTTATTTTTTATAAATTAAATGGCAGGAACTTAAGGGATGCAGACAAAAAGCATTAGATTCGTATCTGATTAATTATTTAATATGTAGTAATAACAAGTCCATTTACTTCTCTTAATCTTAACAATTATGAAACAACTTCACATGAGATGGCTTAAGGCCTTTACTGTCGGCACATTCATTCTCGGCGGTTATGCCGCAAGTGCACAAAATAATATAGGTATCGGAACCCCCAGTCCCAGCGCCAGCGCCAAGCTGGATATCAGCAGTACAACGCAGGGATTATTGATGCCCAGGATGACTCAGGCACAACGTGATCTTATAGCCACTCCGGCTGCCGGCCTGATCATTTTTCAGACTAATAATACGCCCGGTTTTTATTACTACACCGGATCTGCCTGGCAGGCCGTAAGTTCGTCGGGCAGTAGCAGTAGTAGCGGTGTAGACGTTTATGGTACCGGAGAGGCGGGCGCCCTGACCATATCTGCAAATACCGATTGGACCGCTACTCCTCCGACTAATCTAAACTTTCAATATTCCAGTATTACGGTTAATTCCGGGGTTACATTTACAGTGCCAAGTGGTACAAAGCTGCGTTGCAGCGGTAATGTTAGTGTTTCTGGGACAATTAATGTGGCAGCTGCAAACAATACCTTTAAAGCAACTAACGGTGAGCGCGGCATTGCACATAGTATGGCTGTATTTAGTGACAATACTTTTATCCCGCAGGCAGTACGCGCTGCGGCTATTCCAAGCTATATCAATATTCCTGTGTTTGGCGGAGGAAGCGGTGCTGGTGGTGTCGCGGGTAATAATGTCGGTGGCGGTGGCGGTGGATCCTTTGCGATCTATGCAAAAGGAACATTAACCATAGCGGCAGCAGGTACTGTAAACGCTAATGGTGCTAACGGTGCGAGCCTGGATGCTGCGAATAATTCCGGTGCAGGAGGTGGCGGTGGCGGTCTGGTCGTTTTACTCTCGAAGGGAGCTATGAGTGTTGCCGGTACCATTAATGCGAGAGGGGGAAATGGATCCGATGCGATTACCGTAAGCGGTAGCTATCGTGCCGGAGGTGGAGGTGGCGGTGGCGGGCTTGTCTGCATGGTGGCAGCCGGTGCGCCAGTCATCACCGGTAGTCTTAATGTAAACGGGGGCACACAAGGAGCCAATACAGCTACAGGAACCAGTACCGGTAGTTTCGGTGGTAATGGTGGTGCATCCGGAGGTAATGGCGGCGTTGGTGGCGTAGCGGCAACAAGCAATGCTACCGCAGGATCTGCCGGTGTTACCAAAACCATTGTCAGCACAAATCCTGAAAATCTTTACTAGGTCTTATTCATGTGATATTGGTAGCCCGCATTAAATGTGTGTGCTAGTTTTATTTTAAATCTGATACAATGAATCATATATATATTAAGCTACTCGGACTGGGGCTTGCAGGGATGAGCCTGCCGGCATCTGCACAAGTGCTATATAACAATGGCGCCGAGCTTTATATCAATACCGGAGGTACTCTGCAGGTGGATGGTGATATGACCAATGCCACGGGAAGTGCCTTTACCAATAACGGTGCCATTACTATAACTGGTACCTTGACCAACAACCAGACAATGGCCGCCCCTTCCGGCGGTACGCTTACCTTCAATGGTAGCGGTGCGCAGACCTTGAGTGGCAGCGCACCTCTGCTTGCCCAGAATATTGTGGTGAATAACCCTGCGGGCATAAGTCTGAACAACAAATTAGTGATCTCCGGAAATGTGACCTTCACTTCCGGTGACATAGTTGCTGCCAGTACGAGTGCTCCCGTTGTGTTTACAAATTCCGGTACTCATTCAGGAGCGTCTAATAGTAGTCATGTAAATGGTTATGTGGTTAAAGAGGGGACTGGCGCTTTCAGTTATCCGGTAGGTGATGGGACTAACCTGCAAAAAGTGGATGTAACCCTCAGTGCCAATGGAAGCGGGCTGCAGGTGAAATACAACGCAGCCAATGCCGGCAGCGGTACGTATACCACTACCGGAACAGACGCTACGCCCCTTGCGATATACAATACGCTTGAATATTGGGATGTTAGTCCGCTCTCTACAGCTACCGGTTCGGTAACTATTTATTGGGATAATGTCAATAATGTGGTCTCGTCTACACCATCTTTGCGTGTAGCACACAAGTCCGGAGTAAACTGGCTGAATGAAGGCGGTCTGAATATTACAGGTAATGCTACTGCAGGTAGTGTGACCAGCAACCCGCTGAGTGCCTGGAGCCCTTTTACGTTGGGGGCAACGGCCGTTAGTGCTTTGCCGGTAAAGTTACTGGACTTTACAGCAAAAGCAGTTGCAGCCGGGAACCTGCTGGAATGGACTTCTGTTTCAGAAGAACGTCAAACGCGCTATACTATTGAGCGTAGTGCTGATGCAAAAAACTATACTGCTATCGGAATGGTGCAGGGACAGGGAGCCCTAAAGAACAGCTATTCCTTTTTGGACGAACAGCCGTTAAGCCCGGTGGCCTATTATCGCTTGTATATTACAGAGCCTGGCTCAGATGCCAGTTACAGCCCTGTACGTATGGTGCGGTATGAAGGTAAGGACAACTGGAGTATTAGCCCGGTGCCTGCACGCGACTACCTGGTAATTGCCAATGCCAATACGGCATTGAACGGACAAGTGGCGCGGATTTTTGATTTACAAGGTAAAGTTATCCTGAACTTTAAGGTCGCGGAGCAGGTGCATCTTGCTATGGAACATTTAGCTGCGGGTATGTATCTCGTACATTTTCCGGATGGCCAGCGCCTGAAATTCATTAAAGAGTAATGCTTTGAAGAATAATAAAAAGAGTTGTCTCCAAATGTTTGCATCAGGCAAAATGTAAGAGACAGCTCTTTTTTATGCCTTTGCTAATTATTAAAATGCAGCTTTTAGTAGAAATTTGAGATAGTTATCCATTCGATAAAAATTTTAATACCCTATTTTTCCTGGCATCGTGTAAAGCTCTTTATCCGCTCTTTTCCTTTATTGATAAAAACCAGGTTAAATGCTTCGATATCGCAAAAGCCGGGTATGCTGTCACTCAATACTTTTCTGATCCTGAGGGCTTCGCTATCTATATCATTAAAGTCACAGCCTACTAACTTATATGTAGCTGTTGTAGTCCCGTTTTGGATAGAGTAGCTCATTACGCTTATTTCTTCACAGTCACAATTTTGCTGGAGCGTGCTTGTGATCTTCCTGGAATTTTCCAATAATTTGTCCAATTCTTCGAAGCCACAGCTGTTTAATAGTAGCATTGAAAATATTCCTGATAGGAGCAGGAGCGATTTAAATTTTTTTATGATCATTTTGCTGTGAGTGAATTTTTAATTTATGATAAGTAGCGCTATAAAAGTAAGAGAAATAGACTAAATATTAGCTGCATCGAGACACTTTTGAGAAAAAGAAGTAATGGTATGCCCGCAGAACAAATTTATAATAGCCCAATTTTTAAATCGAATTTCTAAGAGGAGTTGAAAACAAAAAAGTCACCATTGCTGGTGACTTTTCTTTGCTTGTAGGGAAGACAGGGTTCGAACCTGCGACCCCCTGGTCCCGTACAATGTATTGAAAATGAATAGATTGTTTGTCTTCATATTGCAAAGGTAGGACAAATAGTTATGAATCCGTTATGATTAATTAGATTCATAACAAGTTGATCTAAAATATTTTGTGATCTTGAAAATTATTTCAGAGCTTTGGCTAAAATAATTACAAATGAAGGAAGTATCAGTTATTGAAATAATTAAAGCGGCTACCAAAATTTTAAATACAAAAGAGGTTGCAGACCTTCCCGAAGAACTTAATGAATTGCTTGAAAGCTACATTGAAGAATATGGTGAAACGAATGATTGGAAATTCAACTATTTCAATTCATGGGATTTAATCCAGTTTTACGAAAAAAATGAAGTTGAAGAAGTAAGCGTTCAACTCGAAGCTTTATTAAAGGAAGTGGCAGGGGTTGAAATGTTGTCACCAATAGTATTTTATCAGGTACAAGATAAGATGGTGTTAGCCTGCACTCCCAAAGCTGGGTTCACTTATGGTGATTAAAAAAGTAAAGCTACTTTAGCATAGACCCATAAGTCAAAAAAGGTAAAGAAACATTGTATGATATTATTTTTTCCCCATACTGTAAAGTAGCTTTACTTTTTTTATTCTTCTATAATTTTAAATTTCTAGTTAATCATTTAACTATAACTTTCATGCTGTTCCTTAACCTTTAAAATAACTATTCAGGTTTTGCAAGTGAATGAAGCGATAGCGGAGTGACATGAAGCAAACCTGCTGCTTTAGCAGTCATATCTACTTGTTCCTGTTTTGTAAAATATCCCCTGCCTTTGTCTATCTCTTTTAAGGCAATACAAGAACATTACTTTGTATCTAAAGATGAAATTTGACGTATAAAAACGTCAGGAAATAACAATTGAAAATAAACTCTGAAATTTTATTTTTCTTAGTTAAATTCAATTCGGATAAAGCTTTCATCATATTGCAAAAAATAATCTTTTTCTAAGATCAGTTTTAGAAGAACTATGATCTATCATTGCAATACGAAAAACATCTGACAATCCAATAAAAATTAATGTTTAGTTCAAAAAAAGAAATAGCACTATTTCTTAGGGGAATCTACATGCAAAAAAAATTAAGAATTGAATCAAGTGTTTTAAGTAAAAAAGGGCGATGTGCAACACTACTGCATAAAGCTTTAATTCAAAATTTCGCCTGTAGTGTAGGCAGCCAGTTTCTGCAAGCTGGAAAACAATTTTAATTTAAAGAGCCTTGACGCAGATAAAGGGCAATATTTTTTTTATGAAAAAACAATTATTACAAACCGAAAGAATCAGTTCAAAAATGAATCAAAGAAAGCCCTTAAAGATCACAAAGCCGACAGTTGGCAATCTAACAAGGTGGAATCAACTTTCTAAACTTTTAACAGATCTAGGATTTACATTTCAACTTGTGCCTAAAAACTACCATCCTGATTATGAAAGAGAGGATTTCTACCAATTTAATCAAATAGTAAATCAAGGGAACTTTGATATGCTTCTAACCCATTTTGTAAATAAGGCAAAACTCTATAGCAAACCTAAATCTTATAAAACATATCTCTATAGAATATTCGCAATTGGTGAGGTAGCATCTGAAAATAATGATTTCTATAAAGAAATATGTTCTAAATATGGCATTCAAGCCGTGGATGAAATTTTAAAAATCAGGCAAGAGATTATTATGCAATATTGCAATCAATTTCTAAATGAGTGGGTATGTGACGATTTCATTATAAGCAGCCTTAAATACGATAAAAGTCGTAGAAGGCTTTATAATGTTAATGCAAGTAAACTCATAAATGATAACTATGAGTCGTGTGTTTATGAGTTAGAATGGGCTGCTTATGATGATTGTGATGCAATGTATAAAATTGAATCAACAGATGATAGCTGGCAAAGATTTTATACTACACAAAGGCAACTAATAGCTTAAAGTCAAGCAAGATGAAAATTCAACTACAAAAGATCAATTAGGCAACTTATACACAAAATAGGTTGCCTATTTTGTCTTATGAGGATAAATATTAGATAAAAATTAACTTTTTTCGGCTACGCATTGTCTAATTTTGAATTTATAATAAATTAATCATTTGCTGCTAATGATTTATCATTTTTTAAATTAAAAATTAATTTTTGTTGTTTGCAGCCGACAGTATTCCTATGATAACTTGTACAATTGAAGGTAAAAACAAAGAAACTATTCTTTGTGAATTTTACGATGATGGACTTTTTCAAATGAACGGCTACAATATGGTTCTTAGTTCAAAATTGGAACATATTGCCGCAGACATCAATGAGCTGTATCAGAATTTAGATAAAGGTCAAAATTTAGATGAAAGTATAACTGTTTCAACAAACCCGATTGAAATAATGTGGTTTTATGACATTGCTACTTCCACTAATAGTTTTGAAACAATTTTTAAAAGCTTAATTATTCCCCAAGAAGCAGGCAGACAAACCACGACATTTGATCTAGTTAAAATTAAGATTAGGTATGCACTTGAAGAAATTCAAATAAAAGCAGAATCGTTAATGAGGGCATATTTTAATGAAGTTGGGCAACCTGATACATTTATAGCCGAGCAAGTAATATTGCATTTTTCAAATAAATCGGTTGTGCTTCAAGAGCAATTTACTAGCGAATTGTTGGAATTAGCAAAACACTTTTGGGATAATGGGACGGAAGGAATTTATCAAGTAAATTCAGATAATCAAATTTCGTTATTAAGAACAAGGCCAGCGATATCACAATAAACTAAAAAGAGCAGCTACATAAATTTGTAACTGCTTTTTCATTTTAACGCTATAGCAAAGCAACAAATATCAAACTTTAACCATACGATAACGACAAGCTATCAATTAATTACCTATTTTTGCACTTCGCCCTTCTCGAAAAGGAGAAGACAATTTATTGGGTGCCTATCTACATACGCGGGCACAAAACTACTAACCTCTAATTCGACCTTATTAGGGGATTTTTATTTAAGTTTTGCGGGTCAAAAAAATGTTCTACTCTGTGGGTGGGATTTGCTATGCTTAAAATACAACGTCAGTCGCGAATGAGTTGTTCTAAGTTAGTAAGTTTCAACTACAGGGTAAAAGCGAGTATTAATTTTAAAAAACAAAAATGAAAGAAAATTTTAGAAAAGTACAAAGCAGGTTCGAAAATGAACTTAATCAAAGATTTGAAATGCCATTAGTATTATCTCAGGTAGGGGAAGATTATGCCTTAGCGAAAGATGTCTATGACCAATTAAGTTCTGAAGAAATTAAGTACTGGGAACAAGAATTTAGCAATGTAGGTAGCAGACTTGTTCGTTGGAACTTTGAACCAAGTAGATAAAATAAGGGCAGGGAAAAATCCCTGCCCTTATTCATTATTTTCTTTTTTAATGTTCTGATGGGAGCAACATTACATTGTTTTCAACCCAAATGGTAGCTTCGTCATATTCAAAATCTGAAAATGGAATGTCCTTGCTTTCAAACACTTTATTGCCATCACTAATGCTTATTTTAAAGCGGCTACCCTTTACTCTTTTAAGCGTGAATACTAAAAAGTCATATTCATACTCCTTTTGCTTTTTCTGTAGTTCAATAGTTTTGAAGGCAACTTCTGATAACATCCAGTAGCATTGGCCTAATTCAACTAATTCTTTTACGCCATCAGTACAAACTATGTCCGCAAACATTTTATAATAATTGTCGGTGCAAGTACGCTCTTTTAGTTCGTCATTAATGCTGTATGCCTTGCGATTTTCTAACTTATTTTTCATGTTTAATGTTATGTTGTTGGGAATAAAAAAAGGCGTGCTTAAATCGCACGCCAGTCAAACTATTTTTTCGGTGTAGGTTTTGCTGTATTTTTTTCAGCAGTAGATTTTGGTTTCTTTGCAGCTTTAGTTGTAGGTTTTATCTTCCTGAATAATTCAGATGATTGTGTTTCAAAAACTACATTTTTTCCATAGTATTTTTCTAGAATTTTAATTTTGCCGACATAATCTTTTTGAGCCATTTCTTCTATAACTCCACCCATATCATCTATAGGATAGGATTTATTGAGTTGCATTGCTAAACCTAATAGGTAAGTTTCGTTGTTCGCTTCTGCATCCAGGTTAATAATTGTTTGCGCGATTGTTCTTGTTTTTCTAATCATAAAATTTGTTTTTGTAGTTAAATAATATGCGAAACAAAGAACCATTTGCCAGGTAATCAAATCTTTATGTAGAATTATTTTATTTAATTTGTTTGCACAAATAATTAACTGAATCAATCTCAATACCTTTTGTCGCTGCATACTTTTCAGCATTTTTCAAAAGAATTTCACTTTGTTTAACTGTATCAGTAAGAATATCCTGTTTAGGTTTTTCGGTTGATCTTGCGCCAATAAATAGCAATGGCATCACAAGAAAAAATAATTTATTCATTATTGTTTTCCTCCTTTTCTTCCACTTTGTTTAAACGATCATTTGTTTGCTGAATATTTTGATTAATATTTCGCATCGGCTCTTTTATTTCAGTTATGACACGTTCATAAAGTTTGTCTTTTACATTTACGACAGTATAAACCAAATAAACATTAAGCAGAATAGAAAGAGCCATCATCCCGAAGAAAATAGTCGCTTTCCACTTACCCTTAATTCCCAAAATTTCAAATTCAAATGCTTGTGGATTGCTGTAATTCTCTTCCATTAAGTCATAGGTTTTTCTTTTTTAAGTAGCTGATATGAGGCAACTCTTGGAATAGCTGCAAAAAATATTTTTCAAGAAAGTTTTGTCAGTTCCACAACTTCACTTATACTTTTCTGACAATAAACTTTTTTAATCATGAGAAAACTATTAACGTTCCTAATCGAGAACAGAACGCTTGTGCGTTATTCAGAAATTCAACAGGCAACAGGCTTGTCTGAATCAGAAATTTTAAGCTTAATCCGGGAAGCGGAAGTAATGTCGAACTTTCAAACCAAGTTTACATTTGCCGAAGAGGGTGCAGTTATGATGATCGGTAACCTATTGCCTGTCAAAAAATATTTGGGGATAGCTTAAAACAGAAAAGGGTTAGCTTTCTGCTAACCCTTTATTTATTTCATTCTATTTGCAAAATCTCTTTGCTCAATTTTCATTTCTAAACTTTCAAGCTTTGCGTGGGTTTCGATTGAATCTTTTTGTAATTGAAAGTTACGCTCTTGCATAGCGGCCAAAACTTCAGTTCCTTCTTTCTGAAATTTGTTCAATCTCGTTGTATTGTTATAAACTACGGCGGATAATACTACAATAACAAGAGCCATAATTATCTGAATTGCATTCTTTTTCATTTGCTTTATTTTTTAAATATGTCGCAAAGGTAAATAAATGTTATTCTATTTCCTAGGTAGGCGTTTCGCACTCATTAGCAGCTAAAGGGAACAGCATTATTAAAGACATAGTCTGCCCGGCTGTTCTATCAACATTATCATCCTCAAAAGGCACGGCATTAGCTCCCGAAAATTCAATCTGTTTGCTATTCAAAAATGCAATAAAGTCACGTAAGACCAACAGAGCAAAATCATGGCAATCTATAAGTGAATCAGGGTATTCTTCATTGTATAAGTCCTGAACACTAATATTAAAACGGTATTGAATTAATTTTTGGCTTAAAGGTGCTTGTAAATATTCAACCTGGACATTGGGATAGCTTTTGCTTTCAATTGCATTGAAAGCATCATTTGAACAATAATGCACTTCTTCAATCTGTTTGTGGGCTTCAAAGAAACCGACAATCATAATTTTTACGTCTTTTAAACTCTTAAACATTAATTATTTTTTGATAATAACACGGTATTCATTCATAGTTGGAGGATTGTTTACGGACACTCTTACTGTATTAATCCCAACTCTTTTAATTGCAGTCCACACTTCATCACCTGTTGCATTTTCGGATATCTGAACAGTTACATCAGTCGTTCCTAAACCATGCACAATATCAAAGCTTGTCGCAGAACCGTCACCGAAGTTTGCAGCCATTCCACCAACAGCAGCATCAAAGAAAGCTTTCAACTTTTTAGGCGTTACCATTCTTTCATCATCAGTTCCGGTATTGGTTTCAGACTGTGTCGCTACTTCTGCAATCCCTGTTCTAGTTTCGGTTGCTGTTCTACTGGCTAAACCTAATGGGGTAATTGCTTTTGTATTATCAGTTCCAGCTTGCACTTCTGCCGCTGATGCCAACATAACTAAACCCTTTACAAGTGTCGTAGCGTCAAGGATAGCAGGGATATTTTTATTTACGATAGTCCAATGATTAGGATAAGTCGGGTCTGCATTATCTCTATTAGCAACAAGCATATCGCCTGAATCAACTTTAGTTCCGTTCCAATCAAAGTCATTGACACCAGTAAAGACCCAAACCATACCATTTTTAGTTGTAGGTGATGTAACCGGAGTAGGAGCCGTTGATGTAGTTGTTGGGGTAAATCCACCTTGATTAATCAAAGCGCCTGTAACAGCATTCCCAATATTTATGTTTACTTCATCAATTAAAGTTTCAATTTTATCAGATGAGTATGTTTTTGTATTTGAAACAGCGTTATCGTCAATAACAACCCATCCGATATCATTTGTAATTTCAGAACCTTTTAGCTTTCCCCAGCTTGCAGTCGTAGCACTATCAAATCTATAAACCCATCCAGCAGCTGATCCGGTAACACCTGACAAGTCCAATACATTTAATTCAGATGCTGTAGCTGTCACATCTGTAATTTGAGATAAGGTATGGCCGTGTATAGCTGCGGCAGCTCCGATGTCACTTGCCGTTAAGTTTCTTGTCGTTATACCTGTCAAGTGACCCTCATTATTAACGGTAACGGATTGGATAACCGTTGCGCCTGTTAAATTACCTGTAGAAGCATTTGTAAAGGTTGGGTGAACATAATAATTGGCATTTGAAGAACCGGTAAAGCCCAAATCAGCTAAAGTCAATAACCTAGTGGTAAAGTCCAAAACATTTCCCTGGGAATCTGTTTGGAATGTAGCCACAACCTCCGCACCATTCAAAGTTTCATTGACTGGAGTATAAGTGGAAGTCATTAAGTAACCTAAATCCAACCAAATAACCCCCGTCCATGTAAAGACAGTTTGGTCTGTAGTATTGTAATACAAAAAACCTGTTGGAAGATTTGTTGTTGAAGGATGGACGGCTAAGTTCTGCAATACTGCATTCAACAACTGATTTTTCTTTAAATCTATGTTTGCTAAGACATTAATATTTGCCATTAATCTTTTCTTTTTAAGTTGGTAATTCGTTGTTTTGCTCCAGTCGTAATATGTTTATTCCGTTCTGATAGTCTTGATTTAATTGAATAGTCTTTTCTTGTTCCAGTTGAATTAACCTGTTTATGATTAAGTATTGCGCTTCTGTCCTGTCTTCTTTACCCTCTAATGCTGTTTCAATACTGGTTTTAAAATCAACAAATAAACCTGAATAAATGTTTGCGTTCTTAGCAGATAAAAAATTAAGGATATCAAGTACATTTTTTATCGTAAAAGGAACGACTATTTTTTGCCCGTCCTCAATGTTTAGACTTAATCCCATGTGCTTTAATTCAAGCAACAAATTAAAATAACCAACAGCACTTTCAGATTCATTTGCCATTAAGTTTACAAGGATTAAAAGCGAATTCATATCCAATTCAATATCAAATATTTCAAATTCCATTAGTTTAAATATGCTTTGCCGCTTACAGGCGATGTGAATAATAGTTTTACATTATTATTGTCGATGTATCGCACCTCGCATACAATAAGGCTGTCTGCGGTGTCAACAACTGAAACAGAAACCTTTTTACCTAGCTGATGATTAATATTCCATTCGGTCGCTGCCACTACCTGTTCAAATTCAAAATGTTTGTCTGCGCCCTGCGCCCTAAAGTCTAAGGCATCTTCACAAGAGGAAACATAACTATTTTGACCTACATACATACCGACATTTAAAGTTGGCATTTCGCCCTCTCCACCAAAATAACCTATAAGTTTTCTAATAATTTTACCGTTGCATTCTTCATCCCTAAAATCAGCGCTCCATCCTTTACCACTCCATAAACCACCTGCTTTCGTAACGCCATTACCGCAAGAACTACCACCGTTTGATAAATCCCAACCTGTAGCTTCAAAAGTAATATCATCATCAGTCATTCCGGAAGCAAGACCATTGGCTTTAAGGTATTTAATTAATGCACTTTTGTAATCAACCGCTGCTAGGTTGAATTTGTTTTTTACATTGCTTAGTTCAATTGGGCTAAGGTTGCTGGCATTGTCGTCATTTAATTTTTTGATGCCTTTATTCGTAAATCTAAATTCGAGCGTTTCTACGCACTCTGCGACAGTTGCATGAATAAGATAGGGCTGTATGTATTCGGCAAGTAATTCAATAATAGAATCGCTTAATACATATCCTGTCTGCGTAGCCTTATTATAACTCTCCTGTAAAATGGTATCATAAAATTCAGCTCCTAAAATGGGTTTCAATTTTTCATCCTGCACCTTTTTTAAAGTAGCAGATAAAATTTTACCGCCTACATTTTTTTGAATTACTGAATCTTGTTTCAATTGTGCTTCACTTACAAGAAGCACTTTCAAATATTCTCTATTATTGCTCATTAAATTATTTTTTCTTTAAAAGGACTTGTTTCCATTCATGTCTACATTGCTTTTCGGAAACATTAGTATTGGGAACACGATACCAACCACCACATTTTTCAAATACATCATAGCCAAAGAAATCAGACATTTTTT
>Ga0256787_1000317_pt1 | contig 12606 bp, 7 predicted proteins | sample MC6MC0938MT_FD_189994 | JGI IMG/M metagenome (GOLD analysis project Ga0256787, IMG submission 189994) | Metatranscriptome of enriched soil aggregate microbial communities from Iowa State University, Ames, United States - MC6-MC0938-MT... | ecosystem: Environmental > Terrestrial > Soil >... | reverse complement strand
GTCGAGCCCGCCGACACCGGTGCCGAGCAGCGGCGCGACGATCCACCGCACCTTGATCCCCGCGGCCAGCTTCCCGATCGAGGCGGCGATCCCCTCGATCACGTCGGGGTCCGCGGCACCAGACGACGAGTCGATCGTCACGGCGTACACGAGGTGACGGAAGGCCGACGCCGTCGGCGCCTCCTGGTGCACCACCTGCCCGGCCCGCAACACGCCGGACGGCGACGCGGCCCCCACCGTCCGCAGGTACGTGAACCACGGCTCACCGACCCCGCCACGCCCCGCCGTCGGGACGACGAGCATCTCGCCCACCTGTCCCAGGGCGTCGCCGGGGACGAGCTGGACGACGGGCCTCTCCGTCGACTTCTCCGCCACCGTCTCCCCCGGCCGCCGCCGACTACGGACGCGACCAGTGTGCTCGCTCCCGGCGGCGAGCACCCGAGGACGAAGGTGCGTGAGGTGGCGGACGGGACGTCGACAGGCCCCGGGGAGGATCTCCCCGGGGCCCGTCAGAGCAGTGCGAGCGGAGCGTCAGGCGACGCGGCCGCCCGGGTTCTCCTCGTCACCGATCTTGTGGACGACGATCGAGTTGGTCGAGCCGACCACGCCGACGGGCGTACCGGCGACGACCACGACGTAGTCGCCGACCTCGGCGAGCCCGTTCGCGCGCAGCGTCGCGTCCACCTGGTTGACCATCTGGTCGGTGTTGTCGACCGACGGCACCTGGTACGTGTTCACGCCCCAGCTGAGCGACAGGACGTTGCGCACCGAGTCGACCGGCGTGAACGCGAGCAGCGGGATCGCCGAGCGCAGCCGCGACATGCGGCGCGCCGAGTCGCCGGACTGCGTGAACGTCACCAGGTACTTGACCCCGAGCGCCTCGCCGATCTCGGCGGCAGCACGCGTGATGGCGCCACCACGGGTGTGCGGCGTCGAGCCGAGCGGCGCGATCCGCTCGCGACCGAGCTCCTCGGTGGCCTCGATGATGCGGGCCATCGTGCGGACCGTCTCGATCGGGTAGTCGCCGACGCTCGTCTCGCCCGAGAGCATCACGGCGTCCGCGCCGTCGAGCACCGCGTTGGCGCAGTCGGACGTCTCGGCGCGCGTCGGGCGCGGGTTCGTCGTCATCGACTCGAGCACCTGCGTGGCGACGATGACCGGCTTGGCGTTGCGACGCGCCAGCTCGACGGCACGCTTCTGCACGAGCGGCACCTGCTCGAGGGGCAGCTCGACGCCGAGGTCGCCGCGCGCGACCATGATGCCGTCGAACGTCGCGACGATCTCGGCGAGGTTCTCGACGGCCTGCGGCTTCTCGATCTTGGCGATGACCGGGACGACCCGGTTCTCCTCCTCCATGATCCGGCGCACGTCGTCGTAGTCGGCCGCGTTGCGGACGAACGACAGCGCGATGATGTCCGCGCCGATCTGGAGGGCCCAGCGCAGGTCCGCCTCGTCCTTGTCGCTCATGGCGGGGATCGACACGGCCACGCCGGGAAGGTTGAGGCCCTTGTTGTTCGAGACCGGGCCGGCGACCTCGACGCGCGTCACGACGTCGTTGCCCTCGACAGCGGTGACGCGCACGAGCACCTTGCCGTCGTCGATGAGGATCGGGTCGCCCGGCTTCACGTCGCCCGGCAGACCCTTGAACGTCGTGCCGACGCGCTCCTTGGTGCCCTCGACCTCGTCGGTCGTGATCGTGAAGACGTCGCCGACCGCGAGGTCGTGCTTGCCCTCGATGAAGCGGCCGAGCCGGATCTTGGGACCCTGGAGGTCCACGAGGACGGCAACGGAACGCCCGGAGGCCTTCGCGGCCGCCCGGACGTTGTCGTAGACCTTCTTGTGAGCCTCGGTGTCGCCGTGGCTCCGGTTGATACGGGCCACGTCCATCCCCGCGTCCACGAGGGCCTGAAGCTGTTCGGCGGACTCCGTGGCGGGGCCGATGGTGCAGACGATCTTTGCTCTACGCATGAGGACGAGCCTATGCCTTCCTGGTTTACGTGGTCGGACCTACGTCCCGTCCGACCCCCAGGGCCGGCCGGTAGGGCGACGAGGTCTGGGGTGGGGTTCTAGGGGCGCATCGCCACGGTGGAGGCGGTGACCGGCGACGGCAGCTCGGTGCTGCCCGACAGGTACGTGTCGACCGCCGCTGCCGCGGCGCGGCCCTCGGCGATCGCCCACACGATGAGCGACTGGCCGCGGCCGGCGTCGCCGGCGACGAACACGCCCGGGACGGTCGTCGCGAAGTCGTCGCCCCGCGTGACGAGGCCGCGCTCGGTGAGCTCGATGCCGAGCTGCTCCGTCAACGGGTCCGTCTCGGGGCCGGTGAAGCCCATCGCGACGAGCACGAGGTCGGCCGGGATCTCCCGCTCGGTGCCTGGCGTGGGCACGCGACGGCCGTCCGAGAGGTACTCGGTGGTCGCGAGGCGCAGACGCTCGACCTTGCCGTCGCCGAGGAACTCGACCGTCGACGCGAGGTAGTCGCGCGCGCCGCCCTCCTCGTGGGACGACGAGACCTCGAACAGGATCGGGTCGGTCGGCCACGGCTGGTGCGCGGGACGCTCCTCGGGCGGGCGCTTGCCGATCGCGAGGGTCGTGACGGACGCCGCCCCCTGGCGCAGCGCGGTGCCGAGGCAGTCGGAGCCGGTGTCGCCGCCGCCGATGATGACGACGTGCTTGCCCTCGGCGGTGATCTGGTCCTCGACCGTCTTCCCGGCCGCGACCGCGTTGGCCTGGTGCAGGAACTCCATGGCGACGTGCACGCCGCCGAGCTCCTTGCCGGGCACGCGCAGCTCCCTCGGGACCGTCGCGCCCGTGGCGATGACGATCGCGTCGTAGCGGGCCTGCAGCTGCGCCCACGTGAGGTCGCGGCCGATCTCGACGCCTGGACGGAACCGGGTGCCCTCGGCCTCCATCTGCGCCAGCCGCCGGTCGATGTGGACCTTCTCGAGCTTGAAGTCCGGCACGCCGTACCGCATGAGGCCGCCGATGGCGTCGTCACGCTCGTACACCGCGACGGTGTGGCCGGCGCGGGTGAGCTGCTGCGCGGCGGCCAGACCGGCCGGGCCGGAGCCGACGACCGCGACCGTGTGGCCGGTGAGCCGCTGCGGCACCTGCGGCGTGACGTACCCGCGCTCGTAGGCCTCGTCGATGATCGAGACCTCGATGTTCTTGATCGTCACCGCGGGCTGGTTGATGCCGAGCACGCAGCTCGACTCGCACGGCGCAGGGCAGATCCGACCGGTGAACTCGGGGAAGTTGTTCGTCGCGTGCAGGCGGTCGATCGCGTCGGACCACTGCTCGCGCCACACGAGGTCGTTCCAGTCCGGGATGAGGTTCCCGAGCGGGCAGCCGTTGTGGCAGAACGGGATGCCGCAGTCCATGCAGCGGCCCGCCTGCTCCTTGAGGAACGGCTGACCCTCCTCGAGGTGGGCGTGCACGTCCTTCCAGTCGCGCAGACGCACCTCGACGGGGCGGTTGGCCGGGAGCTCGCGCTCCCGGACCTTCAGGAAGCCACGGGGGTCAGCCACGGGCCACCTCCAGGATCTGGTCCCACACGCCGGGCGCGGCCGGGTCGAGGCCGTCGGCCTCGGCCTGGGCGAGCGCACGGCGGACGCGGGCGTACTCGGTGGGCAGGAGGCGCGTGAACCGCGCCCGGGTCGTCGCGAAGTCGTCGAGCAGCTGCGCGGCGACGGGCGAGCCCGTCTCCTCGTGGTGCGTGCGCAAGAGCTGCTCGACGACCGCGGCGTCCTCGTCGTCGAGGGCGTCGAGGGACAGCTCGCCGGAGCGGACCGCCTCGAGGTTGACGAGCGCGGGCACCAGGTCGAGCACGTAGGCGGTGCCACCCGACATGCCCGCACCGAAGTTGCGGCCGGTCGGCCCGAGGACGAGCACCGTGCCGCCGGTCATGTACTCGCAGCCGTGGTCGCCGACGCCTTCGACGACGAGCGTCGCGCCGGAGTTCCGGACGCCGAACCGCTCGCCGACGAGACCGCGCAGGAAGATCTGCCCGGTGGTCGCGCCGTAGCCGATCACGTTGCCCGCGACGACGTTGATCTCGCTCTGCAGCACCGCGCTGCGGTCGGGACGGATCACGATGCGACCGCCCGAGAGGCCCTTGCCGACGTAGTCGTTGGCGTCGCCGAACAGCCGCAGGGTCACGCCGCGCGGCACGAACGCGCCGAACGACTGCCCGGCGGACCCGGTGAGCGTGACGTCGATCGTGTCGTCGGGCAGGCCCTCGCCGCCGAACCGCTTGGTGACCTCGTGCCCGAGCATCGTGCCGACCGTGCGGTTGACGTTGCGGATCGGCAGTGCGATGCGCACCGGCTCGCTGCGCTCGAGCGCGTCCTCGGCCAGCGCGATCAGCTGGTTGTCGAGCGCCCGGTGCAGGCCGTGGTCCTGGTCTTGCGTGTGGAACAGCGACGAGCCCGGCACCGGCTCGGGGACGGCGAGCACCGGCCCGAGGTCGAGCCCCTCGGCCTTCCAGTGGTCGATCGCCGCACGCGTGTCGAGCATCTCGACGTGGCCGACGGCCTCCTCGATGCTGCGGAAGCCGAGCTGCGCGAGCAGCTCCCGCACCTCCTGCGCGATGAACTCCATGAACGTGACGACGAACTCGGGCTTGCCCGTGAACCGGGCCCGCAGCTCGGGGTTCTGCGTCGCGACGCCGACCGGGCAGGTGTCGAGGTGGCAGACGCGCATCATGATGCAGCCCGACACCACGAGCGGCGCGGTCGCGAAGCCGAACTCCTCGGCCCCGAGCAGCGCACCGATGATGACGTCGCGCCCCGTCTTGAGCTGGCCGTCGACCTGCACCACGACACGGTCGCGCAGGTTGTTGAGCACGAGGGTCTGCTGGGTCTCGGCCAGGCCGATCTCCCACGGGGTGCCCGCGTGCTTGAGCGACGTCAGCGGGCTCGCGCCGGTGCCGCCGTCGTGGCCCGAGATGAGGACGACGTCCGAGTGTGCCTTCGCGACGCCCGCGGCGATCGTCCCGACACCGAACTCGCTCACGAGCTTGGTGTGGATCCGGGCGCGCGGGTTCGCGTTCTTGGCGTCGTGGATCAGCTGCGCCAGGTCCTCGATCGAGTAGATGTCGTGGTGCGGGGGCGGCGAGATGAGGCCGACGCCCGGCGTCGAGTGCCGGGTCTTCGCGACCCACGGGTACACCTTGTGACCGGGCAGCTGACCGCCCTCGCCGGGCTTGGCGCCCTGGGCGAGCTTGATCTGGATGTCGTCGGCGTTCGTCAGGTACTCGCTGGTGACACCGAACCGGCCGGACGCGATCTGCTTGATCGCCGAGCGGCGCGCCGGGTCGTGCAGACGCTCCGGGTCCTCGCCGCCCTCGCCGGTGTTCGACTTCGCGCCGATGCTGTTCATCGCGACGGCGAGGGTCTCGTGCGCCTCGGCCGAGATGGAGCCGTACGACATCGCGCCGGTGTTGAACCGCTTGACGATCTCGCTCACCGGCTCGACCTCGTCGAGCGGCACGGCCTCGCGCACGCCCTCCTTGAAGGAGAGCAGCCCGCGCAGCGTCATGAGCCGCGACGACTGGTCGTCGACCCGGTTCGTGTACTGCCGGAAGATGTCCATCTGCCGCGTCCGGGTGGAGTGCTGCAGGCGGAAGACCGTCTCGGGGTCGAACAGGTGGTCCTCGCCGTCGCGGCGCCACTGGTACTCGCCGCCGACGGCCAGGCGCTGGTGCGCGAGCCGGTTGCCGCTGGCCGGGTACGCGTCGGCGTGCCGGGCCGCGACCTCGGCCGCGATGACGTCGAGACCGATGCCCCCGAGCCGGCTCGTGGTGCCCGTGAAGTACCGGTCGACGAGCGCGTGCGACAGGCCGATCGCCTCGAACACCTGCGCGCCGCGGTACGACGCGATGGTCGAGATGCCCATCTTCGACATGACCTTGAGGACGCCCTTGCCGAGCGCCTTGATGAGGTTCGCGACGGCCTTCTGCGGGCCGACGGTGCCGAGATACCCGTTGCGAGCGAGCTCCTCGACCGTCTCCATCGCGAGGTACGGGTTCACCGCGGCCGCGCCGTAGCCGATGAGCAGCGCGACGTGGTGCACCTCGCGGACGTCGCCCGCCTCGACGACGAGCGAGATCTGCGTGCGGGTGTGCCGGCGCAGCGTGTGGTGGTGCACCGCGGACAGCAGCAGCAGCGACGGGATCGGGGCCAGGTCGGCGTCCGAGTTCCGGTCGGAGAGCACGAGGAAGCTGACGCCGTCGGCGACGGCCGCGTCGACCTCCGCGAAGATCTCCTCGAGGCGGGCCTCGAGCGCCTCGCCGCCGCCCTCGGCGCGGTACAGGCCGCGGATCGTCGTCGCCCGGAAGCCGAGCGACGGCTCCTTCTGGACGTGCACGATCTTCGCGAGCTGGTCGTTGTCGATCACCGGGAACGGCAGGATCAGCTTGCGGGCGTGCCCGGGACCGTCCTCGAGCAGGTTCGGCTCCGGCCCGATCGCCCCGCCGATCGCGGTGACGAGCTCCTCGCGGATCGCGTCGAGCGGCGGGTTCGTGACCTGCGCGAACATCTGCGTGAAGTAGTCGAACAGCAGCCGCGGGCGGCTCGACAGCACCGCGACCGGGGTGTCCGAACCCATGGCACCGAGCGGCTCGGCGCCGTTGGCCGCCATCGGGCTGAGCAGGATCTTGAGCTCCTCCTCGGTGTACCCGAACGCCCGCTGGCGACGGCGCACCGACGCGGCGGAGTGCGCCACGTGCTCACGGTCCGGCAGCTGCTCGAGGAACACCGAGTTGTCGCGGACCCACTCGGCGTAGGGCCGCTGCGCGGCGAGCTGCGCCTTGATCTCCTGGTCCTCGACGATCCGGCCCTTGCCGGTGTCGACGAGGAACATCCGGCCCGGCTCGAGGCGGCCCTTCGCGACGACGGTCGCGGGGTCGATGTCGAGCACGCCCGCCTCGGACGCGCAGACGACGAGACCGTCCTCCGTCACCCAGAAGCGGCCCGGGCGCAGGCCGTTGCGGTCCTGCACGGAGCCGACGAGCGTGCCGTCCGTGAACGTCATGGCCGCCGGGCCGTCCCACGGCTCCATGAGCGTCGAGTGGTACTCGTAGAACGAGCGCCGCGCCGGGTCCATCTGGGCGTGGTTCTCCCACGCCTCCGGGATCATCATCATCACGGCGTGCGGCAGGGAGCGGCCCGACAGGTGCAGCAGCTCGAGCACCTCGTCGAAGCTGCCCGAGTCCGAGCCCCCCGGCGTACAGACCGGCAGCAGCGGCGTCAGGTCGCCGAGCGCCTCGCTCGCGAGCGTGCCCTCGCGGGCCGCCATCCAGTTCCGGTTGCCGCGGACGGTGTTGATCTCGCCGTTGTGCGCGACCATCCGGAACGGCTGCGCGAGCGGCCACGACGGGAACGTGTTGGTCGAGAACCGCGAGTGCACGAGGGCGATCTCGCTCGCGTACCGCGGGTCGGACAGGTCGGCGAAGAACGGCTCGAGCTGGCCCGTGGTGAGCATGCCCTTGTACGCGATGGTCCGCGACGACAGCGACGCGAAGTAGACGCCGAGCTCGCGCTCCGTGCGCTTGCGCAGGCGGTAGGCGCGGCGGTCGAGGTCGACCCCGGCCAGCTCCCGCGACGGGTCCGCCACGACCAGCTGGCGGAACACCGGCATCGACGCGCGCGCCGTCGGCCCGACCAGGTCGGCCGTGACCGTCACGTCGCGCCAGGCGAGCACGTCGAGCTTCTCCTCGGCCGCGATCGACTCGATCGCCGCGACGACCGTGCGCTGCTCGGCCTCGTCGACCGGCAGGAACGCCATGCCGATCGCGTAGAAGCCGGCCTGCGGCAGGTCCGCGTCGACCACGTCGCGCAGGAACGCGTCAGGGATCTGCGTGAGGATGCCCGCACCGTCGCCGCTGTCCTCCTCGGCGCCGACCGCACCGCGGTGGTCGAGGTTGAGCAGGGCGGTGAGACCGGCGTCGACGATGTCACGGCCGGGGGTGCCACGCAGCGTGGCGACGAACGCGAAACCGCACGCGTCGTGCTCGGCGGACGGGTCGTAGAGACCCTGCCTCACCGGGGCGGCCGACGCGGGTGCGTCGGGGCTCACGGGCGACGTCGACATCAGCACCGTCCTCACGGACCCCGGGGATCCGGGGCATAGCACGAACATGGGGAACGCGGGACGTCGTCGGCCCAGACGTGTGGGCGACGATACAACCCGGACTGGTCCGTGGCCGCATCGCCGCTCGTGGTGAGGTGGCTCGCTCGGTCGCTCGCGGTCAGCGAGCGGGCTCCGACGTGCTCTCCTCGTCGTCCTGCGCATGGGGGGGTTCTCGCAGGAGTGTCGTGTCGCGCCCAGGATGCCGGCGCCCGACCATGACGAACGCTACCAGCGCGCCGACGCCCACGATGATCGACGTCCAGACGTTGAGGCGCAGCCCCAGGATGTGGTGCGCCGTGTCGATGCGGAGCAGCTCGATCCACAGGCGTCCGGTCGTGTAGACGACCACGTAGAGCCAGAACACCCTGCCGTGCCCGAGGCGGTAGCGGCGGTCCAGCCAGATGAGCAAGGCGGCGCCCGCGAGGTTCCAGACGATCTCGTACAGGAACGTCGGGTGGAACAGCGTGCCGGACTCGTACCCCGGCGGCAGGTGGGCGTCGTCGATCTGCAGGCCCCACGGCAGGGTCGTCGGGCCGCCGAACAGCTCCTGGTTGAACCAGTTGCCGAGCCGGCCGATGGCCTGGGCGACGAGCAGGCCCGGGGCCAGGGCGTCGGCGAACGGCGCGAGCCGCACACCGTTGCGGCGGCACCCGATCCACGCACCGACCGCGCCGAGCGCCACGGCGCCCCAGATGCCGAGGCCACCCTCCCAGATGGCCAGCGCGCGCCAGGGCTCACCACCCTCGCCGAAGTACGCGTCGGGCGACGTGATGACGTGGTAGAGCCGCCCGCCGAGGATGCCGAACGGGACCGCCCAGAACGAGATCTCGAGGACCGTGTCGGCGTCGCCGCCGCGCTCGACCCACCGCCGCCGCGTCATCCACAGCGCGACGACGATGCCGAGCAGGATCGCGAACGCGTACGCGCGGACCGGGAACGGCCCGAGGTGCCAGACGCCCTGCGACGGGCTCGGGATGGAGGTTGCCAGGCCGCTCACGGGGCGACCCGGGCGGCCGACGCCACGCCCGCGGCGAGGTCGGCGGTCAACCGGGCGAGCGACTCCAGGCCGGCCGACGGCGTCTCCGCGTCGAGCAGGTTCCGCACGAGCGCCGAGCCGACGATCACGCCGTCGGCGTACCCGGCGACCTGGGTGGCCTGCTCGGGACGGGACACCCCGAGGCCGACGCAGACGCGCTCGGCGCCTGCGGCACGCGTGTGCGCCACGAGCTCCTCGGCCCGCGACCCCACGGTCGCGCGCTCACCGGTGACGCCCATGGTCGACGCCGCGTAGACGAAGCCGCGGGACGCGGCGGCCGTCGAGGCCAGCCGCTCGGGCGTCGAGCTCGGCGCGACGAGGAACACGCGGTCGAGACCGTGCGCGTCCGACGCGGCGATCCAGTCGGCGCCCTCGTCGGGGATGAGGTCGGGCGTGATGAGCCCGGCGCCGCCGGCGGCGGCGAGGTCGCGCGCGAACGCGTCGACGCCGTAGCGCAGGACGAGGTTCCAGTACGTCATGACGAGCACGGGCGCGCCCCGGCCCGACACCTTCTCGACCGCGTCGATCGTGTCGCGCACGCGCGCACCGCCGGAGAGGGCGATGTCGGCGGCCCGCTGGATCACGGGACCGTCCATGACCGGGTCGGTGTACGGGACGCCGAGCTCGACGATGTCGACGCCCGCGTCGACCATGGTGTTCACCGCCTCGACCGAGCCCGCGACGGTCGGGAACCCGACCGGCAGGTAGCCGATGAGCGCCGCACGCCCCTCGTCGGCGCGGAGCGCGTCCAGCCGCTCGCCGACCTGCGACCGCACCACGACGCTCCCCGTCACAGCTGCTCCCCCTCGTCGGCCAGCACGACCGGCTCGTCCTCGATCAGCCCGAACCAGGCCGCGGCCGTCGCCACGTCCTTGTCACCACGACCCGAGAGGTTCACCAGCAGCACGGGCTCCTGGCCGTCCTCGCGCCACGCCGACGCCTCCCGTCCGACCTGGATGGCGCCCGCGAGGGCGTGCGCCGACTCGATCGCCGGGATGATGCCCTCGGTGCGGCACAGCAGGCGGAACGCGTCCATCGCCTCGACGTCCGTCACGGGCCGGTAGTCGGCACGGCCGATGTCGTGCAGCCACGCGTGCTCGGGACCGACGCTCGGGTAGTCGAGACCTGCTGAGACGGAGTGGCTCGGCAGCGTCTGGCCGTCCTCGTCCTGCAGCAGGTACGACTTGGCGCCGTGGAGCACGCCGGGCGCGCCGCCGCGGAACCGCGCGGAGTGCCGGCCGGACTCGATGCCCTCGCCCCCGGCCTCGAACCCGAACAGCCGGACGTCGGGGTCGTCGAGGAACGCGTTGAAGATGCCCATCGCGTTGGACCCGCCGCCCACGCACGCCGCGACGGCGTCGGGCAGCCGACCGATCTCGTCGAGCAGCTGCGCACGCGCCTCCTCGCCGATCACGCGGTGGAAGTCGCGGACCATCTCGGGGAACGGGTGGGGGCCCGTGACGGTGCCGAGCAGGTAGTGCGTCGTCTCGACGTTCGCGACCCAGTCGCGCAGGGCCTCGTTGATCGCGTCCTTGAGCGTGCGGGTGCCGATGGTCACCGGGACGACCGTCGCACCGAGCAGCTCCATCCGGGCGACGTTGAGCGCCTGGCGACGCGTGTCCTCCTCGCCCATGTAGATGACGCACTCGAGGTCCATGAGCGCGGCCGCGGTCGCCGTCGCGACGCCGTGCTGACCGGCGCCCGTCTCGGCGATGAGGCGCGTCTTGCCCATGCGCTTCACGAGCAGCGCCTGGCCCAGCACGTTGTTGATCTTGTGCGAGCCGGTGTGGTTGAGGTCCTCGCGCTTGAGGAACACCCGCACGCCCTCGCCGACGTGGCGCGCGAACCGCGGCACCTCCGTCAGCGGGCTCGGCCGGCCCGTGTACGTGCGGTGGAGCCGTGCGAGCTCCTTGCCGAACGCCGGGTCCGTGAGCGCCTTGTGGTACTCCGTGTCGATCTCGTCGAGCGCCGCGATCAGCGCCTCCGGGACGAAGCGACCGCCGAAGTCACCGAAGTACGGACCGAGGTGGGCGGCGAGCGGACCACCCCCGGACCGGATGTCCCGCATGCCGGGGACGTCGGGCCGACCGCTCACCGGCGCACCGCCCGCAGCGACGGGTGCGCACCGGCGGCGACCAGGTCGGCCACCGAGTTGCGGGGCGCGTCGTCCGTGACGAGCGCCTCGCCGACCAGCACCGCGTCCGCGCCGGCACGCGCGTAGTCCATGACGTCGTGCGGCCCGCGCACGCCGGACTCGGCGATCCTCACGATGTCCGAGGGGATCGAGGGGGCCACCCGCGAGAACGTGGTGCGGTCCACCTCGAGCGACTTGAGGTTGCGCGCGTTGACGCCGATCACCCGCGCGCCGGCGTCGACCGCCCGCGCGACCTCCTCGGTGTCGTGCACCTCGACGAGCGCGGTCATGCCGAGCGAGTGGACCCGCTCGACGAGCGACTCGAGCACGGTCTGCTCGAGCGCCGCGACGATGAGCAGCACCACGTCGGCACCGTGCGCCCGCGCCTCCCACACCTGGTACGGCGTGACGACGAAGTCCTTGCGCAGGACGGGGATGTCGACCTTGGCCCGCACGGCGTCGAGGTCCGCGAGCGAGCCTTTGAAGCGGCGCTCCTCCGTGAGCACCGAGATGACGGCGGCGCCGCCCTTCTCGTACTCCACGGCCAGTGCGGCCGGGTCCTTGATCGGGGCCAGCGAGCCCTTGCTCGGGCTCGACCGCTTGACCTCCGCGATCACGGTGACCGCGTCCTCGGCCTTGAGTCGTACCACCGCGTCCAGCGCGGACGGCCGCTTCGCGGCGAGCTCCTTCACGAGCGCCAACGGCGTGGCCGCCTCGCGGACGGCAAGGTCCTCCCTGACGCCTGCGACGATGTCGTCCAGCACGGTCATCGAAGCCTCACTCCTTCCCCGGTGCGGAGCCGTCCCGCTGCCCTCGGTGGCGACGGAGTCTCCGGCGGCCATCGTAGAGCCGTCGGCGGGTGACCCCGACCACACGCCGGTCCGTGGGACCGCCGCGGTCCGGGCGACCAGGATCCGGACGATCCGGTCGTGCCGTCAGGGCGCCAGCCACGGGGCGAGGACGGGCACGTTGCGCAGCACGCCGAACGCCAGGACCACCGCCAGACCGACCCATCCCGCCCGGACGGGGATCGGCCGTGTCCGGCGACCGGCGGCGGCTGCCGTGAACCAGCGCACCCACAGCGCGACGACGAGCGGCACCGCGAGCACCCACAGCGGGTTCATCCCCCACGCGCCTGCGAGGTTGCCGTGCGCCAGGTCGTGGGTCGCCCGCAGGCAGCCGCACGCGGGGCACGCCAGCCCCGTCAGCGCGTTGAAGGGGCACAGCGAGTAGCTGCCCCGCACGTGCGGGTCCCGCACCGCCAGAAGCACCGTGCCTGCGCCGATGCCGGCGGCGACGAGCAGCG